>JTFN01001105.1_pt1 | contig 31297 bp, 23 predicted proteins | sample 235401 | NCBI WGS metagenome assembly JTFN01 (sample SAMN03067589, study PRJNA260952) | activated sludge metagenome | biome: Sludge; feature: Wastewater; isolation source: CETP activated sludge from augmented bioreactor treating industrial... | place: India:Gujarat | collected 2013-04 | reverse complement strand
AAAAAAAAGAAGATAAAAAAGCCTGTGCTGAATATGTTCATGCCATGAAAGGAGCTGCCAAAAACTTAGGAGCTAACAAACTCGGTAAAGCCGCACAACATCTTGAGAACCTGTATACAGGAAGAGAAGACGGTGACACATCAGAAGCTATAAAAGAAGTACAAACACTTTTTGACGCAACTTCTACAGCACTTAAAGAACTTCAAAGCACTTTGTAAAATTAGTATATATCTGTTTGCTAAATAAATCTAAATCCATATTTCTTAGCATTGCTGCTTTTTTATATACATAAAAAATATCATCAAGACTCGTAAATTTTTCACCATACAAACTTTGGTATGGAGCGTCAGTTTCTAATAAAAGCCTTTCTAATTCTATAGAACGAGCACATTCAATTGCATGCTTATTATTATTTAGAATTTGTTTTCCACAAGAAAAATAGGCATTAATTCTTTTTGACAAAATAGAATGAGCTTCAATTAAAGAACCTGAAAATGAATGCATAACAACAGCAGGAACTTTTTTAAGAATTTTCACATCCTTAAATAATAAGTGCATGGCTTTTCTACAATGAACGACAATAGCTTTTTGGTATTTTTGTGCAAATTCGAGCTGTTCATACCAAATTTCCTCTTGTTGTTTTTGAGTACTTTTTAAATCCTTAGAATATAAATCGAAACCAATTTCCCCTATAACATCTAGTTCATTATTTTGCAACAAGTTTTCTTCGAATTGTAATAAATTTGCAATTTGAGAATTAGAACCGATTCTATTATTTAATTGTTGGGCAATTTGCGGATGAACTCCAAACCCCTTATAGATTTTAGCTAAACTTATCTGTGTATGCAATTTCTCCCATTCCTTTACAGAGAGTGCACAAGAACAAGCTTTATACTCTTGTGAATCGAGTATAATTAAATCAGAGCAATTTTGAATATGATTATGGGCGTCGCAATAAACCATAGATTAAACAGTATCTATAGATTTGCTCCACGTCAAGCAAATCTAACAAGAAACACCTAATGTTACAATTCCATTTCCCCGATAAAACAACTAGTAATAGTATTACTAAAGAGTATTAACAATACTGGAGGCTCAAAATATGGAAAGTTATGCATTAAAATCAAACAATAATTCTAATGACTTTATGACAGTTTTAAAAACATTAGATGATGGTTTTGTCGTCCGCATAGTACGCGACCGTGATGGTTACGAAGAAGTAGTTACAGATTTTATCAGCAAAGATCTTTTTGATAGCTGTATTCGTACGGGTTACATAAAAAAAATTGAGCATAACAATATATCAGTAGCTACCGCATAAATAAGATTATTCTCTTATATATCAAATATTTGGCTTGTGTCTTTTTCTAAAAAGTGCATAAGTCGAATAATTTTTAATCCATCAAACCATACGTGAAAAGCAATTTCTAAATTTTTAGGATTATTCTTATTTTCATGTACTAATTTATGCCAAACAACTTCAAAATCTTCTTTTTTTAGAAAATCAATAACATTTTTAGGTAATAGTTTCCATTGTATCTCAAAACACCCAGATTTTATAGTTTCTCTCATAACAGATAAAAAAGTGTGAATTGCCTCATAGGTTTTTTCTGCATAAACAGAAGGAATACTTTTTACATCACTTGCCCCAGCCAATACTTGTCCTGTTCCAAAAGGAACTCTCGTTGAAAGCCGAGCAGAAGGATAAACCGTGCAATCTAAAATTTGTAATTTAGGATTCCCTCTTTGTAAAAAAAGTTTTTCTAAAGATTGAATAAAATAGAAATCTTCGCCAGCTTTTCTAATAGGCATTCCTCCAACAGAAGCATAACTTTCTGCATTACAGACAATAGTTGGCCCTAAGGCATATGCCCAATATGGAGTTCCTGTATTCTTTAAACATTCAGAATGTGCCTTTATGTATTTTTCATAGGCAATAATAGCTTTTTGTTTTTTTTGGGAATCTCTAATATCTTCTGGGACCTTTTGGTGTTCAAACTTACAAATTCCAAAACCAAATTTATTTTTTTCAAAATCAAATAACGTTTCTATATAATTATTGCTAACTAATGTATCTGCATCCATGCATGCTATTACACTGGCTCCATATGCAAGAGATAAGTCCATTCCATATCTTCTAGCATACCCTACACCAATTTTTTTTTTAGAAATACTTTTTACTCTTTTATCATTTTTTAAATAACATACATGCAAATAAAATGGAAAATCCAAACTATTTTTTAATACGGGTTCTGTTTGATCAGTATGTTCTTGTGTTAAGAGTCGATATAAAATCTCATTATTCTCGAGAGCCTCTTTAGAAGCTTCTATAGGGTTATTTATTACAACAACAACTGTAACTCTATCCCTAATGGTTTGTTTAGTATTTTTAAAATGTAATTCTGCATTGTAAACACTATTAGAAAGTGAGTTGAAGGTATTAAAGATGCCAGGGAATTCATTATATACAGGTATAACAATTGCTATTTTAGAAAAAAGAGTATTAGAAATCTGTGTTAATTTGTCATTTGCAAAAAGAGAGCGTTTTTTGTTATAAATAGATATTATATCTTTCATAAAAAAGCCTAACTAAAATAAACATTAAACAAGTATATTTTTTTACCATACTCTTATTTTTCATTATATTTTCGTATCAATTCAAGTGCATAGAGAACACGTTGGTCAACATCACAATCAGCTTCTGTTCCATCATGAGGTAACCAGTTGATGTTGACTCCTTTTTTGACCATACCTCGATACCATGTTTCTTGTCGTTTTGCAAATTGCCCAATAGCACGAAAAAGTTTCTCACTCATCTGCTCTAAATTTTCAAACTGTCCTTGAAGATATTGAGAAATAAATCGATATTCCAATCCAAGTCTCTCTAATCTTTGCCACTTAACAGCAGCTACAGGTGTTCCATCAGCTGCAATTTGAGTACCATCATGCAAACGTTGAACTTCGTCAAGCATACCCTCATGCAAACGTGCCGTGAGACGTCTGTGAATGCTCGCTCTAAGCATTGGACGGGGAAAAGTAGTACCAACTATAAGAGGTCTAATATCTGGTCTCTGTGGCATTTTAGCTCGTTGAGCCTTTGCACTCCCAGAAATCTCAAATTCACAAATTTCAATAGCACGTAACAGCCTATGTCGTTCTGTTATATCTGTATCATTATGCAAGGTCTCACCACATTCTGCTTTTTTAGAAATCAGAATAGTAGAAAGTTCTTCAATCGATTTTCCAGCTAATTCAGATCGAAGACTTTCATTTGTAGGGACATCTACTAAATCATATCCACGGATTATTGAATCCAGATACATTCCCGTGCCACCAATAACAACAGGAAGTTTTTTACGACCAATAATATCTGCAAAAGCACAATAAAAATCTTTTTGGTAGTTAAAAACTGAATATTCTTTTGGAAGCTCAGCAATATCCATTAGATGCCAAGGAACTGTATGCCCATTTATTTCAAAATCGCTTAAATCTTTGCCAGACCCTATATCTAATCCACGATAAACTTGTCGAGAATCAGCAGATAATACTTCACCATTAAAATAATCAGCTAAACGAACACCAATAGCTGTCTTGCCAACTGCAGTTGGTCCTAGAACAATAAGACAATTATATTGAGATGGAAAATTTACTCGATTCAAAGACAAACTCCGTTTATTACAAAACCTTACAAATTGCACACTTCAAATATTCTGATTTTGGATAGCCAAGCAAAACAGGATGATCCGGCCCAGCCCCGCGTTTTTCTAATACCTGAACAGTACACTTTGAGTCCATAGCAGCATGCATAAGCATATCATAAAACTTATCAGAATCAAAAAAATGTGAACAAGAGCAAGTAACAAGAATCCCACCACGATTAAGTAAGCGCAAAGCCCGTAAATTTATCTCTTTGTATCCACCATACGCTTTAGAGACAGCTTTAGCACTTTTTGCAAAAGCTGGTGGATCTAAAATAATTAAGTCGAATTTCTCTTTTTGCATCTCAAAATCTTTAAGTACATCAAAGACATCGCCTTCTATTGCTCTCATTTCATTTTGTGCATTATTAAGAGCAATATTGCGCTTTACAAGAGCAACTGCATCTGATGAAATATCAACTGCAATAACTTCTTTTGCCCCACCCTTTACAGCATTTAAACCAAAGGCTCCTGTATGCGTACAAGTATCTAATACACGACATCCTTTGCTCAATTGAGCAACTCTAGCACGATTAAATTTCTGATCTAAAAAATATCCAGTTTTTTGTCCATGAGCTAAATCCACTTCAATTTGAACACCATTTTCTTTAATTATAATAATGTCATCAACTTTACCAAAAACACAACCAGATCGTTGCTCCAAACCTTCTTTTTCACGAACATTTGCATCACTTCTCTCATAAATTGCAAACGGAGAACAAACATTTTTTAAAGCTGATAATATTTCTTCTCTATAAGCTTCTACGCAGTAAGCTAAGAATTGAACAACTAAAATTACTTGATTTTTAATATCAACATATCGCTCTGCTATTAATCCAGGTAAAAAATCTGCTTCTCCAAAAATGAGTCGATAAGAATCATTTTGATTATAATAATCATACCGAATAGAATAGGCATCTTTAATCTTCTGTTCAAAAAAACTGTATGGGAAAGGATTAACTGCAGAATCGTCACCATCTGGATTGTTCAATTTATCACGACGCATAATACGAACAGCGATTTTAGAATTACGATTTATTATTCCGTAACCTAAAAACAAACCACCCTTAGAAAGTACTTCTACAGGGGAGCCATCTTTTACCTTACATTCTTTTAGTTGCTGAGGAACATAATGTCCCTTATCTTCTTTATCTAATTCGTTTTCTTTAACAAAAGAAATTTCATTATCAAAGACCCATGGAAATCCTTGTCGGATTTCATTTTCTTCGTTTTTATTTAAAAAAACGCGCGGTAATATATTCATTTTTATCCTTTAAATAGCTTAATTGTAATTTGCTATTTACATTAACCTAAAAAATCTTTCATTGTGTACACATTTCCAACATTTAAAAAACCATCATTTATTCCAGCATCTAACCAATTTAAACAACGAACAGCACCCATAGCAAAACCTTCTCTACTACGAGCTTGATGAGTAATTTCAATTGTATCGGCAGGAGAATCAAAAAATACTTTATGAGTCCCAGGAATAGAGCCACATCTAGTTGATGATACATGTAATTGTTGTGGTTCTGGTTTTTTATGAAAAGCATCAAAAACCATTTCTGTTTTAGAAGGATTACCTGCCATCACAGACTTTGCTACAGCAAGAGCTGTTCCAGAAGGGCTATCTGCTTTTTGATTGTGATGAGCTTCCCAAATAGCACAATCATACTCAGAATACTGTGACATTAAAGAAGATGCATGCTCAACCATCTTATAAAACATATTTACTCCAATCGAGTAATTAGGAGAATAAAAAAGAGAACTATTCTCTGCTTTTACAAGTTTTTTCACATCTTCTAGTTTATCATACCACCCCGTTGTTCCAATCACCAATGGCAATTTTAAAGGTACAAGAGCTTTTATATTTTCAATAACTGAAGAAGGATGTGTAAATTCAATAATTCCTTCTGCACCACTATTTTTTACAGCTTCGACAATTCCTTTTGTAGTAGATACCTTTACAGAAGCATCATCAGCATAGCTATCTATTGTTACAACTACTTCATGTCCAAGTGATTTTGCTGCAATTTCAAGCATATGTCCCATTTTTCCATAACCAACTAATGCTATTTTCATACTTATTATCCTCCACGTAAAAAATTAAACTTTATTCCTCAAAATGAGCCTTATGCAAGGTTTTTACACATGTAATCACATCTTTCATATTACAAACAATACTTATATTTACTTTAGATGCGCCCTGAGAAATTATATCAGGATTTATTCCAACATCGGCTAAGCTTTTCATTCCTTCGCCCATTATAGCACTAGAATGGGCTGCATCACAAATAATAGTCACTATAGCTTTGTCTTTTTGGACTGAGCAAGTTGCAATCCCACTTAGATCCTCCAATAATCCTGTCAAATCTAAATTTCCAGCAACTGTAAGAGAGACAGAAACTTCAGAAGTCGCAATAACATCTATAGATATATTCCATTTTAAGAAAACATTAAAAATATGAGCTAAAAACCCTGATGCCCCAAGCATACGCGTTGAAACAATTTCTATCATCTGAATATTCTTCACTGCAGTAATAGCTCTTACCGGTGTTAGCTTCTCTAAATGTTCCGGAACAATAAGAGACCCAGGGTGATCAATATTATAAGAGTTTTTAACTCTAACAGTTGTTTTTGTTTTTTTAACAGGATACATTGCCCTTGGGTGCAAAACTTGTGAACCAAAATAGGCTAATTCTGACGCTTCATCATACGTTATGATTGGAACATTTTTAGCTTCTTTTACAATACGAGGATCTGCAGTCAAGATTCCATCAACATCTTTCCATGTTTGAACTTCATCTACATGCATTGCAGCCCCAATCATTGTTGCAGAAAGATCACTGCCTCCACGACCAAGAGTCGTAATATTCCCATTCTTATCTTTTGCTAAAAATCCTGTTACAATCGGAATTTCTTTTTTTATATTACATTTATAGTCATTTAAACCACGAGGAATTAAAGACCAAACACTATCATCTAATTCTGCATTCATAAAATTAGAATCCGAAAGAAAACCAATATCCCAAGCATCATAAAACTGTGCTGGAGTTCCTTTTTTAGTAAGATAAGACGCAACCATTCTTACACTCAAACGTTCACCAAAAGAAACCAAATAATCTTTAGTCCTTTTAGTAAGCTCTTTCAACATAGAAATGCCTGTAAGTAAGGCCTTTAATTCAGTTAGTAAAGAATCAATAGCTTCTTTTGAAATTTCAAGTTCATCAGCAGTGTCATAATGTAATTTCTCGATTTTAGAAATATCAACTTTTCCATTCAGCGCAACATCCGCAGATTCTAAAAGAAAATCAGTTGTATCACCCATAGCAGAAAGCACTACAATAGGTTTTTTATCTGCATATTTTTTAATTATAGAAGCCACATGTTGAATACGTTTTGCATTAGCAACTGATGAGCCCCCAAATTTCATTACTATCATAAAATTATCCTCTATTTTCAGTTTTATAGTTAAAAACATACCTTTTTTTTTTAATTTTTACAACAAGAACAACTTTAAAACTAGATTATTGATGCCTTGTTCGTAATTGCTCTTTAGGGTAAAATAAAACTATGTTTAGTAAAAATAATTTAGTATTATACAAGAATCAACCTGCAATAGTAAAAGCTGTCGCAGATAAAATAACTATCGAATACTGTTCTGTTCCTGCAACAGCGACTGGCAAAGCTGCACAATTTGCAACTCAAAATGTACGTGAAAAGGATATCCTTCTTTTACATTCTGGTCCTACTACAAGTTTACCTGCAAGGTGTTTAAAAGAAGTTGACGACACTTCCGTCCCTACTTTTTCAGAAAAACTTTTGGAAACATGGGAATTACTCACCGATGAAGATGAAACTTATTTTTCACTCACAGATATTGCCGATTTAACTATCGATAACTTCACTCCAAATCTTGCATGGGATTTATACTGTGAACTTTTAAGAAATCCTTATTTTAAGCTTTTAGATAAAAACTCGAAAACATCTCAGAGTTTTACTAAAAAAACACCAATCTTTACTCTAAACTCAAAAGAAGAAGCAGAAAGTATTCAAAAAAAACAAACTATTAAAGATAATGCTGAAAAATTATATCTAGAATTCATAAAAAGACTAAAAGAAAAAAAACTAAACCTGCCTGATGATGGTATATACATGGGAGATGTAGAAACGCTAGCGTTAGGAAAAACTGACAAATCAAAAACTATGAAAGACGCACAAATGGAGCAAAGTCCACAAAAAGCGCATAAATTACTTATTGATACAGGAGTTTGGCCTTTTTGGAGAAATCCCCATCCTGCAAGACTAGGGATGTCAAAAAAGTCTGCAAATATTCATTTATCACATCCAGTACAAGAAGAAAGAACTATTATTAATCATATTGCATTTGCTATAGATTCAGCAGACAGTACTGATCCAGATGATGCAATCGCTTTTGATAATGGCTCTCTATGGGTTCATATTGCAGATCCAGCATGTACTGTTACACCAGATTCAGAGATTGACAAAGCAGCGAGAGATAGAGGAGCAACATTATACCTACCAGAGGGAGCTGCACGAATGCTCGCAGAAGAATCGCTAGAAGATTATGCACTTGGATTACGTGAAGAAAATGCGCTAATTGCTGGTAAAAGCTTAGATGATGCAAAAGAAACATGGTCTCATGCTCTTTCATTTAAAATTCAATTAGCAGAAGATGGATCGATAAAAGATTGTAATATTTTTAAAACCTTTGTACATGTAAAACGATATACTTACGAACAAGTAGACAAACTACGTGACACCCCTGAGTTTGCCCCATTATTTGCGATTGCAAAAAAGAACATTGAACGCCGCACTGCTGCAGGTTCAGTAAATATAAATTTACCAGAAGCAAACATTTGGGTAAAATTACCAAAAGGTGGTAATCTTGAAAATGAGCCAGAAATTCATATAGAGCCATATACTCCTCATGAATCAAATCTTGTGGTAAGAGAAGCAATGTTGCTTGCTGGAGAAGGAGCTGCCTCTTTTGCCTTTAAAAATCAAATTCCTTTTGCCTACGTAAGTCAGCCTGAACCAGACCTTCCTTCTGATTTACCAGAAGGTCTTGCTGGGGAATATAAAAAAAGACGGTGTATGCATCGCCGGAATGTTAGCGTAACTCCTTCAAAACATGCCGCTCTTGGTATTTATATGTATTCTCAAGTTACCAGTCCTTTGCGTCGATATGGTGACTTAATATCACATGAACAATTACACGCATATTTAGATGAGAAACCCCTACTTGATAATGATACTATGTTGGAACGAATAAGTGCAGGAGATGCTGCTGCCAGAGCCTCTGTAAAAGCTGAAAGAAACAGTAGTCTTCATTGGAAACTCGTTTATCTTAAGCAACATTCTGATTGGACAGGTGAAGCTATTATTGCTGAACTTAATGAGCAATATAATCAAGCAACAATTCTTATACCTACTTTAGCACTTGAACGTCGTATACCTTTAGAAGAAGGGATGGCTTTAAATCAAACTTTTTTGGTAAAACCTGTTGATATAAATATTCCTGAACTTTCTGTAAATTTTATAAAAGCATAAAAAAAGACAAACACGTATATGTTTGTCTAAGAACACTATGAAAACAGCTACTGAATAATCAGTAGCTGCATTTTCGTTATTTTTTGCTTAAACCAATAGAATTAGCTACAACATCTTCGCATATACTTCTTTCAGTTTCTGCATCAAAGAATTTAGCTGTCTCCATATCTGGAACTAAGTTTACAGTATCTCCAATCTTAGCAACGACATGTGCACTTGTACGTGCTACTAAAGACTGAGACTTAGAAGCTAAGAATAAATGGGTTTCGGCTCCAAGTGGTTCAATAACAGAAACTTTCATCTGCATATTATTTTTAGAAGCCCCATTTTCTTTATATTCCATATTTTCAGGACGTATACCAAAGAAAACGTCTTTGCCAACATAAGCTTTAAGCTTTTTAGCTTGATCATCTGTTGGGGTAAGTTCAAATGTACCTTCATCACAAATGATTTTTCCAGCTTTTTCCATAACTTTAACAGTTAAGAAATTCATTGGCGGTGAACCAATAAAACCGGCAACAAACTTATTAAATGGATGATTATACAAATACATTGGAGAACCAATTTGTTGTATTTTACCATCTTTCATAACAACAATCTTATCAGACATTGTCATAGCTTCAATCTGATCATGTGTTACATAAATCATTGTTGCATCTAATCGATGATGCAATGCTGATATTTCAGAACGCATCTGAACACGTAACTTAGCATCAAGGTTTGATAAAGGTTCATCAAAAAGAAATACTTTTGGATTACGAACAATTGCACGACCTAATGCAACTCGCTGTCGCTGACCACCAGAAAGCGCTTTTGGTTTTCTGTCTAAAAGCTTCTCAATATCAAGAATATGAGCAGCTTCATTAACACGACGTTCGATTTCGGCTTTATCTGTTTTACGGATTTTAAGCCCGAATGCCATGTTATCATAAACAGTCATGTGTGGATATAATGCATAATTCTGGAATACCATAGCAATATTACGATCTTTTGGTGGAACATCATTCATTAGCTCACCATCGATGTATAACTCACCTTCAGTTATTTCTTCCAGACCTGCTATCATACGCAGAGTTGTAGATTTACCACAACCAGAAGGTCCTACAAACACGCAGAACTCTTTATCTTCTACAGTTATATTGGCATTTTCTACTGCACGGACATTGCCATCGTATACTTTACCAATACCTTTCAATTCAACTTTAGCCATACGCCAAAGCCTCCTTAAATTATTTTATATTTAATTGTATGACATATTTTATGTACTGTCAAACTTATTTTTAAGATTTGCGTACATTCTACCTACGTCAAATACTTTAATTGTAGGGTAAAATGTAATCTATACTATGTTGACCAAATAATAGGTTTTGCTTTCATACGCTTTACATACAGATATACTGCACGTACAGAAGTAATAATAGAAAACAATAGCCAACCAAATGTAACACCCATTGTTGGATTAAAATGAGATACAAGAGCGAGTAAAAATGAAGGTGCAAACCCTAAAACTGTCATAATTTTTATTGATGGTAGTAATTTTGTTTTTTGCCAAAATTCAGTACCTTTTATGGCTGAACGATGACTCGTCGTGAGCAAAAGGCCTGAAATAAAAATAAAAAAAACATATTGAACCCCCATGAGCAAAATCATTGATATTATACTCGAAGGAATCTCACCTGTTGCAGAGGCAAAAAGAAATGCTTTAGTATATGTCACCATATCATTTACATTGTTTACTATCTTGCGAATTTCAGTTGATGAAAAAAATCCAAGGAATCTATAAGCACCTTCAAGGCTTGTATTTGTTGCTGGTTGGCTAATCACAAATGATGATTCTCCTAATATAAACATAGGCTGGTATGCCCCTGTTTTTTCTTCATCTAAAACTAAAGCAGGAGCATCATCTGTTACAACAACTAACCAACCATTTGACTCTAAACGACGAGGATAATTAAACGAAACATTTAATTCTCCATCGTCAACACTAAAATCTCCGGTTTGTTTTGCCATATCTTGTAAAACTCCACCAAACCCTGGATACAAGTTTGGAGATGATAAGATTAATCCTTGTTGAACCCTAGACATTACAAACGAAAACGATAACAACATAATAGATACAATCAAAAGAATTACAAAACTAAAATTTGATATACCAAAACATTTTTCTGCAGCTTTATTAGAATACTGCGCTTTAAAAATTTCAACCGGAGATGTCTTTTCCATTACTAACCTTTTTCTGCACCAGATGCCATACCATAAACAATATATTTCTGTGCCCAAATTTGTACTATCATTATAGGAATAGCAAGTATAAGGGCTCCAGCAAAGAAGTGCAATGGGTTATAATATACAGATTCATACATATCCGTTAAACGATATAACATCATAGCAATATTCTGATGAGCATTATTTAATAATTGTTTAGGCAACATAAAGTCCATCCAAGGCGTCATAAATGCATTTACAGCAATAAAGCCTAACATAGGTTTACTTAATGGTAAAATCAACCTAAAAAAGATTTGTGATTGACTCGCCCCGTCAATTGTGGCCGCTTCATCTATAGACATCGGAATCCCTGTTAAATATCCTCGTAATAAGAAAGTGTAAGTTGGTATTAACCCCGCTACATAGATAAAACTAATTGCTGTCGGATGATTTAACCAACCAAAATTACGATAAATCATAAATAAAGCAATCATTCCCATAAAAGAAGGAAACATCTGTAAAAGCATCATTCCAAGTAGCATCTGTTTTTTTCCATGAAAACGAAATCGTGAAAAAATATAACCAGTAAAAGCACAGATTAACACTCCTAGAAATGTGGTAACAATAGCAAGTACCAATGTACGACCAAAAGCCATTAAAAAATCTGATACAACTGCAGAAGAACTACTTTTATATGTAAAAAGCCATTTATAATGTTCCACTGAAAATTTCGATATATCAATTCCAAGAGGAACATTAGTAAGAACTTTTCCCTTTGTAAAAGATGCCACAATCATCCATAAAAGCGGGGCAACAATAAGCACTATGGCTAAACAAAGCCATATATATTTTAGTACAGTACCAATTTGAGTACTTCCTGTTCTACTTTTACTCATTTTATAACTCCTCCGAGAATGATTTTGAATGTTGCATACTATAAATAGCAAATCCACCAACAATTAGAAAAATAAATATGGAATAAACAGCTGCAATATTAAAAACTTCAGAACCTTTATTAAAAGATAATTTATAAATCCATGATATTAATATATCTGTTTGACCTGGTAAACTGCCTCCTATAACACGCATTGAGGCAGGAACAGTTGCCGGATCATAAAGTGGACCACCACCTGTTAAAAAGTATACTGCTCCAAAGTTATTAAAATTAAAAGAAAATGTCATAATAAGCGCAGGCATAGTTGCTTGTAAAACAGACGGCAAGGTAATTGCCTTAAATTTATCCCATCCACTAGCACCATCTATTTCAGCTGCTTCGTATAAATCAGCAGAAATAGTTGTTAAACAACCTGTAATCATCATCATATGATATGGAGCGCCTAACCATAGGTTAACCATAATTACAACAGCTCTAGCCAAGCCTCCATTATAAATATGATCAATCCAGTAAATTGGCTGATCGGGCTGACCCTCTAATCCTATATGATACAAAAAATTAGAAACAGGTTCCATAAGTCCAGTAGCAAAAAGAACTTGATTTATTAAACCATCTTTATTAAAAGCAAATTTAAACATTAGTAATGATATTAAACCTGGTATTGCCCATGGTAAAATCATTACAGAGCGCCATATCTTCTTACCTTTAACGCTCTCTGATTGGATAATTAATGCATTAATAAAACCTAACGCATAAACTGTAAATGAGGACATAAATGCCCAAAAAACAGTCCATAAGAAAATTTTACCAAACATAACTAGCCACCCTGGATCAACGAATGCTTGACCAAAAGCAACAAATCCAGACCAGTTTATTAACATAGCACCAAGTTTTATTTTATATGTATAATTAGTAAATGCTAATAAAAACGTAAAAAGAAACGGAATAAGTGTAAAAAATAATATTAAAACAAATGCTGGTGCGAGCATTATATATACATAAGAATCACGCCAAATTCGGCGAATAAATACTTTGAACGATTCGGCTTCACCAGTTTCGTTTAGAGAAGCTCTATTTTTATATGCATCTAGTATACAAAGTGTCCATAAAATTACAAAAAGAATTATAACAACAAGAGTAATTAATCCATTACCAATAAGAACTGAAGAGTTATCAGCCAAAAGCCAACTACTATCTTTGTCAAACAAAGGCATAATCTTACCAGCATACTCATCTCCGATAACTACACGACCAAGAGTTAGTAATCCCCATACATTTCGGGTAAAAAAACCACCAAAATCGCGAAAAATATATTTTTCACCATTTGGAGAAAGTTCATAGTTAGGATAGTTATATGAAGTTTCTTCAAAGACTGTGTCTTCATATCCTGCAAAAAGATCTCCGCCAGTTCCAACAGAAGTTGTAGTAGAAGACCCTCCTGATACACCAAGGAAAGTAGCTTGAGGAGCAAGTTCTTCTACTTTCTCTTCTACTACTTTTTCTTGTCCATAGTCAACGTCTTGTTGACTAATAGTTTGATCAGCTCGACCTGAAGTAATATCAAAATACCGTCCCCAATCTGAGGTTACAAATTCAATAGTACAAACTAAGACAGGAATTATAAAAAAAACAAGTGCTTTAATCTTGTTTTTATTAATTAACTGTCCAAGCCCCATAATGAAAAACGATGCAACAGCCGGTATAAAAGGACTCATTTTCTTGGATGTTTCAGACATCTGCACATCTCCTATTATTTATAACTAAAAAAAGACTCCCGCTAAACGGGAGTCTTGAATTCTCTAAGCAAGAATTCGCTACAGCCCTGTATTTACTGCATTACACAGTATTTTAAGACTAATTGTTTGTGGCAAGCCAAGCAGCAGCATTCGCAACGATTTCGTCTTGAACTTCTTTTGCTGTACGAGTTCCATCCCAAATACCATAATATGATTGTTCTATAGCAATATTATAGAATACTGTAATTGCAGACATTGCTGGATTATTAGGAAGAGAAAGAGAAGGTGTTGGATAGTTATATGCAAAACCTTTTAACATTTCTTTTTTATTAGAATCATTGGTAAAATCAGGAGTATTTGGAGCTCCAGCGGCTAATGCAGGAATATAAGAACTATTATCTACCATCGCCTGCATACCTTCTGTATTAAGAAGAAGTCTCATTAATTTATCACAAGCTAAAGGATAAGAAGTAAAACCATTAATTACAAAACCTTTTGTAGTTACAAATGGTGACATATGGTTACCATGCCAAGTAGGCATTGTAGAGAATTTAAAATCTTCTCCAAGTGTTGCTTCAGCAGAATTAACATCTTGCCAAGTACCAACTAAACAAAATGGACTAATATCAGAGTTGATAAAGTCTTGTCCACGTTCAGCCATTGACTCAGCAGGAGTAAGACTTCCATTTGCTTCTACAGATAGACGTGCGTCAGCAGCTGCAGAAATAAAATCAAGTGATTTTAAGAATTTAGGATCGTCAAATCCAGGTTTTGTTGCATCACCAGAAGCATATATATTCCAACCTTCACAAGTGAAAGCTGAATATGTTGACCATTGGTTTCCTAAAGGAAGAGGGAAACAAACATTAATTGTTTTTCCTTTATATTGTACTTTTCCTGTGTTAGCTTTTGACCAAGCAAAAATTTCTTCCCATGTGTCAAATGCATCAGGGAGACCATCACCATCAGCATCTGTAGTATCCATGCCAAGAGCATCCATCATTGTTTTGTTCCAACTAAATACCAAACCATTATATCCAATTGGTACATACAAGTTATATCCTGTATTTACAGTTGAATAAAAAGGTGGTTGAGAAACTTGTTTAGCAACTGCAGCGACAGCTGGAGACAATTCTTTTAAAGATTGTGATTGACGAGAAACTTCTTCATCGATTGCTAGCATAACATCAGGAGCATCACCTTGAAGCTGTCCAATCATATCTGTAGCACCTTGAGTTCCGTTGTGCTCATAAGATACAACCCCTGCTAATTTAGGATATGTTTTATCCCATAATGCTACAACTGCTGCACCCCATGCATCAGTATCACATGAAAACACGATTTTTGCATCAGGCTCAATTGCAGAGTCTTTAGATGAGCCTTCTTTTGCACCATTAGCAAAAACTGCTGTTAGCATAAGTGCAGAGAGCACTACGGCTAATAATTTTTTCATAATTTTCCTCCATTACAGAAAATGTAAACCGATTTAGTTAAACGCTTTACGTATATGTAATATTATACACCTGTTTCTCAATTTGTCAAATATTTTTTTGTTAAAACATCCTTTTAATCATTATTTATCACTAAATAATATGATTTAACATTTCAGATACTTGACACATAATATTCAATTTGTTAATATGTTTTTCGTCGTTACCGTTATTAAAGAGAGAAATCTCAATATAGGTTTCCATGCGGGGATGGTGGAATTTGGTAGACACGCAAGCTTGAGGTGCTTGTGGCTTCACGGCTGTGCCAGTTCAAGTCTGGTTCTCCGCACATAAAACTTCTGTATTTATGCAGAAGTTTTTTTTTATTTAAAAATAAAAAAGGTTGTAAACATACTAGTTGATTACAACCTTTCATCTATATTCCATCTAGGAACTAATTCTTATTATAAACCACCTTTTTTTACTTGAAAATGACTGAATTCCATACTAAACGAAGCACGTCCTTGTGTTACAGAACGTAAACTCGTCGAAAATCCAAACATTTTTGACATTGGAGCTTCTGCATGAACTAGCTCTATAGAAGGCTTGCTTTCTAAACTTGATATTAAACCACCTCGTTGTGTTATTTGACTCATTGCATCTCCTACAAACTCTTTTGGAGATGTAATCTCTACATCCATCACCGGTTCAAGAAGTTCTGGAGTAGCTGCTTCACAAACTTTATCAAAAGCAGCAGAGGCACACGCTTCTGCTGCAAAAACAGTAGTAGTTAACTCATCATATTGAATATTTGTAACTGTAATTGCTATATCAGTACAGGGATATCCATAATTAATACCAGAATTGTATGAATTTGTAATTCCATTCTCTACTGCTTCAAAAATTTCAAGAGGAATTTTGTCATCTTTATTTTTTAAACCAGCTCCACTTGCAACACAACGATATAAATTCGATCCATACGCTTTATATAAAGCCTTCGTTTGATCATCTAGAGTACTTACAGGTTTTACTTCTAGGGTAACCCCTGCAGTATTTTCATTTCCACCAAGGACTTTTTCAAAAAACTCTGTATGTGTTGCAATTCCAGTTACAGACTCCCGATAAGTAACTTGTGGTTTTCCCACACGAGCAGCCACTTTAAAATCTTGTAGCATTCTTGTTACTAGAACGTCTAAATGTAATTCTCCCATTCCAGAAATGATTAATTGTCCGGTTTCGGCATCATCTTTATGGGTAAACGTAGGATCTTCTTTACTTAAAATATCTAAAGTTTCACGCAATTTATCACCATCAGAAACAGTTTCTGGTTCTATAGATACAGAAATCACTGGTTCTGGAAATGTTACACTTTCTAAAAGAACAGGAAGCCCTTCATTTCCAATGGTATCTCCGGTTTGAGCAAATTTAAAACCAATTATGACAGCAATATCCCCTGCTACAACACTATCCATTTTTTCACTTTTATTTGAATGCATGCGTAAAATACGATTTATTCGCTCTCTTTTCTTTTTCGCAACATTATATACTTGTTGGCCAACCTTAAATTTCCCCGAATACATTCTAATATAACATAAAGAACCTGCTTCTTTATCATATTGTATTTTAAAAACAAGTCCTAAAGGATTGCCATTCACATCACAAACAACTTCATGATTTTCATCTTTTTTTACATGATGACCTATTGTAGGAGGGACTTCATTCGGGGCAGGAAGATAATCTACTATTGCATCAATCAAAGGTTGAACACCAGTATTTTTTCGGGCTGAACCACATAAAAAAGGTACTATTTCACGAGCTATAGTAGCACGTCTAATTTCAGCTGTTAGCAAATCAGTTGGGATTACTTTCCCTTCCAAATACAATTCTGCAATATCATCGTTACACGCAGACACTTCATCTAACAGTTTTTCTCGCCATTCATTTGCTTGTTCAAGTCGTTCGGGAGCTATATCGGATTCTAATATAGTTTCACCTTCATCTTTTGGATCAAAACGAAATTCCTTCATTTTAATAAGGTCTATAATACCTTCAAATTTATTTTCTGCGCCAATTGGAATTTGTACAGCAACTGTATTTGCGCCAAATTTTTGTTTAACGTCATTCATGGCACCAAAAAAATCGGCTCCTACACGATCCATTTTATTTACAAAGCATATTCTAGGAACATGAAATTCATTTGCTTGATTCCAAACTGTTTCAGTTTGAGGTTGAACCCAACCAACAGCACAGATTACAGCAACTGCACCATCTAGAACCCTTAATGACCGTTTTACTTCTGCCGTAAAGTCAACATGGCCTGGAGTGTCAATAATATTTATTTGATAATCTTTCCAATATGTTGTTGTAGCAGCTGATTGAATAGTAATACCTCGATCTTGCTCTTGAGCCATCCAATCCATAGTTGCTGCCCCATCATCTATTTCACCAATACAGTGAATCTTTCCGGTATAGTAAAGAATCCGTTCTGTTGTGGTCGTTTTGCCAGCATCAACATGAGCCATGATACCTATGTTTCTCATATATTTCATATCTTTTGTATCTTTCATTTTAATTTCCTTAGACTGTATATAAATACAGATTTCTCACCTTGTTTGTTAGTATGAAATCAAAACAAACAAATAAATGTGATATGAGTATACAGGTTTATTTGATATTTTTCAACGAAAAATCAAGAAACGTTATCTTTGTGCAATTGGAACAAATTCTCGTCGTTGTCGAACTGCTTTATAAGCTGGACGGATAATTTTACCACCATTAGAAATTTCTTCCACTCGATGAGCACTCCATCCTGCTATTCTGGCAACAGCGAAAAGTGGAGTATAAATTTCCTCTGGTAAATTGAGCATCTGATACACAAATCCCGAATAAAAGTCTACGTTTGCACTAACGCCTTTATACATACGGCGTTTTTTAGAAATAACCTCGGGAGCAATTTTTTCGACCTTTTCGTGAAGTTTAAATTCCTTAGAATACCCTTTAATTTCAGCAAGTTTTTGAACATATCCTTTAAACAGGACAGCACGAGGATCAGACAAAGAATAAACTGCATGACCAATCCCATAAACAAGACCTGATTTATCAAAAGCCTCTTTGTCAACAATTTTGCCTACATACGAACGAATTTCATCCTCATCATCCCAATCTTTTACATTTTCTTGAATATTCTCGAACATTTTGCAAACTTTTATGTTTGCACCACCATGTTTTGGCCCTTTTAAAGATGCAAGAGAAGCAGCAACAGCAGAATAACTGTCTGTTCCAGAAGAGGTTACTACATGATTAGTAAATGTAGAATTATTACCACCCCCATGCTCAGCATGTAATACAAGGGCTATATCCAAAATACGTGCTTCTAAATTAGTATATTTAGAATCAGGACGAAGCATATATAATATATTTTCAGCAGTCGATAATTCAGGTTTAGGAGAATGAAGAACAAGACTTTCTCCTAAATACTTATACGAATATCCTTGATACCCATACACCATTAAAGAAGGGAAACGTGCAATTAACTGAACGCTCTGGCGAATTATGTTTCCTATCGATATATCATCAGCTTTATCATCAAAACCATAAAGCGTAAGTACACTGCGTGCCATAGAATTCATCATATCTTTAGAAACAGAATTTAGTATATTATCACGAACAAATCCTTCTGGAAGACTCCTATTACTACCGATAAGAGCTCTAAATGAAATATATTCTTTTACCGTTGGTAAATGTCCAAAAAGGAGAAGGTAACACACTTCTTCAAATCCAAATCGCTCTTCTTTTTCTAAATTGTTTACTAAGTCTTCAACATCATATCCTCGATAATATAATTTTCCTTCGCAGGGGATTAAATCACCTTCATCAATAATATAGGAACTAACCTCGGAAATTTCTGTAAGTCCAGCTACAACACCTTTACCACTAATATCACGAAGGCCTCGCTTAACTTCATACTTTGAATAAAGTTCTGAATCTATTCTATCACATTTACATGCCTCTGAAGAATATTGCGAAATTAGCTCATTCACATCTGCTTGGGTAAGATTTTCTCTTTTTCTTCGAAAGCTTCCTTCATCGAGCAGTTCTTTTACTTTTTGATTTTGGTTTTTCATTCAGTCTCCTTTTTTTAAAATGCTATGGCAATTACCTCTTCTAACCTACTAACAGGTTTAAAATCGATTCCTTTTTTAACTTGTTCAGGAATATCATCTAAATCTCGAATATTTTGTTTTGGTATAATTATAGTTTTAATATTATTCCGTTTTGCTGCTACTGTTTTTTCTTTTAACCCACCAATAGGCAAAACATTTCCTGTTAATGAAAGCTCACCTGTCATAGCTAAGTGTTTTTTTATCCTTTTATTTAAGAACAACGAGAGAAGTGTAACAGCCATTGTTATACCCGCAGAAGGACCATCTTTTGGAGTAGCTCCTTCAGGAATATGCAAGTGAATAGTATTCTTTTGAAAATAAGATAAAGGTTTTATCTTATTTTTTATGACATAAGCCCTAATCCAACTCATAGCAATTGAAGCAGACTCTTTCATGACATCACCAAGTTGACCAGTTAATTTTAAGCCTTCTTTTCCAGGAAATGACATTGCTTCCATCATTAATGTATCACCTCCCATACTTGTCCATGCAAGCCCTATAGCGGTTCCTGAACGATCTGCTACTTTTTGATCTTCTTCTGGTGTAAAAATCGGGTTACCAAGATATTTTTTTATATCATCAATAGTAATTGTTTTTTGTGTATCCCTTGGCAAATCATTTTCAATAAGTTCGGTAACATATTTTCTATGAATCTTATCTAAATTACGTTCTAAATTACGAACCCCTGCCTCACGGGCATAAGAATTTGCAATATTCATAAGTTCTTTTTTGTTATACCGAACCTGCCCCTTTCCAAGCCCATTTTTTATTAAGCTTTTTGGAACAAGATATTTTTTTGCAATCTGATACTTTTCTTCATCTACATATCCAGCCATTTGAATAATCTCAACACGATCACGTAACGGACTAGGAATTGTATCAAGGCTATTTGCAGTAAGAATAAAATTAATATTTGATAAATCAAAAGGTAAATCTAAATAATTATCTCTAAAACTGACATTCTGTTCAGGATCTAATACCTCAAGTAAAGCGCTAGCAGGATCTCCTTGATAACTTTCACCCATTTTATCTATTTCATCTATCATAAACACAGGAGATTTAGTCTTAGTAATTTTAAGCCCTTGGATAATTTTACCAGGCATAGCTCCTACGTAAGTACGACGATGACCTTTTATTTCAGCCTCATCACGCATTCCCCCAACAGAAAATCTAAAAAATGATTTATTCATCGATTCTGCTATTGAGCGTCCAACACTTGTTTTCCCTACTCCTGGTGGTCCTACAAGTAAAATTATTGACCCCTTAGTATCCATTTTTAGTTTACGAACTGCTAAATATTCAATAATTCTTTTCTTTACGTCCTCAAGCCCATAATGATATTTATCAAGCGTTTTTCTAGCTTTTTCAAGTGAGTAGTCTTCTGGAGCTGGAGTTTCCCATGGTAAGGCAATAACTGTTTCTAAAAAATTACGAGTAACAAAGTATTCAGATGAATTTGGCTCCATTAGTTCTAGTTTTTCTAGCTCATTTTCTACAGTTTCTTTTATTTCACCTTCAAAATGAAAATTATCAATTTTTTTCTTGAACTTATCATAGTCTGAGGGTTTACTTCCAGAACCTTCTCCTAGCTCTTCTTTTATTGATTTTAATTCTTCACGCAAAAAATATTCTCTCTGATTTTTTGCTACTTTTTCATTCAACTCAGTTTGTATCTTTTTTTGCATACGCAAAAGTTCTTGTTCTTTTTTTATAAAGACAAGAACAGTTTCCATCCGTTGGCGAACGTTTGTCATTTCAAGAATACGTTGTTGTTCTTTTTTATCTAGATTTAAAATAGAAGTTATAAAGTCAGCAATCTTTCCAGGTTGATCAATTTCTACCATGGTTTGACGCATTTCTTCAGAAAATAAAGGATTATTTTCTGAAATCTCTTTCATTTCACTTATAAGTGTTCGAGTAAGGGCTTTTACAACAAAAGCATCATCTTCTTCGTCATCTAGATACTCAACAAGAACAGTCATTGGATTTTTCTTCTTGAGGGTTTTTCTAATTCTAAATCTTTTTTGTGTAGAAAGAAAAACGTTTAATCCACCATCAGGCAGCGTAATTTTTTTAACAATTCTTGCAGAAGTACCAACTTCATATAAATCACTAACTTCTGGTTCTTCTACATCATTTTTCTGCATGACAATACCTAATATTCCACCATCTGCGACGCAATCTTCGATAAGCTTAATATCGTCATCTGATGTAATCATAAATGGTGTAAATATATCTGGAAAAATAGGGCACCGAGAAAGAGCCATTAATGTTAATTTAGTAGGCAACGTTTGTGTAGCAGGGGCAATAGGTAAATTTGACATGATATCTCCTAAAAATAATAAAATGCTCATTTTCATGCATTTTGTAACTAAATATTATAATAATTTATAAAAAAATCAAGTTTTTTCGAATATTCACATTAGTTTTCTTTTTTAGAAAGTTTAGACGAAATATATAATGAGTCTTGATACCACTCAATACGTAAGCTAAACACTTCGGGGATATACCCATCAGCATTTGCACGAATTTTATAAATATTACCTGTCTTTAATTGACGTTCACCTAAATCTTTAAGCGGAGTCCACTTTGAAAGAAGAACTTCATAAGTTGTGATGGAATCAATATTTTTACCAGTATCTGCATCAACAGCCAGAGTTTTAATCTTTAAATTACGAGTTTCAGACGAAAGAAAATCTAATTTTTCATTAAAAGCCTCTTTACCAACTGTTATAGATTCCCACCATAAATATGGACCTGTTACAACTTTAATGCGATATTTTCCTGGTCGTAGATATACAGTTTTTATTGAATAGTCCCCAGAAATGTCTTTATAAAAAACACGGCGAGTATTATTTATTTCTGGTATTGTATCTTCTTCACTAGAAAAGAAAAAAGCTCTTAAAGGTAAATCTGAATCAGCTGTAGCAGAAGAAGGTAAATCCATAGAAATATTTACTGGGGTGTACCATGCTTGTAAAAGATATTCATAAACTAACCCTGTATGCCAAGCATACGTCCCAGCTCCTAGAACGAGTACAGCAGCACAAAACCATGGGGTTGCTTTTATCACCCCTTGATGGCGCATTTTATATTCTGGTTCACTATACTTATCTGTTTTGACTATCATAAAACGTAAATTTTCACGAAGTATAGACATATCGTAATGATTTAGTATTCTATCTATTTTTTTTAAAACAAGCGTTACATTCTGAAATCTTCGTTTTGCATTCGAGTTCATCATCTTTTTTACAAGTTTACTTATTTTAGGTGGAATATCTGTATTTAATTTTTCTGGCGCAATAAATTTACCTTTTTGGATTTGCATGATTGTTTCTGGAGCCATATTACCAGGATACGGTTTAAATCCTGTCAACATTTCATACAACATAATTCCAAGAGCATAAATATCAGCACGCGCATCAACATTTTTACTATCATTAAATTGCTCAGGAGGCATATACGCAGGAGTTCCAAGAGTAACACCAGCTTGAGTCAAATCAGATCCCCCAGCATCAGTTACTTCTGTACTAACACCAGCAGCATTTTTTCTAGCTGAAATACCAAAATCAGCAAGTTTTACATCACCAGCCTTAGACATAAGTATATTTCCAGGTTTTATATCTCGATGCACTATACCGCGCTCATGAGCATATTGTAGAGCTCGACATGTATCACGAATTATCAAAAGAGAAACTTGAACAGAAAGTTTTTCTCTTTTTTTAAGTAATTTATCTAGTGCCATACCATCTACATATTCAAGCACTATATAATGGCTGTTACCTTCTGTAAAATAATCGAACATATGAACAATATTTTCATTTTGTAATTCTAATAACAGTTGAGCTTCTCTTTTAAAACGATCTAAAACTGCTTTATTACCTTGAATTGTAAGTTTTTTAATAATAACTTGTCGACGTAAAGTTGGATGATATGCGCGATATACAATACCCATACCACCTTTAGCTACAACTCCCAGTATTTTATACTTTCCTATCATTTTGATTGTTTCAGCCATAGAACTCTCCTTTTATGCTCACCTTTTATGCTCACTACAAATGTGACTAATCTATTATACAATTTATGGTAGATAAAGAATATTTTTCGTCTGTATATACAATATCTGTTTCTGGGTTAAATTTTTTATTAGGGCTCACAATTGCAATTCCCCAAGTATCTGGATTATGTATTTGTATATACCGACCATCACATCGTAATGCGTATTTTCCAGTAACGGGTCTATGGCCACCTAAATAAACTGCATCACTACTATTAGATAGCCATGTTTTTAACATAGTAGAAACAGCTGTTTCATTAGCAACATCATTTGCTGTCCATGTTAAACCAGTCACAATTTCATGATTACATCTACCATTTTGAATTTCTTCTACAGAAAAAGCACGAATTGGTTGTGCATGACTTACGAGTACATTACTTCCTCGAAACATTAAAGGCATCATATGTTCAAATTTCGCATAAAGAAGTACAACCTCTTTACCAAACTCAGAAAGCATAAAACTATATGTCATTTCACCTTCTAAGGCAAATTTCCTAAATGGATAATTACCATTTCCCTGTTCGTTAAGTATATTTTCGTGATTTCCTTTTAGAAAATGAAAAAAATTTGGAAATGCAATTTTAGCTTCCATTATCATACACATAACCGCTAAATTCTCAGCCATTTCATGCATCATAAAGATACTATTTATTTTTCCTTTTTGATATTTTTTATAAGCATCTTGCCATCTTTTTTTTACACGACCTTCCCCATGTATACCGTCACCAACACATACTATGCATACTTTTTTTTCCATAAGAGCGTCAAATACAGTACCCGGAAAAATTGAAGCTGGTAATGTATACTTAAAAATTGATAATAAAAACTCAACCCTACCATGAATATCTGGAATAACAATTATAGGAACTGCCGGAACGGGCGCTTCTGCAAGCCCATTCACGTTTTTATTTGAAAGAATAGCAATCGTATTTTCTAAAAGTTCAAAAAGACAAATCTCTTGTGGTAAGATACCAGATTTAGCGTTGTTAGTATATGATTCAAATTTCTGTAGTAAATTTTGCAATAGGAACCCTATGCCTAAGACATAATAAAACTATCACTGCCAATAGAGATTCTATCACCCTTGTGTAGTTTTACATACGTATCGGCAGAGATTAATTGACCATTTAAGAGTGTTCCATTCGTGCTACCAATATCCTTTAAATAAAAACAATCTTTAATTCGTTGAATAATAGCATGATGTCGACTTGCCAGTTTATTATCAATAATTACATCGTTATCCGAAGATCGCCCTATAGTAATTTTAGCTACTAAACTTACCTTTTTATTATTGACCATTAAATAAGAAATGGACTCTTTATTTTTTAACATATCAAGTCGTTTACCAACTGCACTTTCTGTGATAATTGTTGTATCTTGCATAATTCCTCCATGAACGGTGGAAAGAGTGTCTTAAAGCAATACAGAAAACTCTACCCACTCACCAACTTTGCTATTGACAGTTATTTTAGATTTATGAGCCTTAGCTATAGTTGAAGCAATAGCTAATCCCAATCCACTGCATCCTGTTTCCCTATTTCGAGAAGAATCACTTCTATAAAAACGCTCAAAAACTTTTTTGCGTTCATCAGAAGCCAACCCTGCTCCCGTATTGAATACAGATAATTCAATTTTAGAACCTGTTTGTCTTAACGTCAACCTAACAAGAGGTTTTTTTTGTAATTCAGTCTCTTCAGAATGCTTTACAGCATTATCAAGGAAAATAACTGCTAACTGTTTTATACGTTTTTCATCACCTTTATAAATAAGGTTTTCAGCAATGTCATACTCAAGAATCCGCCCTTTTTCAAATGCAAGGCTTTCGAATGGTAACACTGCCCCTAGAATAGCTTTAGAAATATCAAATTCTTTAAACTCATATAATTTTTTTGAATCTTCATATTTTGCTAAAAAAAGTAAATCCTTCACAAGACTATCCATTCTAGCCACTTCATCATGAATGTAAGTACACCAGACATTAGTTCCTACTTCGTCTTCTAGTACTGATAAATTTGTATCTATAACAGCTAAAGGAGTCTTAAGCTCATGACTCGCATCTCCAACAAATTGCTTTTGTTTTTGAAACGCTTTTTTTACTGGTATTACAGCCCAATGTGACATAATTAATGAAAACACCATTGCAAATAGTAATGAGATAATAAAAATAAACACAGAAGCCCTCATCATTCTACTGGAAGTATTATCATCGATACGTCCGTCAACAAAGGCACAAAGACAACCATAGTCCGTTTTTTTTAAAGCATATCTAATTCCATCATAGTTTCCTGAAGTCTTAGAACCCTGTTTTACAGTATATAACAAAGTTGTAAGCTCTGCATCAGTAAAATGTAATGGAAATTTAGTTATTATCTCTATAGTATTATTTACATCATAATATCTTATGGCAAAAGCATTTCTTACAGCCCCTAAGTCAAATGTTTTTTGTTTAGGCATAAACAAATTTGATTCTTGTCCTACAACTGTTTTATAAACCCCTTCGTTCTCAAGCATATTTGAAAGAAGACTATTATTCTTATCATTTGCCATATTCAACATAGAGATGTTAACCATTCCTAAAATACCCCCTAAAACAAGGGTAAGTACTAGCATGGTTATAACAACAAATTTAACCTGCAAGCCTCGTAACATTTTCATTTTATAATACCAAGTGAATAACCAATACCTCTTGCTGTTTTTATTTTCACACCAGTACCAAGATATTGTAATTTTTTTCTAAGGAAAGAGATATACACCTCTACATTATTAAATTCAACTTCAGAATCACTGCCCCAAATTTTTTCAATTATTCGATCTTTAGATATGATTTGTTCTGGATTAGCAATTAACATTTCAAAAATTTGAAATTCTTTTAGTGGAAGTTTTATACTATCTGTTTCTGATACTAACATACTCTTCTTTAAATTAAGTGAGACACCCTCATACGTAAGTACATCATCAATAATTTCACCTTTTCTTCGTAATAAAGCACGTACACGCGCTAAAAGTTCTTCTGTAGAAAAAGGCTTTGTCATATAATCATCTGCACCTGTATCAAGTCCAACAACTTTATTTTCAATTTCATCTTTTGCTGTTAACATGAGTATTGGCATAGTAAATTTAAGACTACGAAGATTTTTTAATACTTCAATGCCATCCATTTTAGGTAACATTATATCAAGAATTATTAAATCATAAAGACCGGTGTTTGCATATTCAAAACCTGAAAGTCCATCAGTTACATAATCAACAAGATATTTCTTCTTTTCAAGCAATTTTTTTAATGCGAGAGCCAGGCGAACTTCGTCTTCTACAATTAAAATCTTCATATTTAAATAGTAGCACTACAAGCTTAAAGAAACCTTAAGCTCATTTGCAGTTTTTTCGAGCTTTGGATGTTTTATACGTATAATTAAATTACGTTTTGAACCACGAGACGTACTAACCAAAACAGTATCTCCTGGCCGGCATTCTCCTTCTATAATTTTTAATGCCAAAGGATCTTCAATTTCACGCAATATTAATCGTCGCATTGGACGCGCTCCAAATTGAGGTTCATAGCCATTCTCAACCAAATATTCATGAGCAGTTCGTCCTACTGATATTGAAATATTCTGATCAGATAATCGTTTTCTTAATTCTTCAATTTGAATGTCTAAAACCTTAGAAACTTCTTTTCGAGATAATGAATTAAATACAATAATATCATCCAAACGATTTAAAAGCTCTGGACTCATTATTTTCTTTAACTCTGTTGTCGCATTTAATTTAATGTCTTCGTAATCAAAAAGACCTTCTCTATTTTCCCCAAAGCCAAGCAAGTTATCGTAACTTATTTCACGAGCTCCGGCATTGCTAGTCATAATAACTACAGTGTTCCTAAAATTAACACTATGTCCAAGGCTATCTCTTAACTCACCTTCTTCAAATATCTGTAATAACAAGTTAAAAACGTCTGGATGTGCCTTCTCTACTTCATCAAGAAGAACTACAGAATATGGACGATTACGAACTTTTTCAGTAAGGGTTCCCCCTTCTTCGAAACCAACATATCCTGGAGGTGCACCAACAAGTCTACTGGCATTATGTTTCTCCATAAAATCACTCATGTCTACACGGATAAGAGAGTCTTCTGATCCAAATAAAAACAATGCAAGAGTCTTTGCAAGTAATGTTTTTCCAACTCCTGTAGGACCTAAAAACACAAAAGATCCTAAAGGGCGTTTTATAGACGATACACCCGCTCGACTTCTTCGAATTGCCGATGCTATAGCAGAAACGGCCTGTTCTTGTCCTATTACTGTTTTGTGTATTTCACTTTCCATATCTGCAAGCCGAGTAGTTTCATTTTCTGTGAGCTGATTTGAAGGAATCCCTGTAATATCAGAAACAACATTTCCAACATCTTTTTCGGTTACAATTGCTTGAGAAGTATCAACATTCTCTGTCCCAATCCGAATAACTTCTTGCCTTAATTGAACTAATTTATCTCTTATACTTGCAGCAGATTCATAATCTTGGTCTTGAACATACTGTTGTTTTCTTTCTGTAAATTTCTTTATTTTTTCTTCTAAATCTTCAAGAAGTTTAGGACGAGTTGCAAATTGTAAATCTATCTTTTTAATTGCCCCACACTCATCAAGTAAATCTATAGCCTTATCTGGTAAAAAGCGATCATTAATATATCTATTTGAATATTTTACAATGGCATCTAAAACTTCTGGGCTATATTTTACGCCATGAAATTCTTCATATCTTTTCTTTATTCCATCAAGTATATCACGAGTTTCTGCAAGAGAAGATTCTTCTACTCGTACCGGTTGAAAACGTCGTTCTAAAGCTCCATCTTTTTCAAAGTATTTTCTGTACTCTTTATTTGTAGTAGCTCCAATACATTGTAATTCGCCCCGTGAAAGAGCTGGTTTAATCATGTTAGAAGCGTCCATACTGCCTTCTGATCCACCAGCCCCGATTATTGTATGTATTTCATCTATAAACACAATTATATTTTTAGCTTCTTTAATTTCTTTTATTATACGTTTAATACGATCTTCAAATTCGCCTCGATATTTTGTTCCTGCAATAACAAGAGCAAGATCGAGAACAAGGATTTTTTTATTTAAAAGCCCCGCTGGAACATGACCATTCACTATATTTTGCGCAAGCAATTCAACAATAGCAGTTTTACCAACCCCAGGTTCACCAATGAGAATTGGGTTATTTTTTGTTCGCCGTGACAAAATCTGTTCAACCCTGCGCATTTCTTGTGTACGACCAATAATAGGATCAAGTTGTTTCTCACGTGCAGCTTTTGTTAAATCACGACTAAATTCGGCAAGAACAGACAATTTTTCGTTTTTGCTATTAGACTGTTTAGAATTTTGGTTAGAAGAAAGTGAGGGAAAAATATTCCGATTTCGAGTTTCATCATTTAATGCAGAAGATTTCATTGTAAGTCCAACTGCAATAACTGCACTTCTAGCATCTTCTATAGTAATTTCAGCTTGCTTAAAAAAATGATACGTAATACTTTGTTCTTCTCTAATTGCTCCAAGTAGTAAATGTTCAGTTCCTACATAATCACGACGCATAGTTCGCGATTCAATTGCAGCAACATCGAGCATAGAACGCAATCGACGACTCGGTAAGATTTCAGCAAATCCATGAACATGAGAATGATGAGGAATTGTCTGCTCTAAAGCTAATTGAAAAGTAAGTACATTTACTTTTAAATATTGCAAAACAGCAAAACCAATGCTGTCTCCATTTTTAAGCATACAGAGCATCACATGTTCTGGTAAAATTTGGTCAGACCCTGTTTTAAGTCCTTCTGCTTGAACATCTACAGTTAAAAGTTTTTGAGCTCTAGGTGAAAGTCCTTTCATTTATTTCTCCGGTTGATCAATTTTTAATGGTTCACATGCTTCTTGCATAATTAGTGAACGTAATCGCCGTACTCTTTGCTCTTCTGTTTTTATATCTGGTTCAAAATCAAGAGTGCTACTTCTGTTTACAAAACTCAGATGAGCAGTTCGCAAACGGTAAAGAAGGCTACAAAAATCTGTACTTTTTAATCCATTTAACAAACCACAATCGCATCCCCATTTTAAGCGAGATACGATATCTATAGCTTCTCCCTCATTCATAAGTCTGCTATATAACACCTGAGAATAAGCTCGAAAAACAGAATCTTTTAGTTCTGTATTCATAGTAGAAACAACAGTTTTACGAGCTGATCTTTCTAAATCGATTATATTTGCAACATTTTCATTTAATAAAGAAAGTTGATCTTCTTCTTTATTCGGCATAGATATTTCTGTACTTAATTGATAATAATCACCAAGTGCAGCTGAAGTTCCATTTACAGTATGAGGTTGATCTCCAGGGCCAAAACAAGCCTTAGCAGAGATCCCTTTTTCTCCTATTAAATTAAAAATACCTTCGAGGCCATTTGTAACACCTAGTGAAGGTAAATGCAAAACAACAGAAGCTTTCATACCTGTCCCAGCATCATTTAGAGAAGCTGTTAGATAACCAAATTCTACAGAAGCGGCAAACTGTAATGACTCCTGTAATTTATCATCGATCTTTTTTGCTATCTGATATGCTTTTTGTGTATCATTTCCAGGTGAAAAGGAAGCTATTCGAGCATGATCGTTATAATTTATAAGACAAGACGTCTTTCCATCCGCGCTAACAGAAACCCCGGCATCTTTAGTACCAACAATATCAGATTCAATAACTCCGCGTTCCATTAATATCCGCTGTCCCATAGACTCAAGATTAGTAAGATTAAGTGTCTGAAAAGTCTCTGGTTCTTTTATCTTGGATATAGCATCAAATAATAGAGATTGAACCCTACTTCCATCATCTTTTTTAAATTCTAAAGGAAAAGGAAAATTAACCAGATTTCTAGCTAACCTTACTCGAGAAGACAATGCGACATCAGTATCAACACCTTGTTCTGTATACCAAGCTTCAAAAGAAACGTCCGAACTAGTCATCTATGTCTACTCCCAGCATTGATAAAGTTTCAGCTGAACCATCAGAGACAGCCCCTTTATCTAATACTTTCAAAAAGTCACGATACATGGCTGCCTTTTCATAATTCTCATTTTTAATAGACTCTTCCAGTTTATCCTGTATCGCGATACGATCTGTAACAGTAGATCTAAAACTTTCTAGTTTTTTTGGCATAGAACCTGTATAAGGTAAATCAATTCCTTTACGCTGATACAAATTTTCAATTTCATCTTTAAAAGCAGTATAACATTCTGGACATCCAAGTTTGCCTGTTTTTAAAATAGTTTTTAGTTTATGCCCACAGGCATAACAAACCTTTTGTGTTTTATCTAGTTCAGAAACAAGTGCTCCTAAAGATTGAGCTAATAAAGCCCCATCGGTATTTAAACCTCTTTTTTTTGCACATTGTGCACAGAGATGAATTTCTTTTTTTTCGCCTTTGAGAGTTTGTGTTACAAAAAGAACAGCCTCTCGTTGGCCACATATATCACAAAGCATAGCTAGCCCCAAAAAAAATAT
>JTFN01000490.1_pt1 | contig 31733 bp, 46 predicted proteins | sample 235401 | NCBI WGS metagenome assembly JTFN01 (sample SAMN03067589, study PRJNA260952) | activated sludge metagenome | biome: Sludge; feature: Wastewater; isolation source: CETP activated sludge from augmented bioreactor treating industrial... | place: India:Gujarat | collected 2013-04 | reverse complement strand
GTCTGGCGCCGGGCATTCGGCTGAACCTCGGCAAGCGCGGTGTCAGCCTCTCTGCCGGTGTGCGGGGTGCGTCCGTTACGCTGGGTAAAAATGGCCTCTGGGTGTTCAGGGGTGAGATAAATATCCAGGGTATGCGAGAAAAATGTGGGATTGAGCGGGATGCGTCGACATGGAGTGGTATGAGAATTTGAAAAGGATTTTCAGATAGCGGAAGGGCCGAAAGGGGCCGGATCAGAACAGCGCATGCTGATCCGGGTCACCCTTGGCGCGAATGCGTTTTATGACTTTATATATACCACGAACAGTCATGTTGAATTTACGAGCAAGTACATGATGATTTCGGCCATCAAACTCGGCATAAATCTCCTGGTCACGCATAGTGACATAATAATGATGGTCCATAGGGAATGTGAAGTTTTGCCCTCCCCAGTTCTGCGCTAAGTGATCAGCTAGCGCTGCCCCAGCCTGGTCTGCCACCGCAGCATCGATACCAAACTCCTGCAATACAGATTTAACTTGGGCGTGCACATCCTCCAGGAGCTCATGACGGCGTCCCCCCATTGTTGAATCATCGCGTGACATCTCACACCTCCTTCTGGCTCAGCAGGCTGAGCAGCTGTTCCAAGGCCTTGCGGTTACGCTTCCAGCCTTTTCTGGGTTGGTAGTCGCGCTCGATGTCAGCCTCGGTGATACTGAGGCGCTGCATTTCGCGCTCAACACCTGACCAGAGAGAGCGCTTTTCCTGCTCCACGTACAGTGCAGCGATAACTGCATCGAAATGTTCACGGCGCTTGAGCCAGCCCACACGTTCAATGCGGAACTGGCGTTTGGCGATCGCATCCGCGTAGCTCCAGGGCAGCTGCATATCGGCCAGCTGCGCTTCAATCTTCTGTAGCATGGGGGTTGAATCCAGGTTATTCGGTTTGCCGGGGTGACTGGCCACTTGCTGACGAGGCTGGCGGTGAATTCCCAGCTTGCCCAGGTTGCTCAGTACCATACCGCGCTGACGGGCGTTCAGATCGGCTGCGCTTCTCTTCCCAGTCCAGCTTTCCAGCATGTCTCGATAAGTGTCGTCATCCAAGGCGAGGTCACGCTTAGCAGCATGGATCGCTGCCAAATCGCGGGTGCGGGCTGTGTTATTGCTCATTGCGGCACCAACTGTTGATCCAACGTTTTAATGGCATGAAGTGTTCCTGACAATTCCGGAGCTGAAGAATGGAATGCCCGGGAATTCCACAGCACGATTACAGCGTCCTTGTTCAGCCTCAGCTCAACACCGTCCGGCAGACTGTTCGCCAAATTTATGAGCGAGTCTGCCAAACCCGATGTGTCTGGTTGGGCCGCGCAATGAGCCGGCGGTATTGCGGAATCTGGGGATGTTGCCACTGTTTGTAACATCGGAGATGCCGTAGATGTTCGCTTCTTGGCCGTGGGTGCTGCATCAGACGCTGTTTCTATGGCCCGGCCCTTAGCATGTTTCAGCGCACTCCACTGACCATTGGACTGAAACTTCACAACACTTCTGTCAACCAGACCGTTCAATAGCTGTTTGAGCTGAGCCTTTGAATCTAACCCTTCCACACGCCCCATAATGGTTGAGATGCCTGCAGGGCCATGATCGCTAAGAGCCCAGATCACACGCTTTTCGAGAGTGGATAATTCCATGGTTACTCTCCCTCCGCATGAATTGTGATACGTCGCTGGGCTGCGGGGCCATCAATGATCACCTCCTTCTCCGGCTCTCCCCCTTTTGCCTCGCAATAAGAAAGAACAAGCGATACAAACAACCCGGTAATCATCGACAAAGCCTCATCAACGTTCGATGTCGCATAGTTAATAAATGCGTTCTCCAGCTCCTCTTTATTCATACCCCACCTCCGATTCGCGTTTGTTCCTCAGCGCTGCCACCCATTCCATGATGAAGGTTCGCTTTACGGCCCTGGACACGCCCGGCCAGCGCTGATGCCACGTCACGCTTATTGGTCTTGTTTTCTCGGCCCTCGGTGGTGGTCAGATTGTTGAATTCCCGCTCCTTGAACGATTCGATCAGCTGACAGGTGCGTTCAGACATCGCCATCTTTTGCACCTTCGCATACACCGAATGCACCCAGTGCAAGGCGAACAGGTCACCACGCCGGGTCTTCGTTGAAGGCTTCAGGCGTTTGCCCAGGCCACGCACATGTGCGGTGCGATCGGCGTTCGCCTGGCGATAGAGTACGGTATAGGCATAGCTGGCAATTTCCGGCTGGCTACCGGGGCCAATGAATGCCACATCGCAACCCTTGAACTTGCCGATCAGCACTGATTCACATCCAAAGGCCTCGCAGATGATGCCCTGCAGATGAACTACCCATTTGGGCGGATTTTGAGCCGGACACGCAAATACATCGGCTCGCTGGATTTCACTCAGCTCCAAGTCATCACCAGTGATGCCATGCTCGGCCATCAGCTTCTGTGCCTGGCGCAACGCGGTCGCCGCCTCGTTGGCATTGTCGGACTTGGCCAATGCCAGGCATTTCTTGATCTTGTCCAGGATCTTCTTATCCATGTTTCAACGCCTCCCGCGCATTGTTGTGCTGTCGGAACCGGATTGCCGGTTCACCGTTGGAACGGAAGCCTTTATCGAACATGCCGAAGCCTTCGATCTGAACGGCTCGATCCTGCGCGACCCCTGCAACCACCGCGTTTCCAATTGCCAGAATGGCGTGCTGTGCTTGCAGCTCGGTCAGTCGGGCTGCAAAGGCAACGGTCTTTACAAGATCCTGAGTTGTGACGAGGCCTGAATGCTCTTGCTTTTGACTCATAGCTCACCTCACACCGACGCTAGATCAAGCGCGATCGGCTTGTATTGATCCGACTTGCCGATGCGTTCATACACCCGCACATAGACAGCGGTGCCGCAGTTCTTCATGGCATCGCGCAGCGCCTGCATGGCGTTCTTCCATTCGTCGTCATCGATCTGCAGACGCATCAGGTCCAGGATCTTGCCGGTGCGGATTTCGCCCTGGGTGTTGGTACGGAAAGCCTGTTCCACCACCGCCTGAAGGTGCGGGTCCGCATTGCTGCTCCAGCGCTTCAGGCAGTTGTCGATCAGCGCCTTGCCGGCCTCAATCTCTTCGGTGAAGGCGATCACCTCGCGGAAGGCACGCACCACCTTGTATTTGCCGTTGTAGCTGGTCAGGGAGACGTTGCCTTTCTTGCCGCCCAGCTTGGCGCCGTAACGCTCACCGGCAATGGTGATCAGGTCCTCGATGTCCTCCAGTGCCTTCTGCTTGAACGCTTTCAGGCTCTCATGCAGCGCAATGGCCGCCGGGGCCAGGTCGTTCACCAGCTGGTCACGGAGTTGGTCCTGCTCGGATACCTGGCCAGCCGGCACCAGGTGACCCATGGCGTTCTGCATGTATCCTTCAGGAATAGTCTCGGAAATAGTTTGCTGTGCCAGGCTCATGCGGCGGCTCCTTTCGATTCGGGGATGTTCCAGCCGACCAGCTCACGCCAGTGACCGATATGGTTTTCAACAGCGCTGGTCAGAATGGCGCGAGTCGTCCGGCCGTTATCAAAGCGCTCCAGGTTGGCATTCAGGTGACCCTCCCTCACGACCAGTGCCTGCTGGATTTCAGTTGTGCTGCCCTGATAGCTGCGCTCCAGAAACATCAGCTGTTGTGCCTGGCGCGTCGCCGTCATGTCGATGATGAAATAGTTCACGCATGCACCTCCCAGCTGATCTGGCAGTCGGCCAGCAGCGCTACCTTCTCGACACTGCGGCGGCCATTCACGATAGAGCGCCGGGTCCAGGCCGATTCGAGATGCTGGCAGCCATAGCCAGGCATAATGCGGATGCACGGACGCTCGCCAATCTTGTTGATACTCACCACCGTCAGGTTCAGCGCTTTCAGCTGATTAACCGCCAGTTGAGTTTTGGCCAGCTGCTCAGTAATCAACTGGTTTTGCAGATCCTTCTTATTTGACATGTCACACACCTTTGATGAGGTCAGCGGAGAGTTGGGGGATGCCGAGCTGTGCGGCTTCATTCAAGGCAGCCGTCACGACGTTATGCACGGCCAGGGGGTACAACGCGGAGAACCCCTGTCCGGTAAGTTTGTTGCGCAGCGCCTCAATCGCGTCGGCGTCCATGACCTGGGCAAGGTCAACACCTGCCAGCTTGAAGCGATGCTGTAGATAGCCTTCCAGGTGAGTATCCAGTGGGCGCAGGGTGACAACTTCGCAACGCTGCACGATCTCGCGCACACGCGGGTTGCGTTCGTCCAGGCGGCGGCCCAGCTCGGTCTGGCCGATTAGGATGATGGAAAGCAGCTTGTTGAAGCCGTCTTCCAACTCATAGAAGCGTTTCAGGTGCTTGAGGGTGGCGATCGGCATGCCGTGGGCCTCTTCGATGATCAGCACATGACGGTTACCGGCGCGGAAGCTCTCCAGCAGGGCCTCATGGCACTGGCGGAAGCGCGCTTCAGAGCTGGCCTTGATCTTGTCGCCAGGTGCGACCGCTCGCATAATCGCCTCTGCGATGTGACCAGCCTTCAGCGTTTTGCCACGCTCGTCGGACTCCTCCATGCCAAGCACGTAGGGCTCAATCAGGATGATCGGGTCATGCTCATTGGCTGCCCAGGTGGCCAAGTCCTTGCGCAGGGTCGACTTACCGGCACCCGACTCACCGACGATCGCCATAAAGGTGCCAAACTTGGCCCCGACACGCATGGACTCACGCACATAGCGGATATCGTGCGTCAGATAGACCTCTTCAGCGGCGCGCACCTCGGCAAACGGGTCACGGAACAACCCGAAAATGCGCTTGGTATCTGGTTTCAGGGTCTGTTTGCGTAGTAGCATCATGCTCTCCAAGTTATGCTCTTGCTCAGCGTTTGGGTTATGGCTTGGGACCGTCCTCTGGGTTGGAGCCAGAGGACGGTTTTCAAACTCGAACAGCCCTTTTTCCTGATAAGGCTGCAGGCCATTGGCACGTAGGATGTCGATGATTTCGGCCTGAAAATCCTCAACGGTTCGTGACTTGGGCCACTTGTTGTAACGCACCAGCTGCGTAATCGTTGCTGGAGACAGGTGTACCTGACGGGCCAGGTCAGACTTGGAAAAGTCCAACGAACTCAGCACTCGATCGAGTCGCATTGACATCATTCACCTCCAACCGCTCTGAGCGCTGTCGGTTTGGATCGGCGCATGGCGGCTTCAATGCCGGGCAGGTCATCCTCGGTGATACCCTCTGGATAACGCTGAACCAGCCAGTTGTAGTGTTCGCCCGTCCATTCATCCCCCAAGCGATCGCGCAGGCGGCGGGCGGCTTCGACATGGTTCAGGCGCAGCGCCTGAACGGTTGGGGCCTGCACATCAAGCTCAGTACCACGCTTGGGCAGGTAATCGGGCAGCTGGGTATCGGTAATCGGTTTCATCGGGTCCAGCTGACCCGCAAAAGGTGTAGCGCCACGCTTGCGCTTATCGGCGGCCTCGGCATCGCTCTCAGCGCCCATGGAGAAGCGCTCTACCTCTTTGCGATTGGTTTCCAGCGCGGTATCGGCATGGCTGCGGAAGGTCTCGCCGATCACGGGTGCATCCATCGGGAAACCGTATTCGTTGAGTTCCTGTGCCTGTACCAGCTGCACAATCTCGCGGCCGTCCTCGTTTTTGTAGAGCACGCCAGCCACATCCTCGTGCCAGGGGTTACGCATCACCTCCAGCTGCATGCCCACCTGAACGCCGGGAATACCGGCGACGGAATACGCTCGGCCACGGAAACTCACCTCCAGTTGTACCGACACCTTGCGCACCTCTGTCTTACTCATGGCTACGGCGCGAATCACCTGGGCATCAGGTGCAATGATCAGCTGGTCGGCTCGGATCGTCTGCCACACGGCATAGCGGGTTTTGCCGGTACGGCTGTGCGTTTTGGTACCGTTGAACCAGGTCATCCACTGCTCGACGGCGGCATTCAACTCATCCAGGCTGGTGGGCGGATGCGCCAGAAATTTCAGCCGATGCTCGAACGAGCGCTCGACGATATCGTTGGCCTTTTCCACCTGGCCTTTGGCCCAAGGCTGTCCCGGTACGTTCACCTGCAGGTGCATACCCAGCGCCCGGCAGGCGTTGCGAAACACCGCACCGGTGTTGGCGCTGCCGGGGTCGACCATCACCACCTGGGGGATGCCGTGGAACGGGTCACCATCGCGCTTGATCGCGGCGCGGATAAAGGCGGTCAGCAGGTTGACGCCGCTCTCGGCGCCCAGAACGTAGTGCACAAAGATCACGCCACTGGTGTGGTCGGTGATGACGTAACGCCAGACCCGCTCCTTCTCGATGCGGCGGATATTGCCCGGTTTGTTCTTGTAGAACTTGGCTTCGTCCATCACCTGCAGGGCTTCACCGGCCTTGGTGGGCAGGTAGTAGAGCACGCACAGCGAGGGGTCGATCTGCCACACATGGTTTGGATGCTTGCTGGCCAGCACCTGCTTGGGGCTCGGGCGGCGCAGCTGCTCCGGGTGCAGGTTGTACTGGTAAAGGGCACGGTTGATGGCCGACAGCGATAGCGGGCAGAACTCGCCGGTCTCATCATCCACCCGGCCGGCCTCGATCTCACCGTTGGCGCGCAGTACCTCCACCGCATCCTCCAGGGAGGACAGGCGCTTACCATTCTTGCGGCGGCTGTCCATCATATAGGCCGAGATCGCCTTGGCATCATCACGTGATAAGGCGCTCTGTCCGGCGTCTTCGCGGCGCTTACGGGTACTGGGCCGGATCTCCGACAGCTTGCGTAACAATGTGTGGATACTCACACCCAGTTGCTCGGCAGCAGAGGCGTAGATCTCCGTCTTGCCGCCATGACCGGCCTGTTCGGCACGTTGTGCCACGTCGAGCAGGAACTGCCCCTGTGCCAAGGTGTTCATTGCACTGTCCTCTCCGCATCAATGACTTGACCGTCCCACTGTTCGCCATCCAGATCCGGGTCGGTTGATGGCTGCCAGGCCACCATGCCCAGCTGCTCACGCAGGTACTCGGTGGCTTCACTCAGTTGGTCCAACTGCCCGCGCAGCCAGTGGCCGACATCCAGCTGGTGGTCGTTGGCGTGGGCTACCACCTGTTCCAGCGGTGCTACCAGCTGGCGAATAGCGGTTTCGGTATCGAACAACAGGTTGTTGGCTTCCTCGCGCAGTTGCTGGCTCTCTTCGTCCGGTGGCAGGCGTTCCAGGCGTTTGCGGCTGACCTGTTTCTCAAGGTCCAGAATTTTGGAGGTTTTGTCAGAGACCACCTCTTCGAGTGCCTGCTTATCTGCATGGGCGTCGTCACGTTCTTTGGTGAGCTGCTCCTTTTCCTGGGCGAGTTGCTGTTTCTCTCGGGTGTGTTTGCTCACTAGGCTGTCGACCAGTTCGGCGATCTGATCTTTGTCATCGCACTCACGGGCCTGCTGGATCAGCGCAATATCTTCATCTGGCAGCTTGCGCAGGGTTCGCATCTTTCCAGGGCCGATACCGACCTGGCGCATCGACTCAAACAACTCTTCGCCGAAGGCATTGAGGTTCTGCAGATCGAGGTCGATGGATTCGACAGAACGCCCCTCAACCAATCGGCAGTAGTCAGCCCAAGTCGTAATATTGCGAGTTTCTCCATCGATGCTGATCTGTAACCCTTTGTATTCTTTGGATTCCTTTATTTTTTGCAGATCAACCAGATTCGTAACGTTACTGATTTTCTCGAACATGGTAAGAATCTGCCGGCGGCCAATACGCTGGTTAACAGCCGCGTTCTTGTGCTGCTGCTCTTCACTGAACGCATTCTGCAAGGCCGCATTCTTGTTCTGCAGGTCATGCACTGCCTGCACGGACTGAGCATCAAGCTCCAGTTCGTGGTTCTCTTCTTGTGTGCCAACTGTGCTATCGCGATCCATATCAGTGCACCTCCACGCCAGGTTCAGTCAGTTCCATATAGCGGTCCAAAAGTCCGTCTATTCGCATTGTTTTCAATGACTGGGTGGTCGTTTTCCCTTCACGGATCAACAATTCAAAACGATCAGCAATCTGTATCAGCAGCGCGGTGAGCAAGGGGTTTTTGAACTCAGGGTTATGTTCACCCAAAAACTTGATGTCATGGTTTTGGGCCATCTCACGCACCGGATTGCCTTGCATCACCAGCGCCATCATGTGCTGGTTAAAGGCTGCCTCGGCCATGCCCAAAATCTGCATAGTTTGGTCTTGCGGTGATTGACTCTTTGTTTTCATAAACCCGTCCTTATCGACTGCCAGCAGCAATGCGCTGGGTAAGTTCATTGATTCGATCGGAGCCATGGCTCAGCTCATTGGCGGTCCGCTGGGCGATCTGCAGCAGTGCCACGCTGGGGGCAAAGCGGCCGTTGTCCAGCTTCACCGCAAACCCCTCGGCGATCAGCGTGGCCATAATGCGGGTGACACCACTGGCCGGGATCTTCAGCGCCTGTGCCAGCTCGGTATTGCTGACCCCATCCAACGTGTGACCTGACAGCGCCTTGATGGCCCTTAGGTGCTTCACCCCGGTATTGCTGACATAACTGTCTGCCATCGTTAAAACTCCAGTTGTGGTTGAGCGTGTTGCTGCACGTTGCCGCGATGCCAGGCCAGTGCCTGCATGGCGTTTTGGATACCTGCCAGCGTGTCTTCAGCGCCGGCGTTGCCTGCATGAAACTTGATCAATAACCCCGTAACAGCGTTCAGCTGCTCCTGCAGCTCCTGGATATCCTCAGCCGTGGCCTGACGCCCTGACGGGATCTCGACCAGCAGCTTGCCGGTATGTGCGGCCATCCAGCGGGTGACCAGATTGATGCCGCAGGCCTTCTCAAACGGGATAATCTGTGTAGCCGGAATGCGGCCGGTCTGAATCCACTTGTACAGAGTCCAGTGATCCTCAAGCCCCATCTCGGCTGCGATGCGCTCGACACTCATGTTGTGCCGTTCACGCGCATGCTCCTTGCAGCCCTCCAGGGCGCGGCGGATGTTGCTGGGCTGGTAGTGCTTCCAACGTCTGGCGCTCATTGGAACCTCGTATTTCCGTGCGGCTGTTGCCGCGTCCAAACAAAAAAGGTTTTTGCTATAGGTAAAACCGTTTCAAATTCGCTAGGCTCTTCGGTACATTGATTAACCGAGGGCGCGGCTATGACGACCGATGAGCGTTTGCTGAAATTAGAAGGCCAGGTACAGGCATTGGCCCAGGCGTGGCTCCATCTGGCAGCGACATCTGAAACTGCCGGCGGCCATAACCCAGATGGACTGAACAGTGCGCTGCGGCAACAACGATGGCCCGGTGCGGCTTTCGAGCCTTATGCGCAAGCGATGTTGTCAGAGTTGGTTGACCAGCTTGAGCAGGCACGTCAGCACCGATTACCGGAGCGTTAATGGGGAAGCCGTATGCGTTGTAGAGATCAGTCATGATTCGGCTCCTCAGGCAGATTTGCGCTGAAGCGCGTTGGCGATATCGGCTTCTTCGACAACATCGCCCTCTTTGAGGCCGAGCTTGACGGCGATCCGATGAGACTGGCCGCGAACACCTTTCTTGCGGCCGGCGAGTACTTCGAAAACCATGTTGACGGTAAAACCGTTGGCAGCAGCCCATTGGCTGATTGAGACGCCCTTGCGCTTAAACTCGGCGCGGACTTCGTCTGGGGTACGTAGAGACATGATGCGTGCTCCTGTTTGTGTGTATCCCGGTGTGTGGCCGGTAGTGCGTGTGTGTGAATTAAATATAAGTGAAGATATTTCACTTATCAAGGTGAATGATGGAAAAAAGTGAAATAAGGTTTTTTGTTAAAGCCATCATGAAAGAGTGCAAGCTTCGTCAGGCTGGCTTGGCTGAAGTGCTTGGGGTGTCAATCGATAGGGTTAAAAGCATTACGTCTGGAAAAGTTAAGAACCTGACGCGCGAAGAGAGCGAAGCGTTGATTCGCAAGCTCAATGTCCGTGGCGAGTACTTGGCGACAGGGGAAGAGCCAATGTTCCGCTCTGATGGTGAGCAGGAATTAGAACGTCGGCTGGATGCGGTGGCAGATGCGACACACAAGGCTCAGCTGACGGGGTTGGATACGGAAGCTCAGACTCGTGTACAGATGCTGCTGACTGGGCTGGAGCTTCGGAATGCTGACTTGGTGATGGAGGCTCTGAATGCGTTGTCGGCAGATGAACAGCAATTGATCGAAAACTACCGAAAGAGTGCGCCGGAAGGCAAAAAAGCCCTGCGTTCAACGGCCAGCGTGTTCGCCAAGAGCGGTGGCAAAGTGTCAAACAAAGGCAGCATCATTGATAACGGGGGCGATACGTCGTTCAGCGTTACCGGCAATGGCAATACTGTAGCGGGGCGCAATTTCATCAAGAAGTAAGGATGGATATGACATGGAATTGGAAATTGAGGGAAGCAATAACCAGGTGGCAGCAAGGGATCTTTATCAGATCCACAATGTACCAGGGCGGCTTTTAACCAAGGATGAGCGGAAAGAGTTAAACAGCCGCGTCCAAATGCTTGCCGAAGAGTATGGCGAGCCCCCTTGGGAGACTTGGCGCCTCATACATCAGGCGATCGGTGTGGAGGGGGTAAATCAGCTGCATATCGAGCATCGAGACCAGGCGCATTTTATCCTTGGTCTGCTGGAAGAACGCTGCAGCTTGAAGTACAAGTTGGCTGGGGAAGCACCGCCTGAGCCAGACCTTTCAGACGAGCCATCTACGCTCGAAGATAGAGTTTCAAAGGGTGGTGTTGTCACTTGGATGGCTGAATTCCCTGAATATGCCGGGCTGCTGTTCATAATGGGAATGACCGCGGGTTTGGCGCTGCAAATGATCTAAGGAGGGAGTATGGAGTTCGTTGGAATCGTTGTGGGCGGTCTGGTGTTGTACGGCATCATTTCCGTTTTCACACGCATGCCAGGGTGGTCTCTTGAGTCGAAATTTGCTGGATTGGGGACGCTCTCTGGCCGTACTCAGACTGAAATCATCGAAGTTGCAGGCCCGCCCACCAGCGCATCAGTCATGGACGATGGAAAGATGTTATTGCAGTGGATGGCGGGTGGCTACCACATTGCGCTGCTGTTTGATGGTGATATCTGTGAAGGGGTTACGCACGAAGTTAGTACGTGAAAAGCTGCTGATCTAAGGAGGGAATATGAGACGGGTGCTTTCAACGGCATTTATGCTAACTCTGTTGTCTGGCTGTATTGCGGAGAAGTCTTCCGAGCAGGTTTTGCTTGACGCATGCATTGAGGGATTCGCTGCTGAGCTTGACTCCTGGGCCAAGTATGCAGGCTGGAATCTCCGTACGGCTGAAGCGGAATTGCTAGAAATCAAAGACATTCCCGGAGACAAACTCCTTCGCAGCCAGATGGCGCGCTTCAAAGTCCTGATTTCGGATTTCACTGTCAAAAATGGCTTCAATGCTGATGTTCGGTCCATTGCAACATGCTCCGGTGAAATAATGATTAGGCCAGACGGTAGTTATGAGCCGCCATCTCGTTTTTTGATGGATTTCACTTTGAATGGCGAAAATTTTGGCGTGCATAGAATCTTGGAACAAAGCCGAAATTCACAATAAGGAGGTTAAGCAAATGGATGATAAAGCGAAGAAAGTGACTGAGAAGATGAATGCCAGCTTTAACCGACTGGCTGAAAGCCAGTCCACGATCGCCATTGGTAAGGCGACCGTGGCACTTGTTGAGCAAGGAAAATCGATAACGGTTGAGGGGCTTATTGAGTATCTGCGTGGTCAGGGTGATGCTCAATCGAGCGATCTTGTTCGCACCCAGAACGAAGCTGCTGAAAGAGAGCTGCTGGCGGCACAGACCAAAAGCCGTTCACAATGACCGTGATGAACACCAGGTCATCCGCTGTGAAAGGCAGATCGTCAATCATCTGGTGCAATGCAGCTTTTGCGGCATCTCTGTCGATTTGTTCTTGCTCACTGGGGCTGGTTTGGAGGGCGTAGCTCGAATCTACACCCTCAATTAGTGCTGCGATTTCGCTGATGCAGTTGAATATATTGATTGCGCCATGCTCGATAAGGCGCCGCCCAAAATCACTGTCTTCACGCTTGGCTTCTTCAAATTTTCGGCGTGCAGTATATCGCCATTTTTTGAGTATGAACTCCAGCTCTGCGCGGAGAGGCTCTGGTATTGTGGGTTTGTTTTGGCTCATGGCGGCATGCTCTTGGTTGTCTTCGGTCCGCCCAGCATGCCAGCCACACCGCTGAACTGATTTTGCCCCTGTTCAAATTACTCCCCACCTGATCGGCGTCATTCTCTGACTGTACCCACAACAGTCAGAGGACGCCGACATGCTGCAAAACCTGCTCTCAAAACTTCCCATTCCCCGCCTGGTTGTCTGGCTGATCGTCAGTGTTGTGCTGCTGGCCGGGATCGCCCTGATCAGCCCGCAGCAGCTGCCGGTGGTGCTGTACAAAATAGCGCTGGTGACCATTGCGGCCGTGTTGGGTTATTGGCTGGATCGAACGCTGTTTCCGTATGCACGGCCGCATAAGACCTTTGAAGAAGCGACCAGAGCGGGCAAAAGCCGAGATTTTGATTTTTGCGTGAAGCTGGGAATGATTGCCGGAGTGCTGTCTATCCGCCGCGCCTTGATCGTCCTGGCCTGTGTGCTGGGCCTGACGCTGGGGCTGTGACCATGGACTGGCTTGCAAAAGTCTGGGGCAACGTCGAAGCGCCGGCCTGGGCGCTGTCCATTCTGGCTTTGCTGGTCTTGATCGTCAGCTGCCAGCCTGCCGAGGCATCCACCATTCCGGCCGTCGCCAAGCAGTACCAACGCACGCTGACCCGCAGTGCTCATGCGTATTGGGGGCTGGACGCGCCCATTGCGACCTTTGCCGCTCAGATTCATCAAGAGTCCCGTTGGATGCCTGATGCAGTCAGCCCGGTGGGTGCTCGGGGCATGGCGCAGTTTATGCCAGGCACCTCAGCGTGGATGGCCGAACTCTACCCCGATGCGCTGGGCAGTAATCAGCCGATGAACCCCGGCTGGGCGTTGCGTGCATTGGTGATTTACGACCGCTGGATCTACGTCAGGGTGCAGGCGGCAGATGAGTGCAACGCCATTGCCATGATGCTGAGTGGTTATAACGGCGGCTTCGGCTGGGTACAACGCGATCAACGCCTAGCGTCGGCTGAGGGGGCCGATCCTGCCACGTGGTTCGACAGCGTTGAGTACCACACCCGCCGAGCCGATTGGGCGCGCAAGGAAAACCGCCAGTATGTGCGTCTGATTCTGCTGCGCTGGGAACCACTCTACAAGGCCGCAGGCTGGGGGACTGGATCATGCTGATGCCCAGCGCCAAGACAGTCTCACTGGCCCTTGCCGCCCTGATTACAGGTGCGGCGGGCGGCTACTGGGTGGGGCGAGATCGCGGGGCGCTCGAAGTACAGGCCGCCGCCGACAGCCAGACGGTCGCCAGCTTCACATCGCTGCTTGAACAACACGCACAGCAGGTACGGGAGGCCAATGCCGCCAGCGAGCGGCTTAACCGCCTGATTGCACAGCGCCAAACCCACGACGACTCGACCACACAAACACTCAAGGAGGTGCTGCATGAAACGGCTGCTCTGCGTGCTGATTGCCGCTTCGACGACCGTGTCATGCGCGAACTCACCGACGCCCGTAACCGCGCCGCCAAAGCCGCAGCCAGCGGTCTTGACGGTACCGTGCCCACCACCGATTGAGCCGGGTGATGGCAGTTCCGACGCGGCTGCAATCGCGTTGAAGATTTTATATGACCAGTACGGCCTCTGCGCGGGCCGTGTGTTTGAACTGATACACCGCTTACAGGGAGATGAAGATGGAGGCAATTGAGCTGCGGGATGTGATCAGCCTGGTGGCTGTCGTGCTCACGTTGATCGGGGGCTACTGGGCGCTGGCCAAGTATGTAGGACGGCTCTTTACACAGCAGCTCGATAGCAAGTTCGAGGCGCTGAATCAACGATTGAATCGAATCGAAGAAAGCGAGCAACGCAACCATCACGCTGTGACCAAGGTGGAACGTGACCTGATGGAGCTGCGGGCTCAGCTGCCCGAAAAGTACGTTCGCAACGAAGACTACATCCGGGGGCAAAGCCGTTTGGAAGCAAAGCTGGACAGTCTGGCGAGCAGGCTGCAAACCACACCGTTGCATGGGCTGGTAGGAGGTCAAAATGCAGCAAATTGATATGGAACGTGTACGCCGTGAGTCCATGCGCTGGCTGATTCTGCTGACGCTGAACAACGCCCGCCCGATCGGTGCCTTCGAGCACCTGGTGCTGTCGGTGGTACGCAGTGAATACCCGGATGCCACACCACTGGAGCTGCGTAAAGAGATCGATTACCTGTTCGATCGCAAAATGGTTGATGTCGACAAGAAACCGGACGGCCGCTGGCATTGCGACCTGACCAGCCTCGGCACCGATATCGCAGAATACACGGTCGACTGCCGCCCAGGTATCGCCCGCCCAGAGAAGTACTGGTGAGGTGCGCAGGATGAGTGAGCACGACGAATCCATGCCGTTGATCGCTCGACCGGGGCGCTCATCCATCGCGCGCCTGCCCGACGAAGTGAAGCGCCATATTGAGCAGCGTCTGGTCGAAGACCGCATGACACTGGATGAACTGATCGCTGACCTGCAGGGCCGGTTTCCAGAACATGCCGAAGAGTTGCCCAGCCGAAGCGCTGTGCACCGTTACGGCCAAAAGCTGGAGAAGCGCTTATCCGCCATTCGGGCCAGTACCGAAGCGGCTAAGATTATCCGCGCCCATGCCGGTGACCGGGAAGACGCCCGTTCTGAGGCACTGACGGCCATGATCCAGTCTGAGCTGTTCGAATCGATCATGTCCCTGCAAGAAGCTGACGCTGAAGAGGTCGATATCGCGCAGCGGATCGGCCTGCTGTCGGATGCGGCCAAGAACATCGCCACCTTGACACGCTCCAGCGTGACGCTGAAGAAGTACCAGGAGGATATCGCCGAGGCAGCCCGGCAGGAGCTGCTTCGGGAGCAGAAGGAGAAGCTGGACGAATTGGGCCGCAGTGGCGAGATCGATCAAGACACCTTGAACAAGGTGATCAAGGCAGCATACGGCTTATGAAAATTCTGGCGCTGATCGGTTTGCTCTGGATCGGATGGTTGATTGGATGGCGCCATGCCCATGTGGCGGTCGCGCTTGAATGTGAGCGACTGGGCGGCTTCTACGTCGGCAAGACCGTCTATCGCTGCACCTCAGTGAATCAGGAACCTTTGGAGCCGGTTGATGAATAACATTCCAGCCCTCCCGCTTTATCCCTATCAGCAGCGCTGGGTCAATGACGACAGCCGCTTCAAGATCGCCATGTTCGCCCGTCAGTGCGGCAAAACCTTTACCAGCACGCTGGAACTGGCCTTGGACTGCGCCAGAGCCGAAGCGCTCGGACAGCGCCGCCGCTGGGTGATTCTCAGCCGTGGCGAACGCCAGGCACGGGAGGCGATGAACGAAGGCGTCAAACTGCATCTGAGTGCATTGGCGGCGGGCTTCCAAGCCTATGACTACGAGTGGGAACCGGGTGTTAAAGCCCTGGAAGTGGAGCTGCCCGGCGGCAGCAAAATCACGGCACTGCCGGCCAACCCGGATACGGCACGTGGTTTCAGCGCCAACGTGCTGCTGGATGAATTCGCCTTTCACCAGGATAGCCGTGCCATCTGGAAAGCCCTGTTCCCGGTGATCTCCAAGCCAGGTCTTAAACTACGGGTGATCAGCACGCCCAACGGTAAGGGTAACAAGTTCTATGACCTGATGACCGGACAAAACGATGGCTGGAGCCGTTACACGACCGATATTTATCAGGCGGTGGCAGATGGCCTGCCGCGCGACATCGAGGAGCTGCGCCGGGGTGCGGGCGATGATGATCTTTGGGCCCAGGAGTTCGAACTGAAATGGCTGGATGAAGCCAGCGCCTGGCTCGATTTTGAACTGATCACCAGCTGCGAACATCCGATGGCAGGCCTGCCCGAACACTACCAAGGTGGTCCCTGTTTCGTGGGAGTCGATATCGCTGCCCGTAACGACCTGTTCGTGATCTGGGTGGTTGAGCAAGTGGGTGACGTGCTCTGGACGCGGGAAATCATCGAACGCCGCCGTATCACCTTTGCCGAGCAGGACCTGCTGCTGGATGAAGTGTTTGCCCGCTATCGAGTACTGCGTTGCTGTATGGACCAGACCGGTATGGGTGAAAAGCCGGTGGAAGATGCCCAGCGCCGCCATGGCCAGTTGCGGGTTGAAGGTGTGCTGTTTACCAGTCCCAACAAGCTGACCTTGGCGACCAAAGGGAAAGAAACGTTTGAAGACCGTAAACTGCGTATCCCCGAAGGCCGCCAAGAACTGCGCTATGACCTGCACAAGCTGAAAAAGATCACCGGTGCCACCGGTACGCCCCGATTTGTGGCCGACTCTGACAGCAATGGCCACGCCGACCGTACCTGGGCGGGTTTTCTGGCGATTCATGCGGCCAGTGGCCCAACTATTGAAATCGACTTCCAGTCCACTGGCCGCCGCGTGTCCCTTAATGACGATAACTTCAACCGTGGCGTGATCGTCACCGATACCGGCTTCGGCACTATCGGTGGCGGCAACGACTTCGGAGGATTCTGATATGCAGCAGACAAAGAGCGGCCTCTACCTGCCAGCCAGTTTTGCCGATACAGCACGGCGCAGCGCCCGCCCTGAAATGCGCGAAATTGCGACCACTTTTGATGGCAGGGATATCACAAGGGGTTACGTTGACCCCATGCAGATACAACCAACCTCTGATTCAATCCTGCGATTGAGAGGTGCCGGTGATTATGAGATCTATCGCCAAGTGCTGCGTGATGACCAGGTTGCAGGCGTGTTCCAGCAGCGTCAGTTGGCCATTACCAGTAAGGAATGGGGTGTTGAGCCCGGAGGCAAGACCAGGCGTGATCAGGCGGCTGCGGATTTTATGACCGAGCAGCTCAATAACATTGGCTGGGACCGTGTCACCGGCAAGATGATGTTCGGTGTGTTCTATGGCTTTGCTGTGGCAGAAGCTCTTTGGGCACGCGATGGCCGGTTCATTACCCTGGATGCCATCAAGGTGCGCGATCGCCAGCGCTTCGGCTTTGATGGTGCCATGCGGCTGCGCATGAAGACCTACAGCAACCCGGAAGGAGAGCTGCTGCCCGATCGCAAGTTCTGGGCTTTCAGCACAGGCGCCGACCATGACGATGAACCCTATGGTCTGGGGTTGGCCCATTGGCTGTACTGGCCGGTGTTGTTCAAGCGCAACGGCATCAAGTTCTGGCTGATCTTCCTGGAGAAATTCGGCCAGCCAACCGCCAAAGGGACCTATGGCAGCAATGCGCTCCCTGAGGAAAAGAACCGGCTGCTGCAGGCGCTTTCCGCCATCAATACCGACTCTGGCCTGATCGTGCCTGAGGGCATGCAGATTGAGTTACTGGAAGCGGCCCGCAGCGGGTCTGCGGATTATGTGTCACTGGTCGACCGTATGGATCGCGCCATTGCCAAGGTCGTCATGGGTCAGGTGGCCAGTTCAGAAGGTACGCCGGGCCGGTTGGGCAATGATGACCTGCAAGGCGATGTGCGTGATGATCTGGTTAAAGCCGATGCTGACCTGGTATGTGAATCCTTCAACCGCACCATTGCACGCTGGCTGACCGAGTGGAACTTTCCGGGCGCGGCTTTACCACGGGTATACCGCAAGGTGGCTCAGGATGAGGACCTCAACCAGCGAGCGGAGCGGGACAGCACCGTTAAAAGCATGGGCTTCAAGCCGACGTTGGGATATATCCAGGACAACTACGGCGAGGGCTGGGTTGAGGATAAACCCGATACCCCACCGGTACCGCCACAGCCAGCCCAACTGCCGGCAAGCTTTGCCGAGGCCGTTGGTCAACCGCCGGCACAGATGATGGGCGCGACGCACAAAGCTGTGGCGCCCAGTGTCAGCGCCTGGGTCAATCAGGTCCGAGACTTGGCTGACCAGGTGCAGAGTCTGGAAGAGCTGCGCGATCGTTTGCTGGAGCTGTACCCGGCCATGACGCTGGACCAGTACGCGGCTGCCATGGCACAGGCCGGATCGGCAGCCTTTCTGGCAGGCCGTAACGAAGTGGTTGAGGAGCAGACCTGATGCCCAGCGTGTCCTATGGCTCGGTGCCGTTCCCGCAGCAGATCGACTTCATTCGGCAGAAGCTGAACATCCCGACGCGCCACTGGACCGATATCTACACTCAGGAACATGACTGGGCGTTTATGGTGGCCGGTGCCAACCGCGATGCGATCGTTGGCGACTTCCGCGAGTCTATCGAGCGCATGATCGCAGACGGCGGCACCCTGGAAGAGTTTCGCAAGGATTTTGACAACATCGTTGCAAAACACGGTTGGGATTATAACGGCGGTCGCAACTGGCGTAGCCGTGTGATCTACGAGACCAACCTGTTCAGCAGCTACAACGCGGGCCGGTTCGAGCAGTTGTGGAATGACCGCGACACACTGCCGTACTGGCAATACCACCATAACGATTCCGTTACCCACCCGCGTGAGCATCACCTGGCATGGGATAACCTCGTCCTGCGGGCCGATAATCCCTGGTGGAAGGCTCACTTCCCGCCGGGTGGCTGGGGTTGCCAGTGCTATGTCACTGGCCTGTCGGAGTATGACATCCAGCAACAACAGCTAAAGTTGGGCGATGCCCCGGCCGAGAACTGGCAGACGGTCGAGATCGGCCAGCGCAGCCCCAGCGGCCCCCGCACTGTGCGGGTGCCCGAGGGGATCGATCCCGGCTTCGAGTACACCCCAGGCCGTGCCCGTTTGCAGAGTGCCATTCCGCCTGAGCGCCCGGATCCGCCGATCTCCGGCTCGACCGGTGGCCAGGGCTTGCCCAATACCCGCCCCAATGCACCGCTGCCCGATCCACGCCCGGCCAGCCCCGACCAGCTGCTGGCCGAAGGTCTGACGCAAGAGGAGTACGCCCGTACCTTCCTGCAGCCGTTCGGGGCTGATCTGGATAACCCGGCTATCTTCCGTGATGTCATGGGTGAGCGGCTGGTGATGGGGGCGGATCTGTTCCGCAATCGCAAGACAGGCGAACTCAAGGCCGACAAAGCTGGCCGAGGCAAATACCTGGCGATACTGGCTGAAGCGATCCGCGACCCGGATGAGATCTGGGTGCGCCTTGAGTGGCATGCAGCGCAGAAGCGCGCCATGGTGCGCCGTCGCTACATTGCGCAATTCAGTCTGCCGGATCAGGTTCTGCCGGCATTGGCTGTATTCGAAATAGGGGCGGATGGCTGGAGTGGGATTACCGTCTTTCACGTCGATAACCACGATATCGACAACATGCGAGTGGGCGTGCAGCTGTACAGCAGAAGTGAAGATGGCAGCGAGTCGGCTCCCGCTGCCCCGTAGTGTTTGGCCGCCCATACAGCCTGCCGAAGGCCTATCCACTACGGCTAACCCAATTATAGGAGAAAACCATGGCCGGTGCGCGTATCGATATCGAGCTGAACAACCAGTCTGTCAGCCGCTCGTTAACCACGGCGCTGGAGGCGCTGGAGAACCCTCGGCCGCTGCTGGCCAACATCCGTGAACATCTCACCCGTATCCACCGCCAGCGCTTCAGTGATCAGCGTGCGCCGGACGGAACACCCTGGGCGCCACTGTCGCCCCGGTACCGCAAGCGCAAGCAGCAGAACTCAGACAAGACACTGGTGCTGCGCGGCTACCTGATGAATACCCTGCGCGGTGTGCTCGATGACGAAGGTCTGGCTTTCGGTACCGACCGCCCCTATGGCGCGGTGCATCAGTTTGGCGCCGAGATCGAACACGCCGCCCGCTCGCAGTACGCATACTTCAAACGCAATCGGGATGGGTCAGTCGGTAATCAGTATGTGAAGAAGGGGCGCAGCGACTTCGCGCAGGGCGTAACGATTGGTGCCCATCAGACCACCATCCCGGCACGCCCCTGGCTGGGAACCAGCGATGAGGATAACAACGATCTGCTGGCCATGGCGCGTGACTACCTCGCCAAGGCTGTATCGGGTCGTTAACACTGTTTCATTGGAGAAACGCCCAGAACGGCCCTGTAAGCCCCTGAGAGGCGTTCATGGCTACAACCACCGCCACCAACACCCGAAAACGCCGTCACAGGGCCATTTTCGCTTTTATAAAAAGGATTGATCGCCGCTCCCGCCTCGCATTTCCTGTTTCAGCCATGAAACACCCCATCTGCAAGTTTTGCCCTCGTTCAAATTACTTATCACCTTCCGCTTCGTAGGCTGATCTCGAACGCAACAGAAAACGATGCATTTGAGTTCAACCAACCCGACCGGAGCAGTCATGTGAGTTCACTAGAGATATTTAAAGCCGGGACGCACACCGACATGAGCGGTCAGCGCCTGACCTTCACTGAAGACGATTTGAAAGCATCGGTCGCTGCTTACGACCCGGCTCTTTTTGCGGCGCCCTTGGTTGTCGGTCATCCCAAGCTGAATGATCCAGCGTATGGCTGGCTGGCATCAGCGGCAACCGACGGTGAGCTGATGACCGGCACGGCCCAGGATGTTGACGCTGAGTTTGCCGAGATGGTCAACAACAAGCGCTTCCCGAAGATCAGCACCTCTTTCTTTCACCCGAACTCTCCCAGCAATCCGAAGCCTGGCGTTTGGTATATCCGCCACATCGGCTTTCTCGGTGCCAAGGCACCTGCTGTTAAAGGGCTGAAGCCTGCGAGCTTTGCTGATGGCGATGATGACCAGATCGTCACCGTTGAGTTTGCAGCGTCTGGTGGTTCTGGTGCCTGGGCGATCACCCGAATGTTTCGCGGCCTGCGTGAGTTCCTGATCGAAGACCGCAATACCGAAGTAGCCGACAAGGTCATCCCCGACTGGCTGATCACCTCATACGAAGAAGAAACCCGCGAGGCTGAGGAACGCACTGCGCTGCCCTCTGCTGAATATTCCGATCCGATCGAGGAGGACGAGACGATGGATCCGAAGAAAACTGCCGAGTTTGCAGAACGTGAAACGGCATTGCAGTCCCGTGAAGCCGAGCTGGCCGAACGTGAACGGAAGATCAAAGACCAGGAGCAGGCCCGGCGTCAGCAGGATATCGCGTCCTTTGCGGATCAGCTGATGGACGATGGCAAGCTGCTGCCGCGTGACCGCGATGGGTTGGTGGCGTTTATGGCGGGCCTGACCGACAGCGACACCGTCTCCTTTGCCGAAGGCGAGACCACCGTCAGCAAACCCTGCAATGAATGGCTGCGTGAATTCCTGCAGCGCCTGCCGCAGCAGGTGGACTTTGCCGAGCGGTCCGCTGCCGAAGATGAAGAGGCGGCGGGTGTCGCCAGCTTTGCGGCCCCGGCTGGCTACACGGTAGATGCCGAACGGTTGGCACTGCACAACAAGGCGTTGGCATACCAGGCCAAACATCAATGTGACTACAACACTGCGCTGGCTGCGGTCAGCTGAAGGAGCTTCTCATGTCTCAGTCTTTGCCCTTGCTGACCCTGACGCGTACCGCTAGCGGTGCCGTTTTGGCCGAAACCTTTGTCGACAGTACCGGAGCAACTGCTACCGCCGGTGCGGCGGCCCTTGGGGTGGCACGTACCGATGCCCTGGATGGGCAGGACTTGCCGGTGGACGTACTCGGCACCACCACCGTGATCGCCAGCGGTGCAATTAGTGATGGCGCTGATTTGGAAGTGGCCGCCGAAGGCAAGGCGGTTGTGCTCAGTGCCGGTACCCGTGTGGCCATTGCGCTGCAGGATGCCGTTGACGGCCAGGCGTTCGAAGCCCTGCTGGTGAAATAACCCGAATCCCTAAAGGAGACTCCTCATGTCCCAAATGAATAACGCCCAGGTACGCATCATCGATCCGATCCTGACCACTCATGCCAACGGTTATCGCCACCAGCGCCACGTCGGCATGTTCCTGTTCCCACGCGTGAGCGTGGGTGTCAGCGGCGGCCAGGTGCTGACCTTCGGCAAAGAAAGCTTTATGGAATACAACATCCGCCGAACGCCGGGTGCCGGTACCAAGCGTGTTCAGTTCGGCTACCTGGGTGATCCGTTCGCCCTGGTACAGGACGCCCTGGAAGGTGTGGTGCCCCGTGAGCACCTGCGTGATGCCAGCCAGGTGCCAGGGATTAACCTGGGACAGCGTGCAGTCAATAACGCCATGAGTATCGCCAGCCTGGCGCTGGAGCGCGAGCAGGCGGCGTTGGCCCGCGACGCCAACCGCTATGACGCCGACCACAAGGTGGACCTGTCGGCCGCCAAGTGGACCGATGATGCCAACAACCCGGCCAAGGACATCCGTACCGGCCAGGAAGCGATCCGTGAGACCACCGGCATGGAGGCCAACACCCTGATCCTGTCGGCGAAAGGTTTCGCGGCCATGCGCGAGAACGCCAAGGTACTGGAGCGCTTCAAGTACGTGTCCAAGGATTCCATCACGGCCGAGATGATCGCGTCGCTGCTGGATCTGGAGCGGGTTGAGGTCGGTCGTGCAGTAACCGCAGATGCCGGCGGAACCCTCTCCGATGTATGGGGCGCCGATGCGACGCTGGCCTATGTGCCGACCTCCGAAGATCCGAACATGGAGGAGCCGAGCTACGGCTATACGTACGCCATGGAAGGCCACCCCATCGTTGAACAGGCCTACTACGACAACAACGCCAAGAGCTGGATCTATCCGGTGACTTACGAACGTGTGCCGGTACTCAGCGGCATGACCGCCGGCTACCTGCTGCAGAACGTGGGCTAAGGGTTTCCCCAGGAGCTGTAACGCCAGCGGATGGCCCCTTTTTGGAGAGCAACGATGAACCGCTACCGCATTGAGCGCCCCGTGAAATGGAAGGGCGAGATCCTTAAGCAAGGCTACATCGAAGCCGCTGCCGAGGACATCCAGTCCTTGGTCGATAGCGGCGCACTGGTCCAGGAACAAACTGCAACGCTGGCCAGTGTAGTCGAACCGGACGGAACCGAAATGCACCTGGACGATATGAAGGTCGATGAGCTGCGGGCGCTGGCCAAGGATCTGGAGATCGAGGGCTATGCCGATATGCGCAAAGCTGATTTGGTCGCTGCCATCAAGGCTAAACAGGTACAGGTGGACGTATGAGCTACGTCACCCCTGATCAGCTCGCCAAGCGACCCGGTGCCCGAGAGCTGGCACAGGTCGCCACGCCCGAGCATGAGGCCGTGGTCGACTCCGAACTGATGGACGCGACCCTGACCGGTGCCGATCGCTCGGCCTGGTCGATCGAGGAGATCGAGGTTGCCGATGAAGCGCTGGGCACCATTGAAGATGCGATGGCAGATGCCAAGTCGGTGATCGATGGTTTTCTGGCCCGGCGCGGTTATCTGCCGCTGAACCCGGTGCCGCCGATCGTGACCACCTGGGCACGTGCCATTCTGCGCTACATGCTGCACAAGGACCGTATTGGCGACAGCAAGGATGACCCCATCGTGCGCGATTACAACGATGCCATGCGGCTGCTGCAACTGACCGCCGATGGCAAGTTCAGCCTGGGCGCCGATGATACCAGTGCTCCGGCGGGAACGGGATCGCCTGACTGGTCGTCACCTGAGCGGCAATTCACCCGCGAAACCATGAGCGACTTCTAATGAACGAACCCCTCGACACCACTCCCATACAGCAACGCCTGCGCGACCAAGTGCCTGGCTTGATTGGTGGCGTGGGTGGTGCAGCCGAATACGGCGCGGTCAAAAGCATACGCGACTACCGTCCCGGCAGCGCCTATGTAGTGCTGGCAGCAGAGCGTAACCCGAATTCACCCGATAGCCCGGAAGGCAACCGGCGCCGGGGCGTCAACCAAGCGCTTTGTACCTTCGGTGTCATCACCGTATCCCGCAACGCCAGAGGGCGAACCGGCGACGAAGTGATGCAGGAAATGCGGCCGTTGATTGGTGCCGTGCGCACCGCATTGATTGGCTGGACACCCGGCAAACCGATTCAACCGATTACCTGGCTCCAGGGCGACGTGATGGAGTACGACGCCAACACATTGCTCTGGATCGATGTGTTCACTACCACTCATTACCTCGGAGGCACCGCATGAGCACCCCGAAACCCACACCTGCAACCGTTGAAGTGGTCCTCTTGAAGGATCATACCCACAACGGCAAACGACTGAAGAAAGACGCGAAGATTCAGGTCACCGCCTCGCAGCGGGCGTTTCTGATCAAGCGTGACATCATCGCCGCCGAGAGCCCGGAGCCGGCCAAGGCAACCACCACGAAAGCCAAGGGCTAAGGGGGTAACCAATGAAAGACTTTTCACTGCAGGGCAAAGTGTTCCTGGCGGAAAACGTGAACGGCAAGCCCAAGTCTGCCCGCTGGGTGGGTGATGCGCTGTTAAAGGCTCAGTTCACCGCCAATGAAGAGAAACGCCAGGAATCCTACTCCGGCCAGCGCCGTACCAGTGCCACCATGCAAACCGGTGTTGAGGGTACGTTTACTCTGACCTTCAACCACGGTGAACCGGAGAACTTTGCCATCGGTCTGGGCGGCACAGTGAATACCGTGGCCTCGGGCAGCGTAACCGGTGAAGTCCTGCCTGCGGATCTGGCGGCCGGTAACTTCGTGGCCCTCGATGAGGTCGATATCAGCAACGCCGTGCTGGAAGATTCCGATGCCGCACCGGTCACGTTGACCGAAGGCACCCATTACCGAATCGAAAATGCCAAGGGCGGCATGATCGAGATTCTTGATCCTGCTGCGCTGACTCAGCCGTTCAGCGCGGCCTATGACTACGGAGCGCGCAAGGACATTGCGATCGCCACCGAGACCTCCATTGTGCGTTACCTGATCGTGGTGGCCGAAAACACCGTGGATGGCGCCAGTGACCATGCCCGTGTCGAGCTGTACCGGGCGAAGTTCAACATGGCGAATGAAATCGATTTTCACGCCACCACCCTGAGCGGCCTGGAAGTGGGCGGCACCCTGTTGAACGACGCCCATAACGAGCCCGATCCCGAGCTGGGCGGCTATGGTCGCATGCTGATGCCGGGGGCTGCCTGATGGCTCGGCTGATTGACAAGCCACAGTCGGTTGAGGATCACCAGAGTGATCTGGAGATCCTCAACCCTGAACGCCAGCTGCGTATTCAGGGTGAGCTGATCACGGTACGGGAATACGGTTTTGTCGAAGGCTTAAAGATCCGCCCGATCGCACAGCCGTTTATCGACAGCTTGGGTGAGCTGTTCAGGTCTGGAGGCTTGAGCACTGATGGGGTGATCGACGTGGTGGCTGAGCATCTGGATGCCGTGCTGCAACTGGTCGCCACGGCCGCCGATGTGGACCGAGCCTGGATCGAGCAGCTCAACGATGCCGACGGTCAGGCGCTGCTGATGACCTGGTGGGGTGTGAACGGCCCTTTTTTCGTGCGTGCGCTGCAGACGCGGGCGATAACGGATCTGCTGGAAGCGCAGCGAAAAGCCGATCAAGCCTCCGCTGGGCCGACATCTATGCCGACCTCATCGCCAACGGACACGACGTCGACCGTATCGGACGCTACACCGAGCGCCAACTGATCCTTCACCACAACGCCGCCCAGCGCCGAGAACGTCGCAAGCGTGCCGATCGGTTGGTCGATACCAACCTGGCCATGTGTGGTGGCGATGGTGCCAAGAAACTGCTGAAGGAGTTGAGGAAATAAGAAGTCAAGATTCGGAGATTTGCTCCACGCTGAGGTAAACTATCGATCCATTCTCACAGCAGACAGGGAGAGATCGATGAGCGTGGAGCGCCTCTACAAATATGGACGGGTCAACGAGTTCAGTGAAGCTCTGTTCACAGGTTCTTCCCTTTATTTTTCTGCGGCAGCAATGCTGAACGACCCTTACGAGTGTTCCCCCAATTACACCTTCATTCATGATAAAGATAAGATCATGGACTCGTTTGTACGTATCCTCCTCAACCAAAATCCAAATAAAACACGGATTTCTGCAGAAGCTGAAGCGACTGAGATCTATTTGCGGGGGCACCATCGGAAACCTGAGACATGGCGAAATTTCGGCAGCGCAATGCTAGATATGGCTCGAAATCGAACAGGTATTTACTCTATGGCTGAGACTCCCGTCGAGATGTTAATGTGGACTCATTATGCAGACCAGCATAGTGGCTACTGCCTGGAGTTCGACGTAACCGATATCGACTCGATATTTATTGAAGCGCAGCAGGTCAAGTACTCTAAGGTTCGTCCGGACATCAACTTTTACGACACATCTTCGATGGAACAATTTGACCTAACCTTTCTGACCAAATTCGAGGAGTGGGCATACGAAAAAGAGTGGCGCATTGTCGGTACAGAGGGACCAGGGCTATACGAATATTCGCCACACCTGCTTAAAAGCGTTATTTTGGGGAGTCGAATTTCAAGTGAACATAAGCAGCAGATCTGCGACTGGATTCAACGAAGGCCGACGCCTGTAAGGCTGCTTCAAGCTATACCGTCAGCGGGTAAGTTCGGGATTGACATCGTAGAAATCTGATCTCCGGCACAGCACTTTTTGCCCCCGTTCAAATTACGCCCCGCCTGATCAATGCCACCATCACCTATATCTCTCAGGTGATGTTATGGCCAATAAAGATCTCGAACTCGCACTCCGTATTAAAGCCGACCTGCAACAGGCGATCCGACAGATCGGTCAGCTGGATGCGGCGCTGGATGAGACCACAGCCAGTGCCGGTTCTGCCGGCAGTGCCAGTCGCTCGGCAGCGGGTGGCATCGGCGTACTGGGCACCTCGGCTGCAACCAATATGCAGCGTGCTACAGGTGCAACGCGGGAATACGATACGGCGGTTCAGTCAGCAACCAGCGCCACTCATCAACTTCAGAGCAATACACAGCAGCTTGGCGGTGGGATGACCGCCCTTGCTGCATCGGTGAGAGCGGTAACACTTACCGTAGCTGCCGGCTTTGGCTTGGCGCAGATCACCCAGGCCAGCGATGCCTGGACTGCCTATGAAAACCGGCTCCGTCTGGTGACCAACACTCAAGCGGCCCTGTCGCAGTCATCTGCAGACGTCTATCAAATTGCACGCGCTACCAGCCAGCAGCTGGACTCCACTGCCGCTGTATATCAGCGTTTCACTCAAAATGCCGAGCGGCTGAATATTACCCAGCAGCAATCAGCACGTCTGACGGAAACTGTCAGCAAGGCAATTGCCATTTCCGGTGGCTCGGCCGCCAGCGCTGAAGCGGCCTTGGTCCAGTTTGGTCAAGGGCTGGCTTCTGGTGTGCTGCGTGGCGAAGAATTCAACTCGGTCATGGAACAGGCCCCAGGCTTGGCGTTGGCACTGGCCGAAGGGCTGAACGTCGATATCGGTAAGCTGCGTGAAATGGCGAATGAAGGCGAGCTGACCGCTGATGTGCTTGTCAATGCCTTGAGCGCAGCAGCGGCCAGTGTCGATGAGCAGTTCGAAACACGCGTCAAGACCATTGCACAGGCTGCAACGGAGTTTGATACCGCATTCACCCGGTTGGTGGGTACGTTGTCCAGCGGTACCGGTGCGGGTGAAGCTATATCGACCGTCATTACCGACTTGGCCGACCTTCTGGACGTACTCTCCGACAATCTGGATATCGTTGATGCTGCTCTCGAAACTGCGCTTGTTTTGACGGCTGGTCGTGTCGTGGCCTCGCTCACAGCAATGACCTCGGAGGGTATCAAGAATATAGCCATGCAAAAGGCAGCAGCCACAGCAGCCATGCAAAAAGCGCTGGCTGATGAGGGTGCTGCCGTTGCCGCCAAGACCGCCTCTGTAGCAGAGCTTGAGAAAGCACGTGCTGCGGTGATTTCGGCCGAAGCGGATGTAGCTGCCACTGCCGCCGAGGTGCGCCGAACAGCTGCACTTGCAGCAGCGGCCACAGGGCTCAGCGGTAAGGCTGCGTTAGATGTGAAAGCGGCGGCTGCCGTTGCTGCACATACGGCAGCGGAAGCACGATTGTCTGCAGCGCTTGGCACCCGTGCAGTCGCAAGCGAAGCGGCGGCTGTCGCGACAGCGTCTCTTACGACGGCGACAGCCGCCTCTGCTGCAGCCGCTTCAGCAGCCAGTGTGGCTACCAGCCTGTTGACCCGTGCCATTGTCGGCTTGACCGCTATCGGTGGACGTATCCTGGCAATGCTGGGCGGACCCTTGGGTATTGTAGTGGCCTTGGGCCTGGCAGCGACGGCCTTTATCGATTTCGGTAATGATGCCCAGTCGGGTATGGATCGCGCCGCATCCGCGACAGAACGAGCCAGCCTGCGTATCCGCAATGCCACCCGAGACATCATTCGCGGTCTGAACATTCCTGATGTGAAGACTGCCAGCTTTGATCAGTTAGAGGGTGGTGTCGAGCAACTCGAAACGATGCTCGAACAGGCTAAAGAGACCCGTGACTATATCCAGCAGCTCAACGACACCGACATCCCGCTTTGGGATGACAGTATGCCGACCCTGGATGAAGCTAATGAGAAAGTTCGCTCTCTGGAAGCGGCAGTAGCCAAACTTCGCCAGGCCCAAAACGACAGCCGCTTTGATGGCCAGAAGGCAGCCGGTGAGTATCTGGAATCACTGCAGAAACAGAACGAGCGTCTGCAGAATCTGACCGAGCGCGAACAAGCCCTCGCGTTCTTGCGCAAGAATCAGATCGATGTCAACTCAGAACTGGCCCAGAACATCCTGGCGCTGGCCACCGCCAACGATGCCCTGCGTGAGTCACGCGGTACCAGTGAGGATGACCTCAGCCGCGCTGATCGCTTGGCCAAGGTCAACACCGAGCTGGATAACCAGCTATCGCGCCTGTACATGCTCAAACCCGAGCGCGAAGCCCAGGTTCAATTTGACCGCATTGAAGAGCAGTTGCTGGGCAACAAAATCACGCTGAGTAAGGAAGAAGCTGCAGCCCTGCAGCAAAAGATTGTACTGATCCGCCAGGCCAACCAGGTGCAGTCCGAGATGGACCGTATCTACACCGCCACCATCGGCGTGCAGACCCGCTACAACGCGGCCCGTCAGGCGGCGGATCGACTCCTGTCACGGGGTGTTATCACGCAGGAGCAGTACAACCGGGAGCTGACCAAGACCCGCGAGAGCTACCTCAACCAGATCGACCCCATGCGTCAGATCAACCGCCAGATCGAGGAGCAGGCCCGCCTGCTCAAGCTGCCCCAGAAAGAGCGCGAGATCGAGGCGAAGATGATCCAGCTGACCAACCAGCTGCTGCGTGAAGGCATTGATCTGCGCAAGGATGAAGCGGAAGCGACAAGGCTACGTGCTGCCCTGGAACGTAATCAGTCCGACGCTGAAGCTTACCAGAAGCGTGAGAGCATTCAGGCGATTATCGAGAGCATGCCGGGGTTCGACCCCTGGATGGATTTCTTTGAAAAGTTCGCCGGCGAGCTGCGCCGCCTGTGGGAAGAAACCGACGGTGCGCTGCTGAGTCTGGCGGGGCGCCTGTATGCCCTCAATTCCGCCTTTGAGGCTGGTGCCCTGACCGCCGAGTACTACAACAACCAGATCGCCCGTCTGAACGTGGAATCAGCCGAGTTGCTGAATACGCTGGGGTTTGGTGACGAAACCACGTTGTGGGTGGAGGCACTCGGCCAGGTGCTGGATGACTTCACCACCGTTCAGTCTTCGCTGGCAGACATCCTCGGCAGTGCAGCTTCAACTTGGGCAGATGGTTTGGCGGATGGCCTGGCACGGGCCGTAGTCGAGGGCGAAAACCTGAAGGACATCCTGCACAACGTCGCCAAAACCGTGGCCGTGGACATCCTGCGAGCGCTGATCAAGCTGGGCATTCAGTACCTGGTTAACCGCGCCCTGGCCAGTGCGTCGCTGACGTCTACCGTGGCGCAGCAGGTCGCGGCGGCTGGTGCCGTATCCAGTGCCTGGTCACCGGCGGCAGCACTGGCGTCTTTGGCGACATCTGGTGCCAACGCCACCAGTGCCAACTCGGCCATCGTCTCCACAATGGCGCTCACCTCCGGTTTGGCCAGTAACGCCTTTGCCGATGGCGGCTATACCGGTCCCGGTGCCAAGTACGACGTCGCAGGCATCGTGCATGCCGGCGAGTACGTCCAGCCACAAGAACGCATGCGTGAACCCGGCGCCATGGCCTTTATGGAGGCATTCCGCCGCGATGGTATGGCCGCACTGCAACGCTTCCAGGGCTATGCCGATGGTGGTGCTGTGTCAGCCAATGCGCCGCTGGCACAACCGGCCGGTATCGGCAGCACCTTGAAGAACAACGTGGATGTGTTCGTCGGTATGCCTGATGAGTTCGTACTGAACCGTACCTGGGGACGCGCCGGTCGTGAACGCTTCTATGTCGAACTACAAGATAACGCCGCCACCGTGCGGCAGATACTGGGGATGGATTAATGCCACATACCATCGGATTTGTTGATAACAGCAACGGTCAGCTGGCGCATTACAACATGCTGCAGGTGATCCGTGATTTTGCCGCCGCCAACAGCTGGCAGGTGTTGCGCTATGACACCACGCTGGAAAACCGGGAGCTGATTCTGAAAGGTGTGGGGTACAGTGGCACCGAAGAAATTTTCGTGGGTTTCCGTACCTATCACAATGTCGACGCCGACTATTACAACCTGGTGGCGGGTGGCTTTACCGGCTACGTACCGGGGAATGACTTCGACCATCAGCCGGGCGCTGCGCTGTCAGGTGTGCCCAGCCATAACCAGCGTGTGGACTACTGGCTGACGCTGACACCCCAGCGGATTGCCCTGATGATGAAGGTTGGCACTCCGGTATATGAGTCGGCCTATGTCGGCAAATGTCTGCCTTATGCGCGCCCGAGCCAGTATCCCTATCCGCTGGTGTGTGGCGGCATGCTGACCGGTGCCGCTGCTACCCGTTTCAGCGAAACGGTGCATGCCGGGTATTTCAAGGGCAACCGGGCCAATATGAAACTGCGCACCAATGACGGCTGGATGCAGCCGCACTGTTATCCCTGGGGTAACAACTTCATTGCCGGTAATGCCAGCAGCAGTAGCCGCACAAGTCTACGAGATACCGGCGGTACTTATCACCTGCTGCCCATCGAGTTGCATGACAACGGTGCCAATATCTGGGGCACGCTGGAGGGCGTGTTCTATATCACCGGCTTCGATAACGCTGTTGAAAACACCCTGATTATTAACGGCGAGACCTTCGTTGTGGTGCAGGACGTATGGCGCACCGGACATACCGATTACTACGCACTGAGGATGGATACCTGATGGCTTATTACTCTGGCACGGCCAACGACATGGCCGCTGTTCGCACAGCACTGGTGACAGCCTGTACCGCCGAAGGCTGGACGTGGAATGCCGGTGAAGAGGTATTGCACAAGGGGACCATGTTTATTCGCATCTGGCTGGATAGTGGCTTTATGAAACTATTGGGGCGAACCGGCCTGACCACCGGAGGCGCACCTGAGGCGGTGCAAATGGGGCCATTGTCTGGCTCGAATAATGCGCCTTTACCGGCACTGGATTGGCCGGTCGGGTATGAGCTGTTTGTGTTCTCCAATGAAGTGTACTGCCTGATCAATTACAACGTGGATGTCTATCAGTGGTGTGCCTTCGGGCAGTCTGAAGTACAGGATATTAACGGTACCGGACTCTGGTTGGGTGCCAGTGCGTCGGCACTCCGATCCAGTTATACGTATGGTATCTATATACAGCCAAATGCAGGAGCTAACT
>JTFN01000534.1_pt1 | contig 33272 bp, 31 predicted proteins | sample 235401 | NCBI WGS metagenome assembly JTFN01 (sample SAMN03067589, study PRJNA260952) | activated sludge metagenome | biome: Sludge; feature: Wastewater; isolation source: CETP activated sludge from augmented bioreactor treating industrial... | place: India:Gujarat | collected 2013-04 | reverse complement strand
AATTCGGTTTGTTTCATTTAGTAATTCATGCCGAGCGCCAGGATAAAACGAATGCTGAACATTCTCTATCCCATTCTGTTTATACACTTCAATTAATTTTTTTACTGTATTTGTATAGTCTCCAACTGGATCTGCTTCTCCTGCAATAAAGTAAATAGGTAATTTTTTAGGTATATTGGCAATTGCTTTAGCCTTATGAACAGCTAAAAGCCCTGCTGTAATGTCTCTAAAGAAAGAAGCTGAAGCTGGAAAACCACAATATTTTGAATCAATATATTTTTTCACTTCATCCTCATCACGAGAAAGCCAATCATATTCTGTTTTCTTTATATCGATTTTATCATTATATTTTCCAAAAGAAGCATTTGCTAAAAAAGAAGATTTATACGCATATCCTTTTAATGCACACACAATGCTAGCTATTACTTTTCCTCCCCTATTTATTGCATTATTTGGTCCCGCTGTACCAGAAAGAATACATCCATCAAGTTCTTCTCCATAACGTTCTATAAATGCTTGTGCAACAAAAGAACCAAAGGAATGACCTAATAAGATCATTCTGGCATTTGGAAAATCTTTTTTGCATTTAAGAATCATAGCATGTAAATCTTCAACAACTCTATTAAATCCATCTTTTTTTGCAAGAATACCGAGTTCCTCATCATTTTTAGCTGTATCACCATGTCCTCGATGGTCATGTGCATAAACAGCAATTCCACTTTTCCCAACAAATTCAGCAAATCTATCATAGCGCAAAGCATATTCTTGCATACCATGACTTATTTGTATAATTGTTTTTACTTCTCCAGAAGGAATCCATGTGTGTAATGCAATTTTTTCCCCATCATTCATTGTTACAAATACATTTTCTTTGTTCATAAATAAAACACTCCTTTTTGTTCACTCTCGTATGTTTATAAAATGATATATCTCTAGTAGGCTTATTGTTTTTTTTTTGATATACTTACAGTATGTCAACTATTATAACAGATAAAATCGTTTCCGGTGGAGATTGTATCGGAAAAATAAACGGAAAAACCATTTTTGTTTCAGGAGCACTCCCTGGTGAAACCGTAGAAATTAAAATTACTAGCCAAAAAAAAGATTATGACAAAGCTTGTGTAACTAAAATAATAAAACCTTCAGAGCATAGAGTAAAACCTTTTTGCCCTTTATATGGCATTTGTGGAGGATGCAATCTACAAATTGCAGATTTCGAATATCAAAGTACATTGCGAAAACAAATAATGGAGGATCTTCTCTCTCGAACTTTTTATCATTTAAACGTAATCCTTCCAAAAATCGAAGTTATTACTGGAAAAGAAACTGAATACAGAAATCGATTTCAGTTTACAGAAGGTGGACTACAAAAAAAAGCAAAAAATGAAAGTGTAAAACTTAAAGATTGCCCAGTAGCCGTACCTGAAATCAGAAAGTTTTTAAGCAACAAAACCAATCAAAAGAAAATAAAATACGGACGGACATACGTGTTTGCTGACAAGAGCATACAAGGAGACTCAAAAGTAATCACAGATTTAACAGAAAATACTCTTTGTACAATAAATTTACAAGCTGAAGGAGATGATCAGACACACAATATACTGTTTGATGTCCGAGGTTTTTTTCAATCAAACTTAGATTTACTTCAAAAGACAATACCCTATTTAACAGAAGATCTTGCAGGCGACCATCTCTTAGATATGTATGCAGGGGTAGGAACTATATCGGTCTTTGCAGGAAAGAATTTTAAAAAAGTTAGCTTGGTTGAACACAACAAAAAAGCTCTCGCTTTTGCAAAAAAAAATTTACAACATTTAATAAACAATGGAATTGAAATAAATACATTCCCTTTATCTGGAGAAAGATGGGTAAAAACACTTAAACCAGAGCAATCAAATTTTGATGCCATAATTGTAGACCCCCCAAGAAGTGGCATTGAAAAAAGTGTCCTTACTTGGCTCAGTACAAGTACGGTTAAAACAATAAGATATATGTCATGTAATCCCGTTACATTAGCCAGAGATGCAAAAGTATTAGTCCAAAATGGCTACACGATAGAACGCCTTTTTATGTTGGATTTTTATCCTCAAACAAGTCATATCGAAGCCCTTGCTTGGTTTAAAAAATGAAAAAAAATAGCATATATTTGCTATTAATATTTCTAGCTTTTGCGTTCCAACATCTTTATGCAAACCCAAGTTGGGAAGCAGTGTTAGGAGGAACTGTTTTAGCCCCTCCTCAAGCCACTTCTTGGGGCTTTGTTACAATTTCTGAAGGGAATTTCCTTAATGCATTTACAGAACAAGGAACCGTAATTTGGCAAAAAAAATTAAAATCAAAACCATCTCAGTATTATTATATAAATAGAGATGACTTTATATATCTCGTGTATGATAATAAAAGAAAATTTGCTTTATTTAATCCAAGTGGTGTAAAACTTTGGGAAAGAACTATTACTGACAAAATATGTGAAAAACCTTTTTCTGGCAGAGACGACAGAGTTTTCATTTCTACTAAAAATAATATTAGCTGCTATGGAATAAATGGAATACGAAAATGGAAACTAGCAACAAGTTCTGCAAATACCCATTTTGAACTTCTAGAACTAAATGACGGGAGCTTACTACGAATACTTGAAAATACGGGCAATGGAAATACTTGCGCAATTAGAATATCACCGTATGGAGGAATTATAGAAGAAATACAATTTTCAGAAACTGTAACAAATTGTTATTCTTTTTACCAAGGTATAATACTAATTTATTCTAACGGAGATATAAAATGCTGGACAGTCAAAGATAATACTACTATCTGTTTATGGACCCTTTCAAAACAAGATTTCAATTCAACAAGCACTCAAAAAAAATTAATTATTGGAAAAGGTTCTTTTTGTATAGTATATAAAAAGCCAAATATGTCTTCTATTTCCCTTTGTTGCATTAATAGTACAACACAAAAAAAAATTTGGGAAAAAGACATCACAGATTTACATATTAATGGGAAAGAAACATTTTTTTATATCAATGGTGAATTTATTTTTTCTTCACAGGGATATTCTATTTCATTTAATGAAACAGATGGAACTATTGCCTGGAAGAAATTTTTAAAAGAACCAAAAAATCATAATTTTTTTACAATTTCAAAATCTGGGTATGCTATTTACACTACATCAGATTGGACTATTTTAGGTTATAGACTCTATCAAAAAATTTCATCAAATTTAGATTGTTCAACTATTAAAAAAAATAGCTATCCTGTTTTCCCTTTTCCAACAAAAAAAGAATACCCTTCTTTAAAAACAATTTCACAAGCTTTTTCTACCGGTGATTATGGCGAGCAAGAACTCGTGTATAAATGGTATCTTGAAAAACAAAAAGAACTAGTACTCAAAGATTTATATACACAAACAACGAGCAAAAACATTCTATTAGACACAGAATTTCCTCTAGTAATTGCAAAATCAGGAACCTCTGAATACAATGCAATTATAGCAACAATGATTGCCAAGTCAAATAATTCTTCAATAACTCAACACGCACTTTTAGCTGCTTCAATTTTAGGATATGACAAAGATGGCAAAATACTTACAGCTATTGAAAACCTATTTTCAACAAAAAAAAATTATGATACACCCAAAACAATAATTTGTGGTATCGATGCTATTTATTCTATTTGCAGATATATGGGCAGATCTGAATTTAACAATCAAGGGAAAAATATTCTTATGAAAGCAATTGCAAATGGCGATAAGAACATAAGACAATATACCATTCTTACTTTTGAGAAAATACTTAACTTGAAAATGTAATTAACTAGAATTATTTATATATCTGCTATATAATAAATATAGTTGTGAATTTTGGAGGATTCTATGATGAAAAAAATTTTTTTTATTATCTCTATACTTATACTATTCTTAATTCCCCTACAAGCTTTGCAAGTTAATAAAACAGAGCTTGAAAAAGCAACTATAAATGCAAATATTGTTTTTCAAAATTATACAGGTCCTCACGCCAAAATTGATTCGATAGATGAAATTCGAGCCATTGGACAACAATTTGCAACTCCAATTAATCAAGATATCACCACTTCAAATCAAGTAGGTGACAGTAATTATTACCAAATCATTCATGCAATAGATGCCTCTACAAACACAGGATTGGATGCTGATATTTTAATTGTTGGTCAGAATGCAACGGTCGATCATATTAAAAACCTAAGACGTATAATAGGAGCTTATTTAGAAACAGCATATGGATATTCTCAAGAAGATGCTGATACCCTATCTGTTTTTATAACTGTATATAATGCTGTATATTATAAAAATTTAAATGCTTTTCTTGAAGTATATAAAAAAGTTGTTACAGAAAATCTAGACGAAAATATCTGTGGTCTCTCTGTAAACTACCAAGATTGGCCAGGAAAAACACAAATAGTAATTCCTCTTTCAAATATAAATGGAGGATTGAGCACAATAGAAACTTCCATCATTTCGGATAAGCAAGTTGTACAATCCATGCAAGAAGATCCAGAAAAACAAATTGAAGTTCGCAAAGATATGGTAGATATAAAAGAACGAGAAGCAAATAATGCAACAGAAGAGGCTCAGGCTGCTCAAAAAGAAGCAACCAAAGCAAAAGAAGAAGTATCCGAAGAAAAAAAAGTATTACAAACAACAAAAGAAGAAGCCATAGAAGCTCAAGATAATGCAGAAGAAGCAAAAGAAGAAGCAATTACAGCTCAAAAAATAGCAGAAGAAAATCCTGACAATTTAGAACTACAAAAAATTGCTCAAGAGAAACAAGCGGAAAGTGAAAATAAGGACGAAATTGCTACTACAAAAGCTCAAGAAGTTGAAGCTCAAGAAGATATAGTTGAAGAAAAACAGGCAATTGCAACAGAAAAGCAAACTGAAGCTACTGAAAAACAAGCAATCGCTGATAAAAAACAATCCGAAGCTCAAGATGAAAGAATTGAAATAGCAGAAGACCAACTTGCAGTTATAAAAGCAAAAGCTGAAGCAGCAAAAATTATACATACTACTTACGGTCTAAAAATGTCAGACACAAAAAAAATGCTTTCTACACTTGTACTCATAAATTCTGATACAGGTTTAATGATAAAGGAATCTCCAGTATCGTACATCAGGAATAGAATTGTACTACCAAACGGAGAAAATTATACTGCTGTTGTAGGCGAAAATAGCGGAAATGGGGCTGTTAAACTTGTCACACTAGACAAAGACAATATGGAAATTATAGATGAAAGTGATTATTTTATAGCAGAAGATTCTGTTCTAGTGTCTGACGGCCAATCATTTTATGCAATTTTACAAGATTCCACTGATTATGTATTAGGTAAATTTAACACAGATTTGGATCTGGTTCTAAAATCAGTTGTATCTGTTTTGCCTCAAAGTCCTATTATAGTTTCTGAGAATGGAATTTCAGTAACTGATGCAAACGGTATGATAAAATTACTAAATATAAAAGATTTATCTGAAATTCAAACTGAATAAAGGAACTCTAATAATACAATAAGTATGATACTTTCCCCTTATCCCACAGAGCTAGCTACAAAATATTGTATGCAACTTGTTAGGCATTTTGATACAATAGGAAATTTAACCAATATTTCACAAAACAAAGATTCTAATTCGTTTTTTTCGACAAAGCAACTTTTTAAACCTTACAAAGGACATATGTTCGGTATTTTAGTATGTCGACCCACTCGAAAAACAGATTTACCATTATCAAGTTTAAATGAAGATGGCTATGTTGTGCTAAAAGCTTTTTCAGGTCAATATTTTGGGACATGGATTGTTCCAGGATATGTGCCCCCTTGCTTTGATGTATCAAAATGGGAGGCAGAAGTATTACAATATGACTCAAAAATAAAAGAAGCAAAAGGGGCTAAACAAAAAAAACTTTCTAATACTTTACTAAAAAAAATATATAATTTGTATATATTTCACTGCATAGATGGTAAAAAAAAGACCTTTTCTGATTTTTATAGTCTTAGCCCCACTCTAAAATACAAAAAAAATAACTCAATAGAACAACAATATAAACTTCCTCCAACAGGAACCGGTGATTGTTGTGCTCCAAAACTTTTAAATTATGCTTTTATGCATGGACTAGAACCTATAAGCCTTGCAGAATTTTACTATGGTTCATCGAATAGATCAAACTCAAAACGACATCTAGAATTTTATACACCATGTATAGAAAAGTGTTCACTCGTTCTTCCTGAAATACTAGGAATACAAATACTGTATTATGATAAAAGTATTATTGTCGTGAATAAACCAGCAGGAATGCTTTCTGTACCAGGGAGAACAGAAGATAAAAAAGACTGTGTAGTTTCCCGTGTAAGACGCCTTTTCCCCGAGTGTATTCCACAACCATCTGTCCATCGACTTGATATGGAAACATCTGGAATATTAGTTATGGCTTTTACAAAAGATGCCCATAGAAAACTTTCTATTCAATTTCAAGAACGAAAAACAAAAAAGGAATATATAGCTCTTATTCGAGGCAGCATTTTTAATGCAGATGGCTTTTCTGCAAAACAAGCTGTAGCTGAATTTAAAAATAGACAAAAAACATTATCTGGGCATATTGAACTTCCTTTTCGTCTTGACATTACTAACCGTCCACATCAAATTTATGATGAACAAAATGGAAAATTGGGAATAACAGATTGGCTATACATTAATGAAGAAAAATTAAAATCTGAAACCGTTACACGCATAAAGTTTATACCAAAAACAGGTAGAACACATCAATTGAGACTTCATTCCGCACACATAAAAGGACTCGGATCTTCTATAGTTGGAGACAGCTTATATGGAACCCGAAATAAAAATGAAAACAGAATGTTACTACATGCCGAATATCTTTCTTTTTTTCATCCTGATACCGGAAAACAAATGGAATTTCATTCTACTTGTCCTTTTTAATCAAAAACTGTTTTAAGAATCTCTTTACACAAAAATAAAATTAACTAATTTTTATTAGCGAATACAATAACTAAATTTACTTATATATGACTGTTTTTAACGTTTATTGATTGTTTATGATTGACTTTGAGTGTTTTTGGTTGTAAAATACATTATCAAAAATTAATTTGGAGATTCACCAATGCTTTTAGAAGAACGGCTTGTACGAATAACAAACATTGTTAACGAACGACAAAGTGTTACTATACAAGAGCTTATGCAAGTTCTTGGTACCTCTGAGTCAACAACACGACGAGACCTCACAACACTTGATGAAAAAGGAAAACTCACAAAAGTCTTTGGAGGTGCTATAGCAAAGGGAATTGTTTTTCGAACAAAAGATGCTAGTATCCCAATAAGAGAACACTACAATATTAAAGAAAAAACAAAAATTGCAAAATATGCTTCAACACTTATAAAACCAAATGATTTTGTTTATCTTGATGCAGGAACTACTACTGGATTAATGGTCAATTTTATCACAGAAAAATCAGCAATCTTTGTTACAAATGGATTTTTACTTGCAAAAAAATTATCAGAAAAAGGTTTTACAACGTATATACTTGGAGGAGAAGTAAAATATCCAACAGAAGCCATTGTAGGTATAGAAGCAGAAGAAAATGTTCGGAAATATAACTTTTCAATAGGATTTTGGGGAACAAACGGAATACATAAAGACAAAGGTTGTAGTACCCCAGATGTAAAAGAAGCACTTGTAAAAAGAGCAGCTATGGCTCAAACGCAGCAGAAGTATATTATATGTGATGCAAGTAAGTTTTCACAGATTTCATGCGTAACCTTTGCTCCATTTGACAGTGCTACAATAATAACTACAAATTTAGAAGACGAAAACTATAAAAATTGCATAAACATAAAGGAGATATAACAATGATTTACACGGTAACCATGAACCCATCACTAGACTATATAATTGATGTTGCAAACTTTACTGTTGGTGAAATTAACAGAACTACTTCAGAGAAACTTTTCCCAGGTGGAAAGGGAATTAATGTTTCTATAGTATTGCATAATCTTGGAATAGAGACAAAAGCCTTTGGTTTTACTGCTGGATTTACGGGAAAAGAAATTAAACGTTTATTAAAAGAAAAAGGAATACCATCTGAATTCATAGAAGTTGAACACGGAATTTCTCGCATAAACGTAAAACTTCGCTCTAATGAAGAGAGTGAAATAAACGGGCAAGGGCCTTCTATTACACAAGATAATATACACTCATTATATAAAAAATTAGATCAACTTACTCCTGATGATATGCTAGTGCTTGCAGGAAGTATTCCATCGACTCTTCCTACTTCTCTTTATATGGATATTATGAAATATCTTAAAGACAAAAATATCAAAATTATTGTTGATGCAACAAAAGACCTCTTAAAAAATGTATTACAATTTCATCCTTTTATGGTAAAACCCAACAACCATGAACTTGGAGATATCTTTGGTATAAAATTAAACACAAAAGCGGAAGTTATTCCTTATGCAAAAAAATTATGTAAAATGGGAGCTCAAAACGTTCTTATTTCTATGGCAGAACAAGGAGCAGTTCTTATTTCAGCTGATAATAAAGTTTATGAAGCCGCTTGTCCTAAAGGAAATCTTGTAAATTCTGTAGGAGCCGGAGATTCTATGGTTGCAGGATTTATAACAGGATATTTAAATACAGGCAGTTATATGGAAGCTCTCAAAACGGGATTATGTGCTGGAACAGCAAGCGCATGTTCAGAAGAATTAGCAACAAAAGAACAGGTAGGCAATCTAATAAAAACAACAAATTTTAATTTCTAGAAAATAAAAGAGTCAACTACTTTTATTGTTTAGTAAAATAAATTATGAAAGATTAGACATAAGAGAAAAAAGTTGTCTTCTGATTTCGTCTGCTGTCTCATGATTTAAAGAATAGACAAAATCAGGAGACTCAATTAACCCTGTAGTAATAAGAGAAAGTGCTTCTATTTCATCTTTATTTGCATTTTCAGGTGCTGCAAGATATAAAATTGTAGCAAGAGGTTTTTTACTCCGTACCATTCCGGCAACAGGAATAGTAATTGCAGACGAACGACAATGAAAAAGTCTAATATCAGATATTTCAAGATAAACAGATCCTTTTTTTTCTCGTTTATCAAAATCGTGTCTTAGTTGTTGTTGAGATTTAGAATCTGAAAGTATGATTTCAGAAAGAAATGTCGTTATTCTCTTGTCCCTTAAGGGTCTATCAATCTCAGTTATTGTAAAATTATCAAAAACAAGTTCTAAAGACTTTGTATTAGGAAAGTCTATTTTAATATTCTCATCTTCTTTTTCTGCAGAAATCTCTCTCTCTGTTCTTGGTAAATCTGCTAAAAAACTTGCAAAATCATGCCTAAAAGAATCTTGTTGAAAAGGCATTTTTACAAAAAAATGTGGAATAGTATTCGGTATATCATCTACGGTTGTAATTAAAACATCTACTTCTTTATCTTTTATAAATTGTGGAGCAACATCAATTTCTCCAACTGTGTCTACAATTATTATATCAGGATAATATATACGAATTACCGATGCAATAAGACGAGCCAAACAAATACCTTCTATGCAAGCAACAAGAACACGAAGTTTTCTTGTGTGTATTGTTTTTAGTGGACTTGTAGCACGAATCGGAACTCTTAAAAGCTCTACATCAGCAAGAGTTAGAATTACTTTAAATCTTTTTTTAATTGGTTCGTAAAGAGTTTCTAAAATTGTAGTGCCTGTTTTCTGGATTGGTATTGACGTCGAATAATCAAGGCTATTCTGTGGAATTTTATATGCTTTTTTAAAGATAACTGTAGAAAGGAGTTCCTGAAGAAGATTTTGGAGTTCTATTGTAAATTTTTGATCAATACAGTGCTCTCTAAAAAGATTCTGTTCTAAATTTAAAATATACGTTTCAGTTTCACTAAGTATAAAGCCTGTTCCTGTCTGATGTGCAGGTTCGAGTGACGATAATAGACAACGAAGACAATACAGCTCGTTCTTATTATTAGAGATACAAGGTATTGATAATTCACTAACAACTGATTCAGGAATCACTGGCTCAACCGAAAAACCATTGCCTATAACATCACTGTCTGAATCAGAAGGATGAGAAACAGTGATAAACAAATAAAAAAACAAAACTACCAAATCATACAAGGCAAAATGACAATTCAGAAAATTTTCAATTTCAGATACCAAATCTAATATAGTTTTAGTATCTGCGGTAAACCCTAATGCATTTTTTATCTTTTCAAACTCATCAGAATGATTTTTTTTAACAATTGTTTTACCCAGCTCTAAAATAGGTACGATTTTTAAGAATCCTTGTAACATAGCCATTCTTTTATACCATACAGGACCCTCAATGCTTACCCCATAACTTCTTTTCCTGTCTAAAAATAGATTTCCAAAAACTTCGTTGTCATTCAGTATCTCTGTAATGCTAATAAGATCATTACTCATACAAGATTCACTAATTCTTAAAAGAGATGCTAATTCTGAATTTTGAACTTTTTTTTCTGCATTACAAAGATAAATAATTTCTACATACAAACGGAGTTCTGGAGACAGAGATGTCATATAGGTTCGCAAATTTGATTGTCGATCCATTAACTTTGTTAAGTCTCCACCAATTCGGATTCCCTTACCATGTTTTTTTTCGAGTCTTGCCCCAAGTAATGGTAAAAAATTGCTCAGTTCATTAATATCTCGGAAAACTGTTCTCTCCCCCGTTTTTAAGCGAGCAGCTATTTCGTGCACAAGAATATAATCATGAGAACTGAGTAAAAGTTTTATAATTTCTTCTTGCCTATGTTTCATAAAAGCAATCCTTGTTCTTCAAGAAAAGTATGGGCTTTGTTGTATACTGATTCAGCATCCGGCAAGGCCAGCACATCTTGTGTAAGCTTTTGTAAGTCTACAAAATTGCAACTACGAAGGATTTCTTTCACTGCAGGAATAGCCCCTGCTGACATACTAAGCTCATCAAATCCTATTCCAGCAAGGATTGCGGCTCCTTCAATTCTTCCTGCAAACTCACCACAAATACCTGTCTCCATTCCAGCTTCTCGAGCATCAGTAACAGCTTTATACATCAGTTGCAAAACAGAAGGATGAAACTCACTATATAGTTTTCTTAAGACTTCACTCTCTCTATCAACTGCAACAGTATACTGTGTTAAATCATTACTTCCTATACTTATGAAATGTGATATTCCTTTATAGTTTAGAACATTCATAGCTGCAGCCGGGGTTTCTACCATCATACCAGCAATTGCATTTCCTCCGACAAGTTTCTTTTCATCTTCTATTATTTTTTGCACAGCTTGCATTTCTGCTATACAAGAGACCATTGGAACCATAATTCTAACTATTTGATGAGTAGTATCAGAAGCTATCAACATACTCCGTATTTGAGTACGAAGGATCTCCTCATTATCGAGCAAAAATCGTATACCCCTCCAACCAAGAAAAGGATTTTTTTCTTCTGGATGTTGCAGATATGGCAGAGGTTTATCACCTCCTATATCAAGCAACCTAAAAATCACAGGCTTACCCTCAAGTGTTTCAAGAACTTTTGTATAATAGGCCGCTTGTATTTCTTCATTAGGAAGACTACTTTGTTCCATAAATAAGAATTCTGTTCGAAATAGACCAATTCCATCAGGCTGTTCAGTTTTTACGGAAGCCAAATCTTTCATACTTCCACTATTAGCATATAATTTAAATAAGTGTCCGTCTTTGGTAACTGCTGGCTTCCCTTTTATTTTCTTTAGTCTGATTCTTCTTTTTTCCTGTAATACCTGTATATTTTCAGCCTTTTCTATCGTTTTCTCATCTGGATTAACAATAAGTGTATTATTTTCAATATTAAGAACTACAGGAGTATCATCTTTTAAAAGAGATAACATATTCTCAGAAACAACAACAGCAGGCACCCCTATTGATCGAGCTAGAATGGCTGCATGAGAATTTTTACCACCTTTTGCAACAATAAAACCCAAAAGATTAGGTTTATAAAAACGAATTGTTTCTCCAGGAGTTAAACTTTCTGCAACAACGACCGCTTTATGAGGAGGAAAATTTTCTTCACCACATCCCTGTTCTTTAACTAAATGAGAGACAATTCGTTGTCCTATATCGCGAAAATCAGCTGCTCGCTCTTTAAAGTATGGATCATCAAGTTCTTCCATTTCTAAAGCATTTTGTTCTGCAATAACCGATGCCGCATAGGCAGCAGAGTATCCTTTTTCATCAATGAGAGAAAACATATCATTCTGAAACTCTTCATCACTGATAATATCTGCATGACATTCAAAAATAGAGGCTTTATCGTCACCAAGAGATTTTCTTACTTCATCAACAAGACAATTAATTTCATTTAATGAAACTAATAAAGATTCCTCAAGTTCTTTTCTTTCAATTCCACGTTTATCTTTTGGGACATCTTTTGTTTCTTCTACTTTTATAGCTTTACGAAAATTCAGAACAGAGCCCGAGGCAACTCCATCTGAAAGCGTTACGGTATTTATATTAAACATTCAGTATTTTCTCCCAAAATTATTATCCCTTCATATTTAATAATATAGTGCCAAGTGTTTCACAAGCTTCTTTTTCATCAGGTCCCTCACATCTCAATGTGATTAGTGTTCCACAAGAAATACCAAGTTTCATGAGTTTTATAAGATTTTTGCCTGTTCCTTCCTTATCATCTTTTATGAGGGTTACACTACAAATAAATTTTTTAGCTGCATCAACAAACTGTTTTGCAGGTCGTGTATGAAGACCGTCAGGATCCATTATTCGTATTTCTTTTTCTATCATTATTATTCTCCTACAAAAATTAGTCAATTGATGGCGCATTTGCAAGTACGTATTGTTCTGCTTCTGGCGACCATAACCCATTATTTGCTGTTACTATCTCGGCAAGTCCTTTCAAAAAGCTTGAGTTTTCTGAAAGTTCAGGAAGATTTTCAAGACTTATTAATGGGAATTTTTTATGTGTATAGATAAGTTTTTTTCCACCTGGTATTTTTGGTAGATTCATCGTAGCTTCTGCAGCTGAATTTAATCCTCCAACATGCGTTATGAGAGCCTCAGGATGAATCAAGTTTTTTTCCATAAGGGAAAGAGCTTCTTTTTGGTCATCGTTATTTCCTCCCGTAGTACCTATAATATGTTTTTCATAGTAGTGAACATCGTAAAAATTTACTTTTGCAGAAAGATTTGTATCGATTGGACCCGAAAAGAAATTCATACATCCATTAAAAGCAAGTAACTTGTCTGCAGTTTCAAGAACAGCCGGAATAGGTAGCATTACTAAAATATCATCGTATTTTTTCTTATCAGATGCTTCGAACAAGACTTCATAATCATCTTTATTTTTTGTATTTACAATATCAAGACGAATACCTCGTTCTTTTGCAACAGGATCAAAAATAAGTTTTGCACGTGCTATCTTTTTATCATCTTGATCTGATACAACAACGTGAGCTGGATGCTGATCAGCAGCAAGAGAATAATCAAGAGCAGCTAATCCCATAGGGCCACAACCACCTAAAATAGCTAAATTTCCTCCCGCTTTCATACCAAGAACATGTTCATGTTTTTGGCGACTTGTTCTAAAAAAAGAATGCATTGCACCTATAACACAAGAATAAGGTTCAGATAGAGCTGATTTAAAATAGCCATCAACTTTAACAGGTAAAAGAGCACCTACAATCATAACTTCTGGGGGTAAAATTATATATGTAGCATCCCCACCACAATATTTATAAGAATAACCAGGAGAAGCCATTGAACCTTTGTAATTAAGTGCAGGTTGCATTGTAACCATTTGGCCTGCAGAAAACTGACTTTCCCACTTTTTTCCAATTTTTTGTAAGACTCCAGTCAACTCGTGACCAATTATAATAGGATTTTCAGCTACATTATCAGGAATCCTATTATGATCTTTCCCAGCCTGAACAGCTTTCCATGTACTCATGCACATACTATCTGCAACTACTTTTAAAAGTATTTCATCATCTTTGATTTCTGGTAAATCGAAAGTTTCCATTCTTAAATCATTTTTGCCATACAAACGAACAGCCGTTGTTTTCATTTCATCTTCCTTATTGTTTTATCGTTTTAAAATAAGCGACCACATCTTCAGTAGTTTTAAGACTTCGTAATGAATTCAATTTATCTTCATCATCACAAAAATCACCAATTTGACACATTAAATCCTCAACATGCTCACTGCTGTTTTTAGCAGCCATAAATATTAGTATATCTATAGGATCATTATCTGGATCATCAAAAAATACAGGAGGATTAAGGGTTACTAAAGCAAACCCGTTTCCAAGAGCCCCCTTTTCAGGACGGGTATGAGGCATTGCAATACCTTCACCAATTACAAAATATGGACCATTTTCTTCGCAACTTTTAATAATTGATTCAATATAATTAGAATTGCAAACTTCTTGTTTCAATAACAGTTTTCCACCTTCTCGAATAGCTTCTTTCCAGTCCTTAACACTAATTCCAGCTTCGATTGCTTTATTATCCAGTAAATATTCTATAAACTCCATTATATCTCCTTATTATTATTGGTCATTCAGAGAACAAACATGTTTTTAGCATATCTGCTCTCTTCATAACCATCTATCTGATTCTATTTATTAGCATTAGTAATTGTTTCAACTATTTCCTTATATTCTTTAGAATTAACAAGATTATTGATTCCAAAGACTTGTGCATTTGGAGACGTTTGTTTTGCTCGATCAACCAGTGATTTCTGACAAATTACCAACTGAGCAGTAGGAGGGATAGCATCAATTGCTACATGTTCAACTTTTATCTCAGTTTTTCCAGCTTCTTTTAACATCTTTTTTAGTTTAGAAGCCCCCATAGCACTCGTACCCATTCCTGCATCACAAGCAAAATAAATATTTTCTGTTTTTCCAATATCCTTCATATTTTGAACACTTTTTTTTGCCATTTCAAGCATATCATCACCATCTTCAAGTTCCATTTTAGCGGCATTTTTCTTAACAAAAGGCATTGCAACTACAAAACTTACAATAGCAGAAGTTAAAACTCCTAATAAAACTGGAAATAGACCACCTTTTGGCGCAACAGCAATAAGTGCAAATATACTTCCAGGTGATGGTGTAGCAACCTCACCAGCCCCTGTTATTACAAAAGTCAGCTGGCCAACAAATCCACCTGCAATAGTAGCGAGAAGAAGTATTGGTTGCATAAGAATATATGGGAAATAAATCTCGTGTATTCCACCTAAAAAATGAACAATAATTGCCCCAGGAGCAGAAGCTTTTGCCGTTCCTTTAGAAAACATCCAATAAGCTAGAAGAACACCTAATCCAGGTCCTGGATTGGATTCGAGTAGAAATAAAACTGATTTCCCTGTTTCTTTTACCTGTTCTACTGCTATCGGAGCAAGAACACCATGATTAACAGCATTGTTTAAGAAAAGGACTTTTGCAGGTTCAATAAAAACAGCAGAAAAAGGAAGCATTTTATGATATACAATCCAGTTTACACCAATAGTAAGGAAAGCTAGTATTGCTGTCATAATTGGCTGAATTAGTATATTAGATATTAAAGCAAGTAAGAGACCTATAATCCCAGCCGAAAAATTTTCGACTAGCATTTCAAATCCACCGGCAATTTTACCTTCTGTCAATTTATCAAATTTTTTAACACAAAGACCACCAACAGGACCCATAATCATAGCTCCCATGAGCATGGTTACATCAGCACCTACAATGACACCCATTGTTGCAACAGCTCCAACGACCCCACCACGAATACCATGAACTATTTTACCACCAGTAAAACCAATAAGTAGTGGCAACAAATATGTAAGCATCGGTCCGACAAGTTTTGCAAATCGTTCATTAGGAATCCATCCAGTACTAATAAATAAAGCAGTAATAAGTCCCCATGCAATAAATGCACCAAGATTTGGCATTACCATACCACTCATGAAACGTCCAAATTTCTGAACCCTAACGCGTCCTGAATTTGCCATAAAAACCTCCAAGAATCTTTTTTGATTTTTTTAAGTTTTGAAATACATGCCGGCAACTATTTCAAAAACTTATAAAACTATTACATCATTGATTTTTGGATAAAACAAGTTTTTTTTATTTAATTATGGCAGTAAACGAAATTTGAATTTTGGCAGTTTTCAAATCTGGCATAATTAATTCTGCCAATTAATAAAATTTATTTTGATAGACAAAAAAAAACAGTATAGTTATACTTATATATCTTAATGTTTAATACTATTTATACAACAAGGAGCTACTATGCTAAAAACACTTTTTAAAGCACTAAAAATAATTAGATGGATAAAACATAAAAAGCCACTGCTTAAAGAAGCCATCAACTATGACAAACAAGGGAATATAGAAGCGCGTGATAAAATTGTACAAGATTTAGTTCCTACATGGGCAAAATATGTAGCAGAAGTATTTGGTGCTAAGGTAACGGTAAAAGGTCAAGAAAATATTCCAAAAGACGAAGCTGTAGTATTTGTTGCAAATCATCAAGGATATGTTGATATTGTTTCAATACTCGGATTTATAGATAAACCTACAGCATTTATGGCCAAAGCTGAAATAAAAAAAATAGGATATCTTGCAAATTGGATGGCTCTTATGCAATGCACTTTTATTGTAAGGAAAAACCCTCGCCAATCATTACAAGCAATGAAAGAAGCAATTGAATCAGTTAAAAAAGGATACTCTTTAGTTATATTTCCTGAAGGCACAAGAAGTAAAGGTGGCCCTATAAAAGAATTTAAATCTGGAAGCTTTAAACTTGCATATAGATCAGAGGCACCTATTGTACCAATAACTATTGATGGAACCTGGCGTATTTTTGAAGAACATAATAGAATAAGACCAGGAAATATTACTTTAACAATTCATCCTCCAGTTTACACAAAAGGAATAACAAAAGAAGAACAACATTCTATTCCATTACAAGTTCAAAAAACAATACAAGAAGCTTTCCCCCAAAGTTCATTACGAGACCCAAAAGAAATAGCAAAAATTGAAGCAAAAAAGAAAAAAAAGGATTCTAAAAGGCATAAATAGTTACACACCCTTAAAAAGAGAGAAAACAGTAAAAAAGTTTCCGCCAAAAAATGTAGATAAAAAGAGTGCTGGCATTTTACCCAAGTTAGATGCAATTATATAATGTATATATCTTATTTCAGTTACGCCAGCAACATACCCAAGAACATCTTTTGGCATTCCTGGAATAAGATATAATATAAAGATATCCCGTGAAGCTCTTTTTTCAAAATTAGGTTTCCCATTAAATTTATTTATTTTATCAAAAAGCCAGTTGTTTTTCTCTGTAACTAATTTTTCAATATAGTGTCGTCCAGCTATTCGAGCAATATAAAAGTTTATAGTCCCTCCTATAATACTTCCAATAAGACACAAAGCAAACCCCAAAAAAGGACCAAAAATATATCCAGCTACAATTTGAAAAATTTCACCAGGAATTACAAAAAATACTATCTGCAAAATTTGTAAACATAAAAAAACTAATATACTAAAATGCCCATACCCTTCAATAAGTGTTTTTAAAGCATAAGGATCTTTTAATAATTCAGGACGATTATAAAAAAATAAAAAACAAAAGATACCTATAAAAATAAAAAAAGCTATAACAAGGAGCGTATTTTTATGCTTTTTTAAGTAGTTTACAATATCCATTAGTGATACTCTCCGCAAATGATATCATCAGGATTATCTTCTTTTGTAAAAACGACTACAAAACTATCATTAGTAATAGCAGTCTCTACAAACCTTTCCTTTTTATTAGGAATTAGATACAAAGTATTAAGACTCCATTCGTCTGTACTTTCAATAGGAGATATTTTTGTTATAAATATTTTAACATCTAAATCTGGATCCTCTTCAAATATTGAAGGAATTGTACCTCTAACAGGGAAAGAAGAAGAAAAACTAACAGTTTTACCTTGTTTAAGAGTATTTTCAACGATTGGTAATGCTGTGGGATTAACAATTACCAAATGATTTTTCTTAGCCCACTCTCCAATATCAAAAATTGTATCTACTGTCTCTTGCATATTTACAAATGTAGCATGCATAAAACTTACAATACTTTGAATACAATCATCGTTATTAGACTCTGCACGTTTTAAAAGAGGTACAACAAATTTTCCGTTATCATCAATTAATATAACAGAAGGATCTATATTTGGAGAAGATATATAAGAAGCAAAATACCGAATAGATTTATCAGACTGCCCTATAAATATTATTATGTCAGCTTTAGACCAAGCATTCCAAATCCAATCATCAATATCCACCTCACCAGCAAAAGCTATCGAGAATGAAAAATTTGGACAAGAAAATCTAGAAGCAATTTTACGAGCTAGATTATTTCCCGAATGAGTAAAAGATAAAACAAAAGCCCTGCGTAAATTGGAACTATAATTATTCATGTACCTCCTACTTTTAGGTATTGTTAGCCGTTAATTGATTCCAAGTAAATTTAGCGACATTTTGTTCAGCTTCCTTTTTACTTTTGCCACTTTTTGGACCATAAATATCATTTTTTAAATGAACACTAACCCAATATGTACGATCATGATCAGGCCCTGTTTTTTTAACTATCTCGTAACGAGGACAAACTTTATATTTCTTTTGATAAAATTCTTGTAAAAGCGTTTTATAATCTTTGTGATGTTTATTAGATCGTACTTTGTCAATTTCAGGTATTAATAACTCCAATACTAATTTCTCAGCAGCTTCAAACCCAGAATCAATATAATAAGCCCCAAAAACAGCCTCTGTAGCATCAGCTAAAATAGCTTTTTTTTCTCGTCCCCCAGAATTTTCTTCTCCCTTTCCAAGTGACAAACATTTATTTATACCTATTTTTACTGCAATAATAGCCAAAGTGTCTTCAGAAACAACTACTGACTTAATCTTAGCTAAATCACCCTCTGGATGATCCTCCATTGTCTTAAACAAATAGGTTGCACAAGCCAAACCAAGCACAGAATCCCCTAAAAACTCTAATCGTTCATTATTACCTGAATAATTAAAAACTTCATTAGAATAAGAACGATGATGGAAAGCATAATCGAGAAGATTAATGTTATTAAAATGTATTGAAATTTTTTTTTGAAAATTTTCTAGCTGAAGAATTCTTTTATGTGATAATTGTTGAAACTGTAATTTGCTTGTTTTCATATATATAAATTACTGCAATTTAAAAAAAAATGAAAGGGAATAAGACCTTGTGTGGAAATCTTTCTAATTTAAAAAAAAGAAACACAGGATACAACACCTGTGTTTTCTGATTACGAACTAACTATATTACTGTTGTGATTTTACAAAATCGTAAGCATCTTTTACAGTTTCAAATTCATTTGCTTTTGCATCTGGAACGCTCACACCAAGTTCTTCTTCGATAGCATAAACAAGTTCGTAGGTATCTAAACTGTCTGCACCTAAATCTTGACGGAAAGAAGAATCCATTGTTACTTTGTCTTCATCAATTTCCAATTTCTCTGCAATTAATTTCTGCATTTTAACGAATAATTCATCGTTTGCCATTTTTTTGTCTCCTAATTCGTTAGCCATCGCTTTCTGGGGTAATTACTTGACGTCCACCGTAAAATCCACATTTAGGACATACACGATGTGACATTATTAGATTACCACAATTGTTGCACTCTGTAAGTGTCGGAGCTGTCAATTTCATATTGATAGTCTTTCTTCTTCGAGTTCTGGCTTTTGAAGTTTTCGATCTTGGTACTGCCATATATTTAACCTCGCTATATAATTTGATATTAATGTAACAGATTTAACATATCACATTCATTACCCAAGTGTCAATCATGATATTAAACAGTTATTTTAAATTTGTCAATAACAAAATCACATTTTTTGCTATTTTGTCATGCATTATTAAAAAAAACAACTTTTTTAGTCGTTTTACAGCTTTTTTTCAAATCCATATTTTCGTTTTAACGCTTCATCAACAATTTTAGGAACCATTTTTGAAACATCGCCTCCAAAAGAAGCCAATTCTTTTATTGAGCTTGACTTTAGAACAGAAAATTCATGCACAGTTGGAAGAAATAATGTTTCTATATTGCCATTTAATCCTCTATTTAATTGTGACAAATCAAATTCATAAGCAAAATCGGTAAAATTCCTAATCCCGCGTAAAAGAACATTTGCGTTATGTTCTTGTGCATAATCTACAATGAGTTTGTCCCATAAATGCACAGAAACATTATTATATTTGCTTACTAATTTTGTCATTAAGTCCAGTCTTTCTTGTGCAGAAAATAAATACTTTTTGTTTTTATTAACTGCTATAACTATATCTAAATGAGTAAACAGATCATGTGAACGCTCAATTATATTAAGATGCCCAAAAGTTGGCGGATCAAAAGATCCAGGATATAATGCATTAATCATAGGTTATTTATATAATTAGTAATGCAATGAGGTCAAGTCCTAGATGACTTAGAAATAGTGATTATTCTAATTATTTCATTTGACGGATTCAAACAACCATAGTATTATAATATCTATGAAACAAACTATTAAATTATTATTTTGTCTAATTTGCTTGACTCTTTTTTTTGCTGTTTCATGTAAATCGACTAGCAGTAAATCCCAAACTATAAATGAGAGTGTAGACTCAAAAAATAATCTTATTACAGAGTCTAATCAAATTATTGAGCCAAAACAGCTTGAAAAAAATATACATTCAGATGAATTTAATAGATCTACGACAAATCTAAAAAATGAGATTTCTGAAGATACATTTCAAGAAGATAAAAAAGCAATATTAGAAATTATAAAAGAACTTAATATTATAATGGCAAAAAAAGATTATGAATCATGGACAAAATATCTTACTAAATCTTCGATAACCTATTGGAGTAATCCCTCTAACTTGGCCATGATTTCTAAAAAACTTCCAATTTCAGGGTACACACTAACTTCACTTGAGGATTATTTTAAATTAATTTTTATTCCTGCTAGATTGGGAAGAGAGGTAACTGAAATTAGATACTTATCCAAGGATTATGTACGAGCAGTTCAAGTCAGAGAGGATAGCGATGCTATATTCTATAGTTTTAAAAAAATAGATGGTAAATGGTTCCTAAAATTAGAAACATAACTATTTGTTTTTTTCTTGCTATTAGTTTATAATTATAGATATAATGACTTAAAAAACAACCAATAAAAAGAAGTTTATTAGGAGGATGTATGAAATACAACAAGATTATCAATCTTTTTTTGATAACTTTTTTCGCTATTTCTATTACTTTTGCTCAAAATACAGTTGCAGAAGACAATGAAAAATCAGAGGTTACTGTTGAACAGGAATATTTAAGAACAGTAGAAGATGTTGTTATTAGAGAATTAGCAAATTCCGATAATTTTGACACAAAACTTGTTGCCTTGCAACATATAGAAGATGCATTAAGTGAAGGCCATTCAAGCCCAGAAATAGAAAGTGCTCTCCAAGATTTAGCAGGAGAAGGCATTCTCAAAGAAACAAGAAAAGCAAATAGATTAACCAATAACTACCCACAAATTCGAAGTAAAGCTTGTGAAATGTTGGGAGAAATAAAAACTCAAAATGCAGAAGAAACTCTATTAAAAATAGTAAATGCTGAAACTGAACCAATGGTTCTTTCTAGTGCTGTACGATCATTAGGAAAAATTGGCATTAACAAAAACAATGAAGTGACAAATGCTATAGCTTGGGTTGAACACCGTTATTCTATAGTAAATCCAACAGATAGTCTTGCTTATGAAGTTCTTGATACATATGAAATGCTTTTTGATACTATTAAAACAAAAGAGGGTCAAGAAGCTGTAATTAATTCTATTGCTCAAATTTCAGCAAATTACCGTTATGTTACACCAATTAGAACAAAAGCACGTGATTTATTAAAAACCCTATCATTAACCGAAGAATAAAAAATATAATACAATCAAATTTAATCCGTCTTTTTTAAAACAAAGACGGCTTTTTTTGTATTGCGAAATTAGCTCATTTGGATAGAGCGGCTCCCTCCGGAGGAGCAGGCGGCAGGTTCGAATCCTGTATTTCGCGTTTATGGAACCAATTATTTTAGCATCATCATCTCCTCGTCGTCAGGAAATATTTAAACAACTAAATATTCCCTTTAAAGTAATGGCATCGGACTTTGAAGAAACAAAGCCTGATAATATCAGTTTACAAGAAGCACCTGAATATTTTGCAGCTCAAAAAGTTCGTTCAGTTGTTAGAATGTTTCCTGCAAATCAACAAGTTGGTTGGATATTTGGCGCCGATACATCAATTATATTTAATAACAAAATGTATGGGAAACCTCGCGACGCAGAAGAAGCAAAATCATTTTTACAAACTTTTTCAGGCCAACAACATGAAGTAATATCAGGAATAGCTTTATTCAATGGAGAACTTCAATATCTAGAAACTAAAACAAGTAAAAATTTAGTTACTTTTAAGAAACTTTCTGAAAAAGAACTGGATTGGTATATAAATACTGGTGAATGGCATGGCGTTGCAGGAGGATATAGAATCCAGGGTTTGGCACAATGTTTTATTTCCAAAATAGAAGGATCATACAGTTCTATTATGGGGTTGCCTATATCAGAATTTTATGACATAATCAGCGAACAAGGTTATGATTTTATACAATAATTTTGTCCTAAAACTTTTAAATTTGTTAGATTTTATTAGTTTTTTGTAATCTTCCGTTCGAGTAGAATAATTTTTTTATACTACCGTATCGAGACATAGAGAATGGCGAGTTTTGCTTAATTGAATTAATAGCATAACTCAACGTGAAGGAGAAATCATGGCAGTAGTAACCATGAAGAGTTTGCTTGAATCAGGTGTACATTTTGGTCACCAGGTTAAGCGCTGGGATCCTAGAATGAAGAAATATATCTTCGCAGAAAGAAATGGGATTCATATAATTGACTTGCAGAAAACAATGTCTGCAATAAAAGAAGCATATGACGCAGTTCATAAAGTTTCAGCTTCAGGAAAATCAGTTCTTTTCGTAGGAACAAAAAAACAAGCACAACAAGCTATTGCAACAGATGCAGAACGTTGTGGCCAATTTTATGTAAACAATCGTTGGCTTGGTGGGATGCTTACAAATTTCACTACTATTAAAAAATCTATTCTACGTTTAAAAAAACTAGAAAAGATGGAAATTGATGGTACATACGAAAATATCACTAAAAAAGAAATAGCTCAGTTTCAAAAAGAAAAAGCCAAATTAGAAAAAAATCTTGGTGGTATCAAAGAAATGAAAGAACTTCCAGGAATTATTTTCATTATTGATACATACAAGGAACAAATTGCCGTAGCAGAAGCAAAGCGCATGGGTATACCTGTAGTTGCTATTGTTGATACAAACGGAAACCCTGATGGTATCGACTATCCTATTCCAGGAAATGATGATGCAATTCGTGCTATTTCTTTGTTTACGTCTGTAATTGCAAATGCTGTTATTGAAGCAGATAACGAAAATGGACTTAAAATCATCGAAAACTTACAAGAAGAAGATGATGATGAAGTATCTACAGATGCTATAGTCAAACCTGATGATGAAGAAATTATAGATTACAGCAATTATGATCCAAGCAAAGAAGAAGAGAAAAAAGCTCCAGTAGAAGAAGAAAAAACTGTTGCTGAAAAACTTGTTGGTGAAGATAAACTTTATCAGGACTAGGAGTAAGACATGAATATAAAAGCCGCTGACGTTAAAGCACTTCGTGAAAAAACAGGTGCTGGTATGATGGACTGTAAAAAAGCTCTTGTAGCATGCAACGGGGATGAAGCTGAAGCTGTAAAATTTCTTAAAGAAAAAGGCTTAGCAGCTGTTTCAAAACGCGCTGATAAAGAAACTCTAGAAGGTCGAATATTTGTTAAAAATGAAGGTTCTCGAACAGTAATGCTTGAGTTAACTTGTGAAACAGATTTTGTAGCTAATAACAAAGAATTTATTGCGCTAGGAGAATCAATTTGTACTGAGGCCTTGGCAAAAGGTTATACTGAAGTAAATGAAAACCTTGAAAAAATGATTGAAGAGCTTCAGATAAAGATACGTGAAAACATGAGTGTTAAACGTCTCGTTGCAATTGATGTTCCTACAGGGTCTGTTCTTTCAAGTTATGTACATAGTGATGCAAAAACTGGAGTATTAGTTCTTATTTCAACTGATTCTGCAAGTGCTGCTGAAGATGATACAGTAAAACAATTCGCTTATGATTGCTGTTTACATATTGCTGCTTTTATGCCAGCTTTTATAAAAGAAGATGATGTAGATGAAAAATACATTGCTGAACAAAAAGAAATATTCATGAGTCAAGTAGCAGATATGGATAAACCTGATAATGTAAAACAAGGTATTGTAAAAGGTAAACTTAAAAAACATCTTGCATCTATCTGTTTTATGGATCAACCATTTGTAAAAGATGATAAAGTATCTGTTGCTAAAAAATTAGAACAGATTGCTAAAGAAACCAATGCTAAACTCACACTCGAAAAAGTTGTAAGTTTTCAGCTTGGTCAATAATTAATTACTTTTTTTTGAAGCAACTTAAAGCCTGCCGAAAGGCAGGCTTAGTTTTATGAACATTCAATTTAAGTATTTATAGGAGATAAAATGTCAGACATTCAGGATTCAGCCAGTAACAGGATGAAAAAAAGTATAGCAAATTTACAAGAAGAACTTAATGCTATTCGGACAGGACGTGCCTCTGCTGCAATTTTTGATAAAGTTCGAGTAAATTATTATGGTACCCCCACTCCACTAAACCAGGTTTCTACGATTTCAATACCAGAAGCAAGATCTGTTCTCATTCAACCTTTCGACAAAACTCTTATTTCTGAAATAGAAAAAGGAATCCAAACTGCTGATTTGGGATTAAATCCTTCAAACGACGGTAAAGTAGTAAGAATTTCAATTCCAGCTTTAACCGCTGATAGAAGAAAAGAACTTGTAAAACAAGCAAAAAACATTGCAGAACAATCTCGTATTGCAATTAGAAATATTCGCCGTGATGCAAATGATGAATTAAAAAAACAAGAAAAAAACTCCGAGATAACTGAAGATCAATTAAAAGTTTTTGAAGAACATATTCAAAAATCTACAGATAATTATATTGCCGAAATAAATAAAATCTTAGAAGCAAAAGAAAAAGATATCTTGGAAGGATAATGCAACTTTCTAATCTAAACTTAGCGACTGTTCCTACACATGTTGGAATAATCATGGACGGAAACGGTCGCTGGGCTCAACAAAGGAAATTACCTCGTAGTTCTGGACATAAAGCAGGAATGAATACAGCTAGAGAAATTATTAAAGCAGCTGGAAAAGCGCATATAAAATATTTAACATTGTATACATTTTCTACAGAAAATTGGAAACGATCAGAACAAGAAGTAAATTTTCTTATGTTTTTACTTAAAAATAATTTAAGAAAAGAATTTGAGCGATATAAAGCTGACAGAGTGCGAGTTCTTTTTTCTGGAGACATTAATGGTTTGCCAAAAGATGTCCAGAAAGAAATTTATGATGTACAAAATGCAAGTAAAGATTTCGACGGACTTAATTTAATTTTTGCTATAAACTATGGTGGAAGAGATGAAATAATAAGAGCAATAAAAAAATTAACTTCAGATAAGGATTTTTCTTCAGAAAAATTAACTTCAGAAAATTTTTCTTCATTTCTAGATATACCAGAAATGCCTGATGCAGATTTGATAATTCGTACAGGTGGAGAAAAACGTTTAAGTAATTTTTTAATGTGGCATTCTGCCTATTCTGAATTTGAATTTTCTGATATACTTTGGCCAGATTATACACCAGACGAATTTTATAAATCGATTGCATCGTATCAAAATAAAGATCGCCGATTTGGTGGTTATACAACAGGAAATAACGATGAATAAAGTTTTTCAACGACTATTAGTTTTTTTTATAGGTGTACCCTTAATTATACTTCTCGTCTTCTTTGAGTCTTATAATCATTTACCTCTTCAAATCGCAGTAATGATTGCTATACTTATTGCAACTCATGAACTTTATACGATACTTAAACAAAAAATCCATGTTCAGCCATTATGGATTCCAATGGGATTAAATTTTATTATATCTATCATTAATTTATGTGTATGGTCCTGTGGTATTACTGCAAAATGGCTTACTTTGATTTTTGTATTTTCGATTCTTTTTTCTATTTCTTGGGAAATTTTAGCAAATAACAAATCTGGAAATTTTGAAGGCGTTCTAGAAAAGATATTTTCAACAATTTTCATTATTTTTTACATCCCCTTTTTATTAACTTTTATTACAAAACTTACAGTTCTAAACTACTCTCGTGAATTTTTAATTTTATTTTTTCTTATTGTATTTTCTTGTGATTCTTTTGCATGGCTTTTTGGAGTGTTATTTGGCAAGGGAACACGGGGTATAATAACTGTAAGCCCTAAAAAAAGTCTTGTTGGTTTTATAGGTGGGATTATTTCTTCTATTGCAATTACTTTTTTATTTTGCAAATTTTATCCAACAATCTTTAATAGCAATTACGTTGCTATTTTTATAATAGGGTTTTTTACAGCAATTTCTGCAATTCTCGGTGATTTAGCAGAAAGTGCTATTAAACGCTCAGCTAGTGTAAAAGATTCAGGAACAATTATGCCAGGAAGAGGTGGGCTTTTAGATTCAATAGATTCTATTTTGTTTGCCGCTCCTATATATTATATTTTAATATTATTTTTCTTTGTATAAATTAGGATTTTATGAAAAAAATTGTAGTTTTAGGTTGTACAGGTTCAATAGGAACAAGTACTTTAAATATTATAAGAGAATTTCCAGATCGATTTACTGTTTGTGGTCTTACAGCTCATACCAAAAGAAAAGAGTTGTATACTATCTCTAAAGAATTTGATTGCTTAAATGCTTTATTAACTAGTGAAGATGAAAACGCTTCAAAAAAAGTCATTGCAAATTCAGATGCTGATATTGTTGTAAATGGCATTGCTGGAGCTGCTGGTTTAGCCCCATCTGTATACACATTACAGCAGGGCATTGACTTAGCTTTAGCTAATAAAGAAACAATTGTAATGGCCGGTTCGATTATAAAAAAACTTGCTAGTACCAATCATTGTCGCATTTTACCTGTCGATTCAGAACATTCTGCAATTTTCAATTTAATAGAAAATTATGGGCATGATGCAGTTGATTCAATTATTATTACAGCATCGGGTGGTCCATTTCGAACCTGGCCAAAAGACAAACTTGCTAGTATAAAACCAGAAGATGCATTAAAACATCCTACTTGGGACATGGGACAAAAAATAACTATTGACTCTGCAAGCCTTGCAAATAAAGGACTTGAAGTCATAGAAGCTTCGAAATTATTTGATATACCAGCAAATAAGATCAAAGTAACCGTTCATCCGCAAAGTATTATACATTCATTAATTCAAACAAAGGATGGAGTTCTTTATGGGCAACTTTCAAAACCAGACATGCGTCATCCGATTTTATCTGCTCTTAGTTGGCCTGAATATGTTCCAAATTCATTAGAAAAATTAGATTTGACTGCGCTGATAGGAACTGCAAGCAAAAGTAAACCTTCTGGAGAAGGTTTAAACTTACAGTTTTTTCCTCCACGACTTCAAGATTTTCCAATGTTAAATCTGGCTTACAAAGCTTTAGAAACAAAAGGCGCTTATACAATTGCTTATAATGCAGCCAACGAAATTGCTGTTGCTGCTTTTTTACAAAACAGTATTAAATTTACAGATATTCCTATCGTTACACAATCTGTTTTAAAGGCTGATTGGCATAAAAATCCTGTTACCTTTGATGATGTATTATTGTTTGATGAGAAAGCACGTCAGTTAACACAAACTGTAATTGCTCATTTATAGTTGGAGGTATTGTATTGTCAATAGTTTACGGACTAATTGGGCTCGGATTAATAGTATTTATACACGAACTTGGTCATTTTGTAGCAGCACGCTTATGTGGTGTTGAAGTTGAAACCTTTTCTATTGGTATGGGACCAGTTTTACTACGCAAAAAAATTACAAACACAGAATATCGTCTTTCACTTTTACCTCTAGGTGGCTATTGTGGAATGAAAGGGGAACATGCTTTTCAAGAAGCAATTGACAACAATCTTGATTCGATACCAAAAGAAAAAAATAGTTTTTATGGAGTTCATCCAACTAAAAGAGCCATTATTGCTTTTAGTGGTCCTTTTTTTAATTTCCTTTTTGCTATAATAGCTCTTTCTATTGTAGCTGGTATTGGTTACTCCTATTACACGACTTCTAATAAAATAATTCTTTCAGATGAGGTCAATTCAAACAGTGAAAGTCCTGCTCGAAAAGCTGGTTTGCAAACAGGGGATAAAATTATCTCTGTAAATGGGAAAAGCACTCCTTATTTCTCTTCTATTGCACAAGAAATTTCATTAAATGCAAAACAACCTCTATTATTAGAAATAGAACGAAACTTAGTTAAAAAGACCATAGCTATTACCCCTTTACTCGATACAGAAACAGGAGCAGGTAAAATCGGTATAACAAACTGGATTGACCCAGTTATTTCATCTACCACAGAAAACTCAGGAGCAGCCTCTATTGGCCTTAAAAATGGAGATATAATTACCAAAATAGATAATCTATCGATACATAATACAATTGATGTTCGTAACGCTATAAAAAACAAATCAACTATAAATATTACTTGGATACGTGATGGCATTACAATGTCTTCACCTTTAACACTTAATGATGGTAAAGCTGGTATTATTTTTAAAATTGAAAAAATACATACCCCAAATTATAATATTGTACAAGCTATAGAACATGGAATCATCGATACCTTCGATATGTTTACCATAACTATAAAAAGCTTAGGGCTTTTATTTAAGGGTGTAGATATTACAAAAGCTGTCTCTGGACCAATAAGGATTACTGTAATGTTAGGAGAAAGTACACAAGAAGGATTCACAGCTGGATTTTCTACAGGAATAATCACTGTTTGTAATTTTCTAGCTATCATTAGTATCTCTTTGTTTTTAATGAACCTTCTACCTATACCTATTCTCGATGGTGGATTAATTTTATTTGCCATCATTGAATGGATTCATGGAAAACAAATCCATCCAAAAACAGTATACAAATTTCAATTTATTGGAATAGCCTTTATTGCTTTTATTTTTATATTTGCATTATTTGGGGACATCCGATACCTTATTATGGGGAATTAATTAAATGGAGTTACCTATGAGAAAAATTATCTTTAGTTTTACTTTTTTATTTTTAGCAATAACAGTTTCTTTTTCTGATGTTCATACGTCAAAACAGCCTCATGAGGGATCTGTAACTTCTTTATGTATAGCATCAAATAACACATTATTTTCTGCTGGTGATGATGGATATATTACCAATTGGCAAAGCTCAGGGAATGGTGATCATTATCAAATTTCTGATTATCAAATAAAACTTTTATCAGTTAGTCCAAATGGAACTGATATTGCCGTTTATGAAACTGATGGATATTCCCTTAATCGTATTTCAGTCTGGAATTGGAGAACACAGACTCGTAAGTTTGCAAAACGTATTACAGCAAATGTAACCTCCCTTAATTATTCAAAAAAAGGTACCTATTTAATGATAGGAACAACTTCTGTTGAAGGTATTCTCTTTTTAGTCGCATCGAACGGAACCGTTGTTAATAAAATAGATGACAGCGCAGGAATAATAACCATGAGTCTTTCAAGTAATACAGAAAACAGCAGTCTTATGTATTCCCCTCTTGGATATCTAATCTATACCAATCTTAAAAATGGGAGTAGAAAAAAATCTTTTGCTGTAGAATCAAATCTGGAACAACCACTTACCTACAGTAATGATTATTTTTTTGCAGGCGTAAAAAACAATACTATTTTTATTACTCAAGCTACAACCGGCAAAACGACAGGAAAGATAGCAGCGTCCAATCCCATTATTTGTGCAAACAGAACCGATAGTAATTTATATTTTATTGAACAAGATGGGCGCAACATTGAACTCAAACTTATAGAAACAGATAACGAGAGTGTTATAGAAACGCCATTATTAGTAAAAAAATTTAAAATTGATACAAACACAAAAATTACTTCTTTAGTTAAATACCAAAATAATTTCTATGCAGGATGTAAAAACGGTACTTTATATTCTTTTACAACTCAAGCAAGCACAGAAACAAATGAAATTGTTCCTTTTACAGAAGAATTATATGGGAAAATTTTTGATATTACGGTTATTGATAATCAATTTTATTTTTTAACAGCAAATTCAGTATTTAAATCTTCTTATTCCGACAATACAATTTATTCTGTAGTTGATAATACAGGTAAAAAAAATATAACACCTTGTGATGACTCCATTTTACTATGGACAGCAGGAACTACTGATAGTATTGTTAAATGCTCTTTAATCGATAAAACTAAGAGTACACTTTTCACTCCAGATCGACCAATTATGATTCTAAGAAAGTTTAAAAACACTTTAGTATATGTTGAAAGCAGTACAACGGTAAAAACATACAACTTGGATACTGGAGCCATTAATACAGTTTTCACAGGGACAGGTATACAAGATGCTTTATTATACACAGAAAAAGATTTATATGTTGCAAAAACTGCAACAAGTAACCCTAAATCTTCATTAATCCATGTTGATGCGCAAACGAAAGAAACAGTACCTTTGCAAGTAACAACAGATGTTGTATTTTCTTTATCTGAAAATCAAAAAGCAAATGGTCCTTTTTATGGTGTTAGTGTAAACACAACAAAGAGTAAAACACAAACTGAAATTTTTGAATATTATCCAAATACTGATAATTTTAAGCCACGACTACAATTGTCTGATGAAGATACGAGTGCATTTAGTTATGTATTAAATAATACTGTTTATACAAACATTGGCAAAAATAAAATTTATTCATTTAATTTAGGAACAAAAAAACAAACTACTCTACCTCGTTTTGCGTCATTACCAACTAAAGTGTGTGGTAATAATCAAAATCTCTTAGTTCTTAATAAAGACGGAAGCATAAGTTGGTATGACTCTGGCTCAAAAAAATTACTAAAAAATTGGTATGTGACAAATGAAGGTGATTGGCTAGAATATTAATCGTGATAATTTAAATTAACTATTTGAATTATCAAGATTAGCAAATTTTGTATATGTAGGTAAAAATACAATATCTATAGCCCCTGTTGGGCCATTGCGTTGTTTCGAAAGAAGCAATTTAGTAGGTATAGCAAATTGAGAACCATTTTCTGAATTATCAGTGTTCTGACGTTCGCGATGAATAAACATAACAACATCTGCGTCCTGTTCAATTGAACCCGATTCTCGTAAATCAGCAAGAGTAGGCTCTTTACCTTCAGAATCACGACGAACCTGAGAAAGAGCTACAACAGGTATTTCTAATTCACGTGCTAGACTCTTTAAAGACCGTGAAATTTCTGCAATTTGTTCATGTCGTGGTATCATTGTATTTTCACTCTGTATAAGCGTTATATAATCAATAAATACAATTTCAATCTTTTTTTCAGCTCTAAGTCTCCTACATAAAGAACGCAAATCTAACAATTTCATATTGGGTGTATCAACCACATAAAGAGGAGAATCATATATACGTCCAGCTGCATTTTGGATTTGTTGCATATGTTGCATTGTAAGATGTCCAGTTCTTAAAAGGTCAGAGGGAATATTCGACTCTATAGACAACAAACGTTGCATAATTTGAACATCTGCCATTTCTAAAGAAAAAAAGGCACATGATGTTTTTTGTTCAATAGCTATATTAGCTATCATAGAAAGCGCAAGAGCTGTTTTACCCATTGAAGGACGCGCACCAATAACAATAAACTCAGAAGCATGAAATCCACTTGTCATCGCATCTAATTTATTTAATCCTGTTGGAACACCAGTAAAAGCACTTTTATCGCTATACAGTTGTTCTATCATTTCAATAGATTTTGTAACTAATTCTGGAGCTGTTTTATAACTTTGTGTTGTATTATTATCAGATAATTCAAATATTTGCTTTTGAGCATCTTCAAGAACAGAACGACTTTCAACAGTCTTATCATGAGAATTGGCGATAATAACAGAAGACGTTTTTATCAGCGAACGCCGAATATAATTGTCATATACAACTTTTGCGTAATATTCAATATTAGCGCTTGTTGGAACTTCGTCTGTAAGCGCAGTTATATATGCAGGACCCCCTGCTTTTTCTAAGTCGCCAGTAGATTTAAGCTCTTCAATTATAGTTAAAATGTCACCACGAACCTCTCCTTTTTGATAAAGAGATAACATCGCGGAAAATATTTTTTGATTTTGTAATGAATAAAAACGATCAGGTCGCAGATAGGGAAGAACTACCCCTACTGCTTCCCAATCAAGGAGAAGTGCACCGAGGGCAGCCTTTTCAGCTTCTAAATCATTCGGTGGAACTATATCCTTGAGTGACATTATTATGCCTTTTCTTCAGTGTCTAAATTTTCTTCTGAATCTGTATTTTCAGTAGTTGTTTTCTTTTCTTCATCAGCAACAACTTTTGCGGCTTCAGCTTTACCATCTTCAGAAACAACCATTACTGTAAGTTCTGCATTCTGATCTTCATACAAATGTACTGTAACAGTATATTTTCCTGTATGTTTTATTGTTAAACCAGGAATACTAATTTTTTTGCGTTCAATATCAAAATCAGCTTTTTTAAGAACAGTAGCAATTGTATTATTTGTAACAGCACCATATAATTTTCCAGTAGGACCTGCAGGCATTGCTATTTCGAATGGATTCGCTTCTAATCGTTCTTTTAGGCTAGCAGAAGCGGCTCTTTTTTCAGCTTTTTTAGCCTCTATTTCTTCTTTTTTGCCTTCAAAATAAGCTACAGTTATTTCATTATAAGGGAATGCTAATTGTCGTGGAAAAAGGAAGTTGCGTGCATAACCACTTGCTACATTTTTTACGTCGCCTATTTCACCAAGATGTTCTACATCTTCATTAAGAATTACTTTCATTTCAAGCTCCTCTTGAATTATGAGAAATACTATTTCTCTTTTTAATTTTTTTTCAGCCGTCACCAGGAGTTGGATCGTACTGAGAATATTTAATAACACTATATAAAGTG
>JTFN01000682.1_pt1 | contig 33419 bp, 32 predicted proteins | sample 235401 | NCBI WGS metagenome assembly JTFN01 (sample SAMN03067589, study PRJNA260952) | activated sludge metagenome | biome: Sludge; feature: Wastewater; isolation source: CETP activated sludge from augmented bioreactor treating industrial... | place: India:Gujarat | collected 2013-04 | reverse complement strand
CATTAATAGTAATAGTAAGAATAGCAGATATCCACGTAGACATATTTAATTCTTTATGTGGGTGATCAGAAACCTTTTTTGATAGAAGTGAAATAATTCCTATAATCGATGAAATTAAGCCTGTAGAAGCAAATAAAAGAGGAAACAAAATGAGTTTTCTAGTTAGTTCTGCAGTTATTGGATTAGAGGATGATAGGTTTGTATAATACATATATGAAGCCAAAACAACACTTGAAATGATTGCTCCTACAAAACTTTCTAGAAGATCAGCCCCAAGCCCGGCAACATCACCAACATTATCACCAACGTTGTCAGCAATAGTTGCTGGATTTCTAGGATCATCTTCTGGAATTCCAGCTTCTGTCTTTCCTACAAGGTCGGCGCCCATATCTGCAGCTTTTGTATATATCCCACCACCGACACGATCAAACATTGCTATAATTGAACATCCTAGGGCATAGCCTGAAACTGTCATTGTAAATGGAATAAAATTTATACCAATGTGATTAGATACAATAACAAGTTGTTCTGAAGTTGTTTGTCCCAGGATTCTTCCAAAGACAATATACACTATGGTTAAACCAAGTAATGCAAATCCTCCAACACAAAGTCCCATAACTGATCCACCTCGGAAAGCCACTTTGAGTGTTGAGCCAAGACTTTTTGTTTCTCTAGCGGCATTAGAAACTCTAACATTAGATATTGTTGCTATTTTCATGCCAATAAAACCAGCACTTGCACTCATTATAGCTCCTAAAATAAAAGCAACCCCAGTGTACCAAGAAACAACTCCTCCCAGTATAACAGCAATAATAAGAGCTATAGGAAAGATAACTTTGTATTCATGCTTAATAAAAGCATCTGCTCCTTCTTTTATAGCTAATGCGATTTCTTTCATGAGGGGTGTGCCATCTGACATATGCTTTACTCTATAAAAGTTATAACTTGCATAGCCTAGTGCAAAAATAATAGCAATAATTGGAATTAAAAACATCATATATTTTGATCCTTTGTATAAAATTCTAATACTCAATTTCTATTTTATTCCTGTTTGTTAAATAAAGCAAACAGCAAAGAAGATAAATGTGAAAAAGATATGGATTATATTTTACTTACAGGATCTACAAATTGAACATACTCATACTTTCTACCTTTGCGTTTAAAAACATAAAACGAATGCATGTTAACTCCTTTTAGAGTAACTACGCATTCGTTTTACACGAGAAGCATAATAAATTAAAATTATTTCTTTCTGCCACTTTTCTGCCACTTAATTTAATAAGAAGGTAGAAAAATGGGACAAATAAGTTTAATTTATTGCCATACAATAAATTAACTTGTTTCTTTTCTTGCGCCTGACACGATTCGAACGTGCGACCTGCGGATTCGAAGTCCGATACTCTATCCAGCTGAGCTACGGGCGCAAATTGTTACTAAAATATTACAAGGTAACAATAAAAAAACTGACCAAATTTAGAGTCAGTTTTAAAGGGTGCCTGACGAGATTTGAACTCGCGACAACCAGATCCACAATCTAGCGCTCTACCACTGAACTACAGGCACCATGTAATATGTTTAATAAATATATTAAAAATTAGATACTTGGTCAAGAGTGTAAAAGCTAATTTTAGTAAAAATACTATTTTTTTGCTTTACATAATATAAATTAATACTTTTACTAATATTTTATAAAGTTTTAATTTCAAATTCCGATGATGTAATGAGGTAAATTCTAAAATGAAAGAAATAATTGAAAATCCAACAGATAGTTTATCCCAAAAAACGTATAAAATACTTGTGGAACAAGATGATTTAATTAAAGAAATCATTGTCATTCAAAAAAAAATTCATGCATCTGTAACTGATAAAAAATGGAAAAGTATGGAAGAATTGTTAAATACATTAAATAAGTATACAGAGCAGTTTAAAATGCTTGAAAATAAACGTATTGAATTATGTACAAAAATTTACCCTGAAGATCCTAGGGACATGTACAAAGTAGCAGAAAAAATGCCTCCAATATTTAGGAAACCTTTCATAGAAACTTTTCAGGATTTACGTCAAAAATTAACAATCTCTAAAATTGAGAATAAGGCTATTAACGATTATATTCGTATTACACGGTCATTTTTGCAAGGTGTTATGGAAAAAGTAATTCCACAACGTAAAAATAAAGTTTATTCACGTACTGGTGATATTGTCAAAAATGAACCAGATTCTGTTGTATTAAATACGTACATGTAAAGGAGAGAAATTATGGGTTCAACATTTGGTACTATAGAGATGGGTAAACGTAGTCTAATGGCTACCAATCAACAACTTGCAACAACTGGTCATAATATTAGCAATGCAGATACAGAAGGGTATTCAAGGCAGCGTGTTACATTGTCTGCAATGGATCCGTTATACAGGGCAGATTTATCACGAGAAGAGCGTGCTGGACAAATTGGGCAGGGTGTAACAGTAGAAAGTGTTACTCGTGTTCGAGATGAACTACTTGATACCCGTATTGTTGCTCAAGCAAATGAAAAAAGTTATTGGAGCACACGGGATGACTACTGTACTATGCTCGAAAGTATTTATAACGAACCAGAAGACATCTCTATACGTTCAAATATGGATAAATTCTGGGAAAGCTGGCAAGAATTATCAACGTATCCTGATTCAAAAGCAGCTCGACAAGCTGTAATAACTAGAGGTGAAACCCTTGTCAACTCAGTGAAACAAAGATTTACCAGTTTAAGCGGCATTGGTACTATGTTGAATGGAGATATAGAAGGAACTGTTTCTGAAGTTAATTCTTATGCAAAACAAATAGCTTCTTTAAATAATCAAATTGTAGAATCAGAAGGGCTTGGAGATAATCCGAATGATTTATATGATAAACGAGATTTGCTAACTGATAAATTATCAGAACTTATAAATATCAAAGTAGATCATCGAGACCCAGATGAATTTATGATTCATGTTGGTGGGAAAATACTTGTTCAGGGTGATCAAAATCGTTCATTTGATTTAGAAAAAATGAGTGATAACAATGGCTATTCAAAAGTAGTTTGGGCTGATACAGGTGATGATGCTACAGATATTACGGGCGGACAACTAGGAGCGCTTATAACATTGCGTGATGACGATGTACGTTCTGAAATGCAAAGTTTAAACACAATGAGCATGAACTTTGCTGACTTAGTAAACGATATCCATCGAAATTCAGTTGGAGCAAACAATACAACAGGATTAGATTTCTTTGTAGAAGAGCCTTTTGTTACAAATGCACAAGGAAATTTTGATCGGAATGGAGATGGAGTAGAAGATTCTTCATACATATTCCGTATGACTGGCGGAAATAAACTTGATTTACAAGCAGAAACAGGATTAGAAGGTGTAATGACGCTTTCTTCTGATACAGGAACTGTCGATATCAGCTATGGTCCGGCTGATACAGTCGAAACAATTATAAATCGTATTAATGATTCTAGCAGTGATGTAAAAGCTTATTTAGATAGAAATTCAAATCTTGTATTAAAAGCTACCACTGCAAAATCAATGGAAAATCCTGATTTTGTTATTCGGCATGTTGAAGATTCAGGATATTTTTTATCGGGTTATTCTGGATTGCTAGCTGGAAGAGGTGCTGAGAACGCTTATGATTTTGGGACAGCAAATGCTGTGGAAAGTTTAGCTTCAAATAATGCAGGTTATGCAGTAGCACCTGTGCTTAATCCTTCTGGATATATGGAAGTAAATAGTTTGATAAAAAGTGATGTTCAATCTGTAGCTGCTTCTAAACCTAATTCCTATGGAATGGCTGAAGCAGGAGATGGCTCTGCTGCAGTCGAAATTGCAGCATTACGTAACTCAAATATTATGATTGGAAATTCAAAAACCTTTGATGATTATTTTGCGGATACAGTAACAAAAATTGGATTAAAAGGGGAAGAGGCACAGATAAACTTAGAAAGTCAAACTGCTGTTATGGAAGATCTTACGAATCTAAGAGATTCTATCTCTGGGGTAAATATGGATGAAGAACTTGCAGATATGCTAAAGTTTCAACACGGATATAATGCAGCAGCAAAATTTATTTCTGTAATGGATGAGCTATTAGATACCGTAATTAATGGTATGGGTGTATAAGAGGAGTAACACATGAGAGTTAGTTCAAATCTTTTAAATAACGATGTTCAAAGTAATTTAAGAATTCAAGAGTCTCGTAAAAATAAAGTTAATAATCAAATTGGTAGCCAGCAGCGCATTCAACAGTTGCGTGATGATCCTCTAGGTGCTGGACACCTTGTCCGTTATAATTCATATTTAAACCGAGTAAATCAATTTGAAAAAAATGCCAAAACAATCAGTGATCAATATTCAGTAACTGAAGGATATCTAAATCAATCAGTGGATATATTACAGCGTTTACGAGAACTTGCAGTAACAGGTGCTAATGGTATTTATACCAAAGAAGATACTCAAAAAATGGCAGCAGAAACAAATGAGCTATTAAAAGAACTTATTAGTACAGCGAATGCTGTAGGTCCGGATGGTACTTCTCTTTTTGCTGGAACTCGTACGACGAGTACTGCTTACGATGTTGAAATGGGAAATGTTGAAGGTTCTGAAGAAAGTCTAATTACGAACATCCGGTACAATGGTTCCATAGATGAAAGTAAAATTGAAGTTGACAATCAGTCTTATATGAGTATAAATCGTGCTGGAAATAGTATTTTTTGGTCTGAACAGCAAAAATTATTTTCTCAACGTGATGTTTCTGCTTATCAAGCAAAAGAAGATAGTGTTATAGGTATTGATGGCAAAACTATAAATATAGCGACTGGAGATAATGTATATTCAATTATTGCAAAAATAAACAATTCAGGAGCAGCAGTAAAAGCTAGTATTGATCCTGTAACCAATGGTTTAAATCTTGAAACAACTGATGCACGACAATTGTGGCTAGAAGATAAAAATGGGACTACTCTGCAAGATTTAGGTATAATTAAAGATAAAAGTCAACAACCTCCTTATAACATTGCAACTTCAGCTACGGTTTCTGGTGGGTCCCTTTTTGAAAGTGTTATAGCTTTGCGTGATAGTTTACTTACTGGCGATGCAGAAACTGTTGGGGGTAAGGTTCTTGGAAGCATTGATAGTGGTTTAGATAATTTACTTCAAAGGTTATCAGAAACTGGTGCCCAATATGAGCGAGCTCAACAAAATATAGCACGCGCCGAAACAAATCAGATAAATGTAACTAATATGATAAGTAGAGAAGGTGATTTAGATATAACTGAGGCTATTACTGACATGAAAATGTTAGAATATGTAAATCAGGCAACTTTAAGTACAGCGGGTAAATTATATGATACCACTTTACTCAATTACATGAGATAATAACAGGATAGGTAATTATGGATATAAAAACCAAATCATTAGGCATTGTAAATATTGACAAAAAACCGAAATTTCAAATTCCTTCAGGATTGTTTGGTTTTGAAGAAGAAAAAAAATATGTTTTACTAGAATCGGACTATAGCCCTTTTTTTTGGTTACAATCTATAGAAAACGATAAGCTTGCATTTCTTGTTGTAGATCCATTCACTTTTTTTAGTGATTATGAAATAGATTTAGATGATGGAACTGTTGAAGATTTGGGAATAAAAAAGCCTTCTGATGTGATGATACTGACTATTATAACTATTCCAAAAGAAGGAAAACCTATAACAGCAAATTTACAAGGACCCTTAGTAATTAATAAAAGAAATAATATCGCAAAACAGGTTATACTTGACAACCCTCAATGGACAACAAAACATTCTTTACATGAAGCTATGCAGTCTAAACGAGGTGATAAATGCTAATATTATCAAGAAAAATAGATGAGAAAATAAGAATTGGAAAAAATATTAGTATTACGGTCATCGAAATTCGTGGTGATCAAGTGAAATTGGGCGTAGAAGCTCCTAAGAGTGTAAAAGTTTTTCGACAAGAAGTTTTTAATGCTATTGAAAAAGAAAACGCTGAAGCTGCTTATGCAAGTTCTAATATTACAAATCTTTCAAATTTATTAGATAAGGAAGATTAGCTATTTATTAGATTTAATTCTGCTTCACTTTTCCTAATGTAAAGAGGCCCTTCATATTCTGGGAAACCTTTTTCTTTTTTTAAATACTTACTCTGACCTAGTTCTAAAAGTGAAAAGGTGGATGAATGAGAAATTCCGTTTACTACAGTAAAATGTTGTGTCGGACGAAATGATTTTGCTTGTTCTACAAACAAAGTTACATCAAGGGGAGCTCCACACACGAGAACATTCTCTTCTATATCGACTAAAGAAAGAACATTCTCTGTTTCAGTATCTTCTATTTCTGAACATGCTTGACCATTTCGGAATACTTGTGCATAAAAACGATTTTTCTTTGCATCAATAATACTTAAAACAGCTCCAGAGAAAAAAGACCAAGGGTATGCATTAGCTTCTAAAGAAGGAATACCATATAGGGGAATACTATATGCTAATTGAAAAGCTTTTAATGCAGAAAAGGAAAGGCGCAATCCTGTAAAAGATCCAGGTCCTAAGGCTGTGCATGCAAATTCAAGAGTTTCAGGTTTTAGTCCTGTTTTTTTCATAACTTCTTCGATTCCAGGTATCAGATTTTCTGATTGATGCATTCCTATATTTAAACTAAGAGAAGCTGTTTTTTTTTCGTTAATTGCAGTAAAAGTTATGCAACTACTAGCACTATCTATAGCTAAAGCTTTCATTTTATGTCTTCCTGTTTTATTTCAGTATATTTCCAATTTTGAATTTCAATTTTCCTGTTACCGTTTTCGAGGGTGTTAATTTTTATAACAATAGTATCTTTTGGTAACTCTTCCATAATTTTTTCGCTCCATTCAATTATACATACACCATCACCATAAAGCATTTCTTCAACGCCCAAGTTTAAAAAATCTTCAGTTGAATCGAGCCTATATACATCCATGTGATACAAAGGAAATTTCCCAACATATTCACTAATAAGCGTAAAAGTCGGGCTTGTGACCGTTTCTTCAATTCCTAATGAATCAGCAATTCCTTTTGTAATTGTAGTTTTCCCGGCGGCTAGGGTTCCTTGTAATGCAAGAATATCTCCTACTTGTAAGTAAGAACCAATTATGCGGCCAAGAGCTATTGTTTGTTCTGCCGAAGATGTTTTAAGTGTTAGCATGGTAAAATCCCGTTTGAATCTATTTCTCGAATATATTCTGAAAGTTTTTTTCGTAATGGTATTATAGGATATTGAATAAGACCCTTTAACTCAATTGTAAGATTTGATCCACCTAAAGGGGTGTTTTCAATTGTAAATTTAATTGGTAAGTCTATATTTTGTATAGGAAGCTGTACAACAGCATTAGCTGTATAGGTGCGAAGATAGTAAATAGAAGTTTTATCTATTCGTTCAATATTTGATAATTTTAGTATTTTCATATATAAAAAAAAATCTCCGAAACATGAAAAAATATATTACTACATTTCTTTGATCGACGCAATAAGTTTTGTCAATCTTGGCATTATTTCATATTCTGCTAAGTCGCCTATTAAAACAGTATCTTTGTCTTTAAGAGCGTTTTCAAATTCTTTAAGCATTGGTGAAAAATCTTTTAAATATTGGTTAATATCCATTTCATCGATTCTGAATGCATCAAATCGTTCTGGGAAAAGGGCAGTAAGGGAGATTAAATGACAAAGAGTGTCAAAAGAATTTGCAAAAGAAGAAATAACTGTATTTACTTGAGCATCTTGATTTGTCTGTAAGTTTATGGGGATTTGTTCTAATCCTGTGCAAACAGTTGACAGTTGAATAGCAAAATTTTTCATTGCAGTTACAATATCATTTTCACAAATAGTGGATATTTCTAAAGTTTCAATTTCTGTTAGTGGTTTTCCAAACTCAGAATCAAGCTCTTCCGCCGAAATTTCTTTTCCATTTACTATAATTTTTACTATAGTTGCATTATTTTTAATGCCTTCTTCTTCAAAATATGATAAAACTTCTTGTAATGTTTTTTCATTTTCTATTTGAGCATCAATTTTTATACCATTTATAAATAAATCCATTTTGTTCCTCTTTATTTGCTATTATTTTGATTTGTAAAATTTTCTATAGTTGATGATTGCGATTCTAAAGAATTGAGTGTTGATTCCATAGTCCCATACTTTTCCTTTAGAGAAGCTTCTTTCTCATCAACTTCTTCTTCTAAACTGGCAATTTTTGTATTGGAAGTCTCTATTTTTGAATCAAGACTTGTTGTTTTCATTGCAATAACACCACCAGTCATTGTATAGCTATGTAAGTTTTGATATATAAGATATCCAACACCTGAATCTATTATTTTATCGTTATCAGAATCATAGCCAAATATATTCTTTATATCATCTAAATTTGTTTCTAGTACAGTATCCAATGTATCTTCATTAATTTCAAGATAGCCTCTTAATTGGCTTGAAGAATAGCCATTATATCCAGAGCTGGCATTTGTAGATATTCCAATATCTGTAAGCATATTTATTTCAGCATTATCTGTTGTTCGATAGTAATTAGACACAATGTTTTGTAATCGTTGTTTACTACTTGTAAGAGCAATTTCTGATTGGAACATTCCTAATTGTTTCTTTGCGGTTTCTACTTCTTCATCGGTAAAATAATCTAATTCTGAAATTATAGCTTCTTTGTTTTGGGTTACTATATTCATCTGAGCCATGAGCTTGTTATAATTTCCTACAAATTCTATTAAAGCATCTTTTATTGTGTCTTTATCGGGTTTTATTTCAAGTGTTGCTGTTTTTTGTGTAGGTTCTTTAAGATGCAATGTAACATTGGGAATTACATCATCTATATCATTATCTGGTCGCGTCATAGTAATCCCTTCGTATTGGATTTTTGCATCTGCCGCTGTCGTTACAGGGTTAACAGCTTCGTATCCAGAATTAGTGTCAGGGGCTAAGACTTCTGGTTGTGACATGGTCAATTGTTTTCTTGTGTTATTATTTCTGATAATAAATGATTCTGGAGTAGAATCATAATCAGATAGATCAATTGTATATGTTTTACTTTTACCAGAGGCAGAAAGATCAGGTAATTTTATTTCGTTTCCATCAGATGTTTTTAAGTAAACAGAAGAATAGTCTTCTATGACAGTAGGAGTTGCTGTTGTTACTTTCTCAGGCAACGCAGTTTCAAGAGCCTCTTGATTGATGGTAATATCCTTAAAAGTAACGTTTCCTGCTGAAGGGAGTACTGGTTCGTTATCAAGTAGTTCCTCTTCTGTTAAATCATTTAATGTGAACGTAATCGCAATTTTATTTCTGCTGTCGCTTTTTACCTCTGTTGGTATTTTAACTTCAAAACCTGATTTTGGTGGTAATTCAATAGAATCAGAAGATACAGCAACCGAAAAAGAGGATAGTGTACTTGTATCTTGTAATTGATTTTTTGAAATGGTAAATGTATTTGAAGAATTTCTTGCAGGTGTAATTATCTCATTATCGAGTGCAAATGTAAGAGCATCATCCTTAAAGGTAAGCTTATTATTTTCTCCGGGGATAAGAGATTCAATTAAAAGTGATTTTGAGTTTTTTGTTACACCAATTAGCCGAGCCTTTAATAATCCTGTAGAACGTTTATTCAGTGAAGTAACAAATTTTTCTAAATTACCACCTTTCCAATTAAAAGTCATACTTTTTTCGCCTACAGCAAATTTATATGATCCTTTAGGTACCTCTGTATCAGAGTCGATTGTTTTAGATAAAAAACGATCAGCCGTAGCAATATTTTTTACATTAATCTTATACGTTCCTATATCAGCATTTCTGTCTGCGTCTATAGTAATAGCGTTTTCGTCTGAAGAGGTTGTCATTCTACTGTTAAAAGGATTATCATATGAATATAGGTTTTTTGAACTTTCTAAAACTTTGTTCATTTGCGTATTAATCATACGCCAAGCATCTTCTTGTGCTTTATATTCTTCTAATTTGTCTTTTTCATTATTAAGAGGAACTTTTGCTTCTTCTACGAGAGCTTGAATGAGTTCATCTGTATTATATTTATTGCTTACACCAGGTATACTTATATCGGCCATTAAAAGTATTTATCGACTGAAAATTATCTTAACTCATTTACAAGGAAACCAAAAGTTTCTTTCATATGTATTCTAAGTTTTTGTATTTCTTCTGTCGGTATCTCCTTAATTACCTTATCGGTATAGGGATCAACAACCTTGATAATTACATCTCCTAATCTGTCGTTTACAGAAAATTGAATTTTTCTGCCGACTGCATTTGAAATATCCTGAATTTCTTGAATATCATTCTTTGTTTGTTCAATATTTTTTTGCAATTCTTTAGATACTTTGGCTATGTTTTCGGTTGTAGATGTGTTGTGAATTGATTTTGAAAATTTTTGTGTTGATGTACGGCCATCCATTGCCGAAATTTGCCCAATTGTATTTATCTGTAAACTCATGGGAAAATCCTCCGTGAAAATAGATGCCAAAGAGGGGCGCACCTCTTTGGTTCTAGATAATTACTTAAAAAGACGACATCCAGTTTTCTCTTAAAGTAATTAAGCATAGACTGTTTTGTTATTGCAACAGGCTCAACACGTTTTGTGATTGTGAATTTGCTTGTGCAAGCATAGCAGTACTAGCCTGTGTTAAAATTTGATTTTTTGTAAAATCAACCATTTCTGAAGCCATATCTGAGTCACGGATTTGTGATTCTGCAGCTTGTGTGTTTTCCGCAGCAACATTAATACCGTTAGCAGCCATTTCAAAACGATTTTGATAAGCACCTAAGTTAGCTCGTTGTTTTGAAACAGTTTTGATTGCTTCATCAATTGTACCAATAGCCATGTTTGATGAACTAGCATCCGATATAGAAATCGAAGCTGTTGTATCGCCTTGAGCTCCTGTTAAACCGAGGGCTTGGGCACTCATGGTTCCAATAAAAATTTGTGTGTTCTGGTCCATATTTGCACCAATTTGGAACTGCATCCCTTCACCAAGTTCAGAAGTTTCTGCAAATCTACCTGTAAGCATATTCATTCCATTGAATTGTGCTTGACTAGCAATTCTATCTACTTCAGATACTAGTTGTGAAACTTCTACCTGAATCTGCATTCTATCTTCATCAGTATAAATACCATTAGAAGATTGAACTGCTAATTCACGAACTCGCTGCAAGATATCAGTAGTTTCGCTAAGATAACCTTCAGTAGTTTGAATAAAAGAAACACCATCTTCAATATTTCGATTAGCTTGATTTAAGCCACGAATTTGAGATCGCATTTTCTCTGATACAGCAAGACCTGAAGCATCGTCTCCGGCTTTATTTATGCGTTGACCAGAACTGAGTCTTTCCATGCTAGATTGTGTATTAGCATTGTTAATGCCTAACTGTCTGTTCGCATACATTGAACTCATGTTGTGATTGATAATCATATGTTACCCTCCATGTTTAGTGAACAGGAACTTCTTGTTCCTGTCCTGTCGTATATACACCGAGCATATAAAGGTTTTAGCGCCTTCCTTTATATGTTTTAGTCTCTTACAACAGGAACTGTCACATTTTTAATAAATGTAACCGTTTCTGTTGTATGTATATACTGGAGGATATTTTTTTTAAAGAACAATTGCCATAAAATATGGTTTGTAACTAAGAGCTACAAACGATTGGTAACAGATTTTACATCGTTACAATCACAAAAATAGTTACTAAAAAAACATAAAATACTTTTTTGGATTTCTAAGAAGTGAAATGATAAGCAATAATCCAATCAAAGTCGTAGATGCAAGTAAAAAAATACTTACACCTACAACCTATTATAATACACTATTGAAGCAAAGACAAGACATTTTGTGAACTTGAATTAGCTTGAGCCAACATTGATGTACCAGCTTGAACTAGTATAGAGTTTTTCGTGAACTCAACCATCTGTGAAGCCATATCCGTATCACGAATAGTGCTTTCAGCTGCTTGTAAGTTTTCTGATGCAACTCCTAAACCTGTAACAGTCATTTCTAAGCGGTTTTGATAGCCACCAAGGTCTGCACGTTGCTTGTTTATTTTTGTTAAAGCTTCATCTAGTGTACCGATTGAACGGTTTGCCTCATCAGGAGTTGATATATCAAGAACTCCTTCTGTGCCAATGTCACGTACTCCAAGAGCTTCTGCTGTCATTGTACCGATAAAAACCTGTGTTCGCTGATCCATATTAGCACCAATGTGGAGCCACATAGAAGAAGTTACAGTGTTCTCACCTGTAGGACGAGCAAATCTGCCTGTGAGCATGTTTAGGCCGTTAAACTGTGCCTGACTAGCAATTCTGTCAACTTCAGCAACTAGCTGAGAAACTTCAACTTGAATTTGCATACGATCTTCATCAGTATAAATACCGTTTGAAGATTGGACTGCTAATTCACGAACTCTCTGAATAATATCTGACGTTTCTTGTAGATATCCTTCAGTAGTTTGAATAAAACTAATGCCATTAGATGCATTATTAGAAGCTTGATTTAAACCTCTAATTTGGCTTCTCATTTTTTCAGAAACTGCAAGACCTGAAGCATCATCACCAGCATGGTTAATTCTTTCTCCAGATGATAGTTTCTGCATATCTTTCTGTTGTGAAAGATTTGCTGTTCCTAGTTGTCGATTTGCATACATTGCCGACATGTTGTGGTTTATGACCATAATTTTTCCTCCATGGAAATTGTAATAGAAAGCATCCTTGCTTTCTTTTGTTGTGATAGTTTTCCCCTTTTGTATTTAAGGCTACGTTGGGGAAAACAGACACATTGTTTAGAACTAGATAGATTAAATTATTCGTTTAATAAATCTAGTACCTCACATTTGTATATTCGGCATATATACATAAATGCTTTAGTTTTTTTTAAAAAAAATATATATTTTATTTATGAAATGTCCATTTTGCAGAAAAAATGATTTATATTCTATCTATAACACAAAAAATATGTACTGGAGATGTAAAAATTGTAATGGGATTATTAGAGATAAAAGTTTTTTATTATCTCCTCCTGAACAAAAAAAACGATATTTATATCATAATAATGATATAAATGACCCTGGTTATAAAAAATTCTTAATGGATTTTATTCAACCCATTCTTGATGAGGCAAGTCAAAATTGTTCTATCATACAAAAGCCTATTACTCGAATAATTGATTATGGTTGTGGTCCAATTAAAATAGAAACTCTTTCCAATCTCAATTGTATTTTTCAAGCACTAGTCGAAAAAAGTAATAGTGACAATCAAACCTTGTTTGCTTCTGATTGTGAGCTTTTACAATGGGATCCTTTTTTTTCTCCTAATCCAATTGCACTTAAAGATCCAGCTGACCTTGTCTGTTGTTTAGAAGTAGTTGAACATTTTGAGAATAGTAAAGATGATTTTGAATATTTAGCTAAAGCTTGCAAGGTTGGAGGAATAGTTGTAATTGGAACTATGCTTGTGCCAGATAAGGATGAAGATTTTAAAAAATGGTGGTATAAAAATGATGCCACACATGTTTCTTTTTATTCTTTAGAATCATTAAAACAGTGTGGCATTAATGTAGGACTACAATATGTAAAGGCTTTAACTGAAAGGTGTTTTATGTTTGTAAAAATATAAAACTACAAAAGTTTTAATATTTTTCTACTAGCTTTTCCTCTGTGAGAGATTTTGTTTTTTTCATTTTCACTTAATTCTGCTATGGTTTTGCCATATTCAGGAAGATAAATTATTGGGTCGTATCCAAACCCCCCATCTCCTCGTTGTTCGTGTATGTTTTCAATAAGCTGTCCCTGAAAAATTTCTTGAACACAATAGAAAGTATCTTTTTCTAAATATACAGTCATTGCACATACATAATAACAGCTTCGCAGAGCCATTCGTTCATTTTTTGTCATCGAAGATAGAGCAGATCCATATTTATCATTTAGTACTTTATCAGTATGTGCTAGAAGCATACGGTTTTGCTCGTCTTGAGGTATATCATGACTTCCAGGAAATCCTTGTGGATGTTCAATTCCTGCATATCTTGCTGAATAAATACCTGGTATACCTTCTAAAATATCTACACAAAGACCTGAATCGTCAGCAATAACAGGTTTATGTACAATGTTCCACAAAGCTTTAGATTTTATAAGACTATTTTCAGAAAAAGTTTTACCATTTTCTATTGGGTTAAAATTTATATTTTTGTCAGAAGGAATGTATATTGTATAGTCTTTACATATATTAGCCATTTCAATTTTTTTGTTTAGGTTCCCTGTTGCCATATATAGTATCATGCTCTAATAATATACCATTTAATAACTTTTGGCTATTCGTCGGGTCTTTATATTTATGAAGTATATAATAAACTTGATCTTCACTGATTTGTAATAAATTTGCTATTTCATGATTTCTTGGGCATAGATAAGATGGTTTTGGTTTGTTTGTAATCATTGTTATCCACCTTTTTTTGTGAAATTGGTAAGCTTTTAATCTTGTTTCGTATGTATATGTACCTTTTTCTTGGTATTGTAATTCATGAAAACTTCTGTTTTTTAAGAGAAACTCTCGATTAATTTGTTGCATTTTTTTTCTATATCTCTCAATTCTTGGTTTTAATGATTCTTTAACAAGAGTACACATTTTTTCAATTTCTTCAGCTGACAATTTAGTATAATATGATATTTTTTTTATCATATCTGGATTTATGTAATAGGATGATTTTAGCGTAATAACAAGTATTATTCTGGATAAATTATTATTTATTAATTCTTTATTTACATAAAAGTTTTTTTGGGGAAATAATATTTGTTTTTCATACGCATTATTTGTAATACTCGATATGACTTCATCAATAGGGTTTATATCATTTTGGTTATAAGTGAAATTACGGCAATAATCAGTACTAATAGTTTCTGTTGCTTGTTTGCGATAGTATTCTCTAAAACAACGAGTTCGTAATCCTTTTATTGTAGCAGCAAGATATGTTACAAAACTCCCATATTTTGGATCGTATTTATTTAGAATAGATTCCAGAGAGTTGTGCAATAAAATAATCAAATTACTTTGTAAATCTTCTGGTAGATTTTGTAATTGAAAGTATTTTTTGTTCTTAAATACTAATTCAATAATTTGATTGCGACAAACATCCAATGTGCATGTTTTCTTTTTGTACACTTGGTAACAATTAAATAATTTTGTTTTCATAAAGGCTCCTCACTTTTTTAAAAAAAAGAAGCAATTTTTGTGCCAAGTGCATTAATAAAAGTTTAATTTTTTGTATTATAAATAAATATTTTCTTAAAATTAATAGATTGTGTTCCAAAATGTTTTATTTTGATAAATAAATTATTATAATTAGTTTTTTTTCTATGTTAATTAATTAAAATTCTATTCTTATATTGTAATCCTTTGAAAAATTCAATTAAATAATTAAAAACCTTTGAAATTTATAAGAAGAATATTTAAACCCTTGTAAAAAATATAGAACACACAAAAATATTTGAAAGATAATTTAATTATTCTGGAAAATCTTTGAAAACTCTTTTATAATTTGAGGCTTTAAAGTGTCAATTTTAGCTTTTGTAGAGAGACCAGAAGCATTTTTATGCCCCCCACCACCAAAAACGCTTGCAATAGCACTAACATCAATCATATCTTTAGAGCGAAGCCCCACGGTGCAATGTGTTAAGGATTCTTGTCGTATAAAAACGACTGCTTCAACATTTTCAACAGTTAATAACATTGAATATAGAGCATCAGAATCTCGACCTTCTTTAGCAAGCTTTCGAGTATCGGACATTTTTTCATAAGTTATTATAAGTCGTCCATCAAAATATTGTTCCGCTCTGTCAAGCATAATACCTAAAAGTTTTCGTGTGTTAAATGGTTTTCCGCTTGTGATATAATCATACGTTTTGCGAGGACTTGCGCCTGCTTCTACTAATCGTGCGAGAGCTTTAAATATTTCTGAACTCGAAGAGTCTAAAAATCTAAAAAATCCAGTATCTGTCGATATTCCTAAAAAAAGGATTTTAGCAGTTTCTTCTGGGATAGTATCACATTCGTGTTCGTAAATTTGTTGTATTAGATATGCAGTTGCAGGAGAAAGAGGGTCAATTATTGAACTTTTGGGATCTCCTTTCCCTGTTTTATGATGATCTATGATAAAAGTATCAAAATTTTGAATTTTTTGTGCTAAATCTCCAATGCGTTGGGTTTCAGAGCAATCAACGATAAATAAACCAGTTCTTTCTTTTTTTGAGGTAAGTGGTTTTATATCAGCAGCAAAGTATTTCTCGAACTTTTTTGTTTCAGGTCTTTTAAATGGGCCTTCATTTATTATTAAGATAGGTTTATTGTATGTTCTTAACAAATTACCGAGTGCTAGGGAACTAGCGATGCAATCTCCATCTGGTTCTTTATGCCCCGCAATGATAAAAGCATCGTGAGAAGATACAAAATTTGTAAAATTAGAAAATTGTTGTTCAGTTATGAGTTTCATGAAAAATCCTTTATGAGTAATGTAGATAAATAAAAAAAGCGTTTATGACAATGTATGTAAGTTAAATAAATTATTTTATTGTTAATAAGTCCTTTTGAGGTACTGGTAAGCTATTAAATGAACGAAATCGTTTACCTGATATTATGGGTTGTCCATCTTGAATGTAAATATCAATTTCTGTACGCATTCCTTCATTACTACTATAAATGCCTGGTTCTACAGAAAAGCAACTTCCTTCAAGAAGAGTTCGTTTATCGGGAAATTCAACACTATCAAGATTAACACCAGATCCATGGCAATCGGTATCAATGCCATGACCTGTTCTATGGCGTATATTATTTTCATAACCGTCATTAATAAGGCTTTCTCGAACAATTTTGTCGAGAGAAAAACCTGTCTGTTGTTTTAATGTATTGTTATTTGAAGACTCTAATAGTTTTTTGTAAACTAAATCACGTGCTTTTGTAAGATTATAAAAGTCATTTTTTTGTTTTTCACTAGGTGCAGAAGAAAAAACACCTACCCAAGAAATGTCGGCATATATAGAATTTTCTGGTGATATTGTTCCATCTATTCCTGTTGCAACCGTTTCTTTTGCCCAAATGTCAAATTGAATTAAATCTCCTTCTGTTGCGCGTAACCCTCTTGTTTGAGAAATCTCGTAATGAGGGTTTCCTGTGTTTTTACCAAATGCCACTATAGGTGGATGATCTGTAACAAGATTATATTCTTCAAAACACTGCATAATAAATGATTCAAGTGTTTTTTCATACAAAGGTTCCTTTTTTTTATATGCTTTGCAAACTAAATCCCAAGTACGTTGAACAATAGTGTAAAGAAGAGTTGCTGCACGTTCATGGCTTTGAATTCCTTTCGTACTAAGAATCCCTTTGCATCGTTGAATAAGCGGGGCTGCTGTTGTTGTTTTTATACCTGAGTCATGAAGTAATTTAAGAAACCCACCGTCCATAGTTGAAATTTCAGCATTATAACAATCAGAAAGAACAGCGAAATTTAATCCATTAAGCTCTTTTAAATATTCCTCTAGTTTCTCTATAGCATAATAGTATTTTGCATCACCTGGTAAGCTGTTAAGTACATTTGGCTCTATAGAGTGGAGTATTTTTAGGGGTTTTTTATTTGTAAAAATAATATAAACCCAACGTCGTGTGGAAATTGTATTATCTAATTTTAAAAGAGAGTCTGTAAGAGCATCATGATGGGAAAAATTAGAAAAAAACCATCCGTCCAAATTTGAACGAACAGATTCTTCTTTTAGTGCTGAGGTGAATAGTGTGATATCAGTCATTATTAGTATTGCATAATAAAATTTTCGTCGGCTAGATAGGCATCAAGGTTATCTTGTTTCCAAACTCCCCAAATATCGTCATCTCGATTAGGTGGAACAGATAATTTAACGAAAGCGAATTTTCCATCTTTATAAAAAACAGTCATAAAAGAACCAAACTTTGCTGGTAAGCTTCGAATTCTACCTCTATCATCGAATTGAGAAAACCATTCCTTAGGAAATGCAACTTTTGAAATATCCCATTCACCACTTTGATACATTACAAGATATGAATGAGGAGCATCGTATATTTTTAATATAGTTGCATTTTGATAGGTCATATTTGAAGCTTTATCTGCAGGGATTTCTTTAGAAACTTTTACTGTAGAATTTGCTTTAGCTGAACTAGAATCAGTGGCATTTGCTTGAGAAAATGTTAGTGCTATAGATGCACAAATCATAACTACCATTAAAATTGTTTTCTTCATCTCGAATCTCCTAGTAAAATGTTTTATATTAATGCAAGCATAATTGCTTTTATAGTATGTTTTCTGTTTTCAGCTTGATCCCATACTTTGCTAGATTGTCCTTCAAATATTTCTTCAGTTACTTCTTCACCTTTTATTGCAGGTAAACAATGTAAGAAGATTGTATTATCTTTACCCGTTAATTTCATAAGTTTTTTGTTTACCTGGTATGGAGCAAGAAGAGTTTGTCGAGTTTGTTTTTGTGACTCTTCTCCCATCGATGTCCATACATCAGTATAAATACAATCTGCATTTTTTACAAGTAAAACATTTTCAGATATTGTTATTTTTGCTCCTGATGCTTTTGCAAATGGCGTACATGTATTGATCAATTCTTGAGATGGGAAAAGTTCTTTAGGGCTAATTATAATAAAATTAATTCCTAATTTTGCACATATAATCATAAGAGAAACAGCCATATTATTTCTACCATCTCCACAGTAGGCGAGTGTAAGACCTTTTAAATAGCCAAAGTTTTCTTTTAGAGTAAGAACATCGGCAAGTACTTGTGTCGGATGGAATTCATCCGTTAATCCGTTTATTACAGGAATCTTTGAAAATTCTGCCAATTTTTCTACATGTTCTTGTTTGAATCCTCGAAATTCAATTGCATTATACATACGACCAAGTACTCGTGCAGTATCTTGAACGCTTTCTTTTCCCCCCAGTTGTATGTCCTGGGTTGAAAGAAAAGCCGGGTATCCACCTTCTTCTCCAAAAGCTGTTTCAAAAGAACTTCTTGTTCTTGTTGATCTTTTTTCAAAAATAAGTGCAATTGTTTTTCCTACAAAACGTTGGTGAACTTCACCTTTATGTGCTTCGGCTTTTACTTGTTCTGCTATTGCAAGAATTGTTAAAATTTCATCTGGTTCCCAAGTAAGCCATGTTAAAAGTGATCTACCTTTAAATGGAGCATCAAATTTTTCTCTTATCATATTAACCCCTTATTGTACTATTTCTTCTGATTGCTAATTCTAGCAGATATTTAAAACAAAAAAAGGACTGTTCAATGAACAATCCTTTTTTTTATAGCGGCAATGGGACTTGAACCTATGACCGTTCGGATATGAGCCGAGTGCTCTACCAACTGAGCTATACCGCCATAACGATATTTATACTATAAGATATTTTTATTTGTGTCAATATAAGAATGTGCGTTTATTTAAAAAAAATAGTTTTTTATTAACGTAATTTTGCATTTGGTATAATAGCTTTTGCCTGAGAAATAAGAGATTCTACTTCACTGTTGGTGTATGTTGAAATGCTGTTATACGCTTTATTTATACAGTTTTCTGCTCGAAATTCTGCAAACTGCCATGATGCATCTTTAGGAAGTAGTTGTGCTATAGCTTCGATATCTTTGCTAGCGATGAGTGGGGGAACAAGAACTGTCCTAAATTCCCGATTTTCAGGAGCCATTCTAGAAACGATTGATATTGATTGTTGTATGTTTTTTGTGTAGTTAATATTGCTTTCTTTGGCTCTTGCTAGTTCCTTATATCTTTCAGGTGCTGTTTTTACATCAAGAGCAACAAAGTTTGGGGTTGTTTCCGGTTTCTCAAAAAGCTGTTCTAATCGCTCCGGTAGCATTCCGTTTGTGTCAAGTTTAACGCTAATACCTATTTTTTTTATTTCGGCTATAAATTCAGGAAGTTCTTTGTGTATAAGAGGCTCTCCACCTGAGAGTGTTATACCTCCAAGAACAGCTTTGCGTTTTTGTAAATGTGCAATTACTTCTTTAGGACTCGTAGAATCTTCATTTGGCAAAGTGTTCTCTACGAGTTCTACATTGTAACAATAGGGGCAATATAAGTTGCAACCACTCATAAAATAAGCGGCTGCAACTTTACCTGGATAATCAACAAGTGTAGTTTTTACTAGTACGCCACGTATCATTATGCGATTTTTTTTACCAAATTTTCTAATTCTTTTGTTGAATGTGCTCTACCAATTTCATTTGTGCCATTAAATAAAATAACAGTAGGAGCAGCAAATACGCCAAGTTCAGAAGCTCGTGCTAGTCCTTCGTCAGAATCAACATCAATATTTATTATATCATCTGTAATTTTTTTTAGAAGATCTCTAACAGGAGGGCAGTTAGGGCATGTTTTTCGTGAAAAAAATTCATAATGTAATGATGAAACGTTTTCCTTTGAAGTAAGATCTTCTGTGTTAGTAGGGGTATTTTCTTCTACTTTATCAAAAAGTGTTGCTTCTGGGGTGTTTGAAACCTCTATGGTAAGTTTTGATTCTGTTTCTTTATTATCTATTTCATAAAGTTTTCGTTGTGTGTATTCTTCAGCCTTACCTTTATTCCAGTTTCTAACAGGTCTATAATATCCTACTATACGTGCATATACTTCGGAATCAGTTCCGTGTACATTTCTGATTTCCTCTTTTTTTGAAGCAATTTCTGCTTCAATTTCTGCTAATGAATTTGTTGTCATAATAAATACCTCCCAATATTAATTTATGCATTTTTTAAGAGGACTTGTTTTTGAGCCTCTAATTCTTTTAATTGCCGTTTCAGTTTTTTTTCATTTTCAATTTTACATTTTGGACATTCAAAGTGTTCTCCACTTAAGTAACCATGAATAGGGCATACTGAATACGTTGGTGAAATAGTAAAATATGGAATGCGATAATTGTTAGAAATAGCTTTAACCAAATCTCTACAAGCATGCCAATCTTTTATACTTTCACCTAAGTAAGTGTGAAAAACTGTTCCACCAGTATATTTTGTTTGTAAGGCTTCTTGATGATCAAGTGCTTCAAATACATCTGTTGAGAACTCAACTGGTAACTGACTTGAGTTATTATAATATGGTTCGTCTGTACCTGCTGTAATAATATCAGGGAACTGATCTTTATCATGTTTTGCTAGTCGATAAGATGTACTTTCTGCCGGTGTTGCTTCTAAATTAAATAATTCATCTGTTTGTACTTGATAATCAGAAAGTCGATTTCGCATATGTGTAAGAACTTTTTCTGCAAAGGCTTTGCCTTTAGGATCAGTTAAATTAACACCTAAAAAGTTTAAACAGCATTCGTTCATTCCATTAAGACCAATTGTATTAAAGTGGTTATCTAATGTTTTAAGATATCTTCTTGTGTATGGAAACAACCCACCATCAAATAATTTTTGAATAACTTTTCGCTTTATAAGAAGGCTATCGCGAGCTAAATCCATAAGATGATCTAAACGCTCAAAAAACTGCTTTTCAGTTTTTGTAAGATATCCAATTTGAGGGAGATTAATAGTTACAACCCCAATCGATCCAGTAAATTCATCTGAGCCAAATAATCCACCACCTCGTTTTCGAAGTTCTCGTTTGTCAAGTCTAAGACGACAACACATAGAACGAACGTCGCTTGGATCAAGATCAGAGTTAAGAAAGTTAGAAAAGTATGGAGTACCATATTGAGATGTCATTTCAAACAAAAGTTTTGCATTTGGACTATCCCAATCAAAATTTTCTGTAATATTGTAGGTAGGAATTGGATATGCAAATCCTCGTCCATCCGCATCTCCGGCTGTCATTAGTTCAATGAAATTTTTATTAATCATATCCATTTCAGCTTGACATTCACCGTATGTAAAATCTTGTTCTTTACCAGCAACAACTGCAGGAGTGTTTTTTAAATCTTCTGGTACATTCCAATCAAGAGTAATGTTTGTAAATGGAGCTTGTGATCCCCATCTACTTGGCGTGTTTACACCGTAAATAAAACTTTGAAGGCATTGTTTTACTTCTTTTTCTTTCATGTTGTCTTTTTTTATGAAAGGAGCAAGATATGTGTCAAAAGAACTAAAAGCCTGTGCTCCCGCCCACTCATTTTGTAAAATACCTAAAAAGTTTACAATTTGTTGAATTAGAGTTGATAAATGTTTTGGAGGTGCAGAAGTAATTTTATCTGGTACTCCTCCTAAACCTTCTCTAATAAGTTGTCGAATTGACCATCCGGCACAGTATCCAGAAAACATTGACAGGTCATGAATATGCATTGCTGCTGTTCTGTGTGCGTTGGCAATTTCTTCGGTATAAATATTTTTAAGCCAATAATTAGCTGTAACTGTTCCTGAATTATGTAAAATAAGTCCACCAAGTGAAAAATTTACATTTGCATTTTCGTTTACGCGCCAATCTTGTTGACTCAAATAGCCGTCCATTGTTTTATTTATATCGAGTTGTAAGTTTTTAGCATCTCGAATTGCTTGATGTCGAGCACGATATAAAATATAAGCTTTTGCAACATGAACAACTTTTTGTTCGATGAGGACAGTCTCTACAATATCTTGAATTTCTTCAACAGCTGGAATCGAATAAGTATAACGAGATACCATCATAGTTCTAAGTCTGTCTTCTACAGCAGAAGTGAGTTCTTCTGTTTTATCTGGATTAGGACGTCCTTCGACGCTTATTATTGCTTTTGCAATTGCGTCGTAAATTCTTGTTCGATCAAAATCCCTTATCTCCCCTGATCGAGTTATTACTTGCTTGATGAACACAGCCGGTTTATCGTCTGTTGTACCGAGGAAACTTCTCCATTCTGGAAAAATATTATCGGTATTTTTTTTTGAACCATCTGGTTCTGTCATTGTATTTCCTCCCTCTGCTTATTCGTTTTCACCCAATTTGTTAACTGCACTGACAAATTCTTCTAAATTTTCAAAATGTCTATAGACAGATGCAAATCGAATATATGCAACTTTATCGATTGCATGAAGTTTGTCCAAAACAAGATTTCCCAAATCTGACGTTGAAATTTCTCTTGTGACTTTTCCTTGCATAATTGCAGTATCTTCAATTTCTGTTACAACATTATCAATTTGTGCACTAGAAAACGGACGTTTTTCTAATGCTCTCTCGATTCCTTTTTCTAATTTTGTTCTATCAAAAGGTTGTCGTCTTCCATCGCTCTTTACAACCATAAAAGGTTTTTCTTCTATACGTTCATAACTAGTAAAACGGTATCCACAAGATAGACATTCACGCCTACGTCGTATACTTTCACCTTTTGACATTGTACGAGATTCTAGGACTTTATCTTCTAGACTACCACAATACGGGCATCGCATAGGTTTGTTACCTCATTAATAGATGTATAAGAGTAACATATATAGTGTTACTCTTAGTGATATTGTTATATTACTACACTATATATGTTTTGTCTAGTAAATTCTTCTGATACATAAAAATTATTTTCTATTTTCTAATGCGAGAAATGTGTGGTGTGCTTTTTGTAATGATACAGAAATGAATATAGGTAAAAGAGTTACATATTTTGATATATTATTTTTCCCAGCTCGAGCAAGCCAAGCAAGGTTAATCTGGTTCCATACTCTGAATACAGTTGGAATAAAAGTAAGAAAAAGTGAGAAAGTTTGTGCAAAAAAACCTGAACTTTTTCCTAAAGTAATTTTGCTTTCTATGTTTTCAAGTGCTTCTTTTAAATGTAATGAAGTAGTAGTTTTAAAGAAAAATGATGTAAATTGCATAGTACATATTAAATGTAGAATGAGTAGTTGTGTTTGTCTTTTTGGTTTGCATAGGAAAAGTAAAGTTTCAGTAATTGTAGATGGTGTATTGATTAAAAAGGGTTGTTTTACAAAAAAATACGTGTAGAGACTTGAAAAAAAACCAATGATAATAAGAAAAAAACTATAAATAATAATAGGCTTTATATCTCGAAGTTGCATATAAAAAGAAATACCACACATCCGAGAGGAAAGGGAAATTACAAGCATAAAAATTAAGCAGACTTGTAAATTTGTGAGGAATAAGAGAGGCGGACAGATTAGAATAAGAAATATTTTTATTTCTGCTGGAAGTTTGTGTACAGGACTAGATCCATTAATATAAGAAAAAAGTGAAGAATCATGTGTTGTCATTTTAACCTTCTATATATTATAACCAAACTAAATCGTTACTATTAGAGTATTTTGTTAGTGGATTTCGTATTTTCCAGTTTTCTAGAGGTTGCTTTAATCCCTCGTGGGGTGTGCCATTAAAAACTAATTTACCATTATATAAAATAAGAAAATGATCAGCGAGGGCGAGACATTTTTCAAGCTCATGGGTTAATATTATAACAGTTTTTTGTTCTCTTTGAAGCATACAAATAAGAGCATTTACTTGCTGAACTCCCTCGTAATCGAGGTTTGCATACGGTTCATCAAATATGATTGTAGGGCATTCAACAGCGAGAATTCCTGCGACTGCGAGACGGCGCTTTTCTCCACCGGATAAAAAACGTGCAGGGAATCCTTTTCGGTGAGAGAGTCCTGTTTTTTGAATCATATCTTGTATAATTTTTTCTCGTTTCTGTTTGGGGACTTTTGTGTTTTTTAGTCCAAATGCGATATCTTCTTCTGGTGTCTCGCCAAGAATCTGGGTATCTGTATCTTGAAAAATAAGACCAACACGACCATCGGTACTTACCGTACCTGTTGTTGGGTTTGAAAGTTGTGCAATAATCGACATGAGAACACTTTTCCCAGATCCATTTGCTCCACCAATTACAACGGTAGAACTTTTTTTAATTGTGAAACTTACATTATCTAATGCTGTAAACAGGCTATTATTGTTTATGTTTGTCTCTTTTTTTTTAGAGGACGTTGTTCCATTATGAAATTGTTTTGTTATATCTTTGACTATGACTGCGTCTGACAAATCTAATTCTCCGAAAATACATAGCGAGCAACAAGGGGACGAAGTTTCCAACCTAAAAAAACAGTAATAATAAGTTTTACGATAAGCCCCGGTAAAAAGGGTATTACACAAGCTGAAATGGTAGCCAAAAATGAATATTCTGTTACTGCCATAAATTGAACAATTCCTGCAATATAAACAATTAAATAACCAATAAGACTAGCAGAAATTATTTTAGCTAAAGGTGTTGGTTTGTCAAAATTTGGTTTCCCTATATATAAGCCAACAATGAGAGCTGCTATAAAATATCCAAACAAAAAACCTCCTGTTGGACCTATTAAGTGGCTCATTCCACCTTTTCCACCAGCAAAAACAGGAAGTCCAAAGCTGCCGGCAAGTAAAAATAAACCGACTGCTCCTCCTCCTTGAATCCCCCCAAGAAGGATTCCAGTAGTGATTGCAAGCATGTTTTGTAAAACAATTGGTACTCCACTAGGGGTTGGAATTGCTATAAATCCACCTGCGGCTACAAGCGCTGCAAAGAGTGCTACAAATACAGAAACTTTATTGTTTAAACGATTTTTTTGTGTATCTTGGTTTTTCATCCTTATACCTTATATGTTACCCTTTTTTATTTTTTTAATGGTAACAATAAAAAACTATTATGTCAAGAGTGAACGTCTTCTTCCATTTCATCTAAACATAGAAGCCGATTAGATACACAGTGTATTTTGTTTACTTTTATAAGAAATAATGTATAAGAAATAATGAGGAAATTGAGAAGAGTATAAATAAAACCAGTGGAAGCCAGTCCCCTAGGAGGCAATATGTGGTCAGTTGTCTCTTGTAAATAGGTATAGTCATTGTTTTTGCCATTGTTGTAAAAAGAGGCATATCATCTAAAACACGTCCTGCTGGATCAATAACAACAGAGTATCCTGCATTTGTAGATCTAACTAATGTTGTTCTCATTTCTATAGCTCTAAAAGAAGCTATAACAAAATGTTGATATTCCGCTGAGTTTGTTTGAGACCAAGAATCATTTGTTAAATTAATAAATACTTCACTTCCTTGTTTCCATAAAGCACGGCAAAGATCTGAAAAAGCATCTTCAAAGCAAATTGGAGTTGTAAAAGCAACTGTCGATTTAACTTGAGGGGTGTTATTTTGTAAGGGTAAATGGAATAGAGTGTATGTTGTCCCTGGAGCCCAAGAACTTGAAAACCCGACAAATGAATTCATTAAAGCTTGCATCCATGGTTTTTCGGCGTAAGGAATTCCTTCTGCAAATGGAACTAGATGAATCTTTCCATACCAAGTATTAGTGTCTCCTTTTTTTTGTATGAAATCTTGATCAAAGAGGTTAGCTGCATTGCAAAACTGTCTTTTTTCATAATTGAGGGTGTGTGGACAACCAATAATAAAGGGTATTTTTTTTTCTTCTATAAAATCTATTAATGATTGTTTTTGTGGTGTGTGTTTATAATAGCCAAAATTTTCTGGTAGGGTAAAAGGTAAAACGGATTCAGACATAATAACTGTATCGATTTTTATTCCTTTTGCTTCATTTACGTTAATTTCTTTTTTTGAAAGATTAATTAAATTTTGAATAGTGTTTTTAGGTTTTTCTGTCCAAGAATCTGCATTTTGTTGAACAAGTACAGCTGTAATTGTTTTATTTGGAGTTCGTGTTTTAGAAAATTGGAAAACTCCATATAGAGTCGATAGAACAAAAAGCGTTATACAAAATCCAGCAACATATGCATATGAACTGTATTTTTTTGAAAAATCATTGTTTTTTAAAATTAAAAAACCTTCTGCGATGACTGCATTAAACAAAGCAAAGAGAAAGCTTAACCCCCATGTTCCTGTAATATCACAAATTTGTGAAACTAATTTCCATTTGTATGCACTCATCAGAATAGTTCCCCATGGATAAGCTAAAAAACCATAGGATTTATACCATTCATATATTGTCCAAATTGCTGCAAATGAAAAAATGCGTATTGGAATAGACCATTGTATTGTGCCTGCTCGTTCTTTAAGTTTAAATTTATTAGTATATGATATTGAAATATATAGTAACTGTCCCCAAAAATATCCCCATAAAAAATAAACCAAGGCAGATCCACCGAGTGTGAATACAGCAAAATCTTTAAAATTACCAAGCCAAAAACTAGTAAGTAAATGTACAGAACCCATTTGAAGAGAACAAAGTCTTCCAGCAATTTTAAAAGATTTAGCGCTTGAGATACAAATATAGAGAGGAACGAGTGCAAAAAGGCCTATAAATGGGGAACCAAATGTTAAAAATTCATTTGGAATTGCTGTTGCAGTGAGTAAAGCAGAAAAAAGGGCACAAAAAACTTGTAAAAACACTATCATTATAGTATCATAATAAGTGATTTTCTGGGAAACAATCAATAAGAGGGCATCAACGGGGATTAAAAAAAAGTATGGAAAAAATTATTGCTGCACATAAAAAAGAATATGGGAAAAACCCAGACATTATTGCTACTGCTCCTGGGAGGTTTCATCTTGCTGGTGAACACTCATGGTATTTTAAAGATAAAACACTTTCAATGGCTGTTAATATGCCTGTTTATATTGCGGCTTCTCACAGAGAAGATTCATCCTTACGATTTTATTTTTTTCAATTAGACGAAAGAAAAAGGGCAACAATTTCAACTTTAAAATATAGGAAGGAAGATCGTTGGGCAAATGCCTTAAAAGCTGTTATTTATGGGTTTGGATCTTGTGGATTTGATTGTGGGGGAATGGATATTACTATCTATTCTGATATTTTACCTTCAGCTGGATTTGGAATTACAACGGCGCTAAAAATTGGTATAAGTTTAGTTTGCCGTACTTTGTTTAATCATCCTTGCGTTGATTCTCAAATATTTCAAATAATAGAAAGAGGAAATACATATTTTTTAAATAATGGAAATTATCTTGCTGATATATATTCAGCATGGTATGCACAAAAAGGAACCTGTCTTCTTACGGATCATAAAGAAAATTCATGGCGGACAGTCCCGTTTAATTTCGAAGGGTACACTATTTTACTTACAGATGCTCGTGTACCACGTATTTCGGTTTGGGACAAAGAAACCTTACACTCTGCAGAAAACTTCTTACTCATGGCGGAATTAAAAGTTCAAAAAGATAAATATTGGGTGTATGAAACCTCTCCTGTAGAAATAAATGATGTTTTTTCTGTTTTAGATGAAGATACTAGAAGAAGATTGACTTGTATTATGATGGAACATGACAATGTTCGTAATGCCGTAAAAGGCTTAGAAACAAATGATTTTGCGTTATTTGGTCGTGCTATAAATCATAGCCATGAAATTATGAGAGATATGTTTAATATATCGTGTCCAGAAATTGACTGGTTGGTAAAAAGGGTTTCAGAATTTGATCCAACCGCTTCATCCCGACTACCTACAAATTGTGCTCGTATTACAGGGAAAGGTTTTGGACGATGTGTATATACTATTTTAAAAAATAAAGATGTAGAAAAATATAAAGCAAAACTAAGTGAATATGAACGTATTTTTGGATTCCATACTTCTTGTTATGAAGTAACTCCTGTAGATGGAGCTCATTTAGTTGAATTTTAATGTTTTTTAGTAGTTCTGTACCTGGAGAAAATTAATGCGAATACTAGTGGTTAACGATGACGGAATAAATGAAGAAGGTGTACAAATTCTTTTAGATGTTCTAAAAGAGCGTCATGATGTTTGGGCTATAGCCCCTGATAAAAATCGGTCAGGGGTTTCAAATGGTATCACTATGAAAAATCCGCTTTGTTTACATAAGATAGCAGAAAAAAAATATACTTGTTCTGGTTTACCTGTAGATTGTACGATAGAAGGTTGCAAAGGTTTTTTGGATTTTACTCCTGAGGTTGTTTTATCTGGAATAAATAGAGGTGCTAATATTGGTACAGATATATTGTATTCTGGGACAGCTGCTGGAGCTCGACAATCATCTTTGTATAATATACCAGGCATTGCAGTAAGTCTTGAAAAAGGTAACGGGGAGTGGAATTTTAAACCGCTTGCAGAATTTGTACTCGATAATTTAGAAGAGCTTTGTTCATTATGTGAAAAAAATATATTTGTGAATATAAATGCACATTCTATAAGGCAAGACGAAGTTTACAAAGGTGTGAAAATGACAGTTCCCGCGATTCGTGATTATTGTGATGGTCTCGATTTTTATAAGGCAAATGATAGAGACACGTATAGTTTTTTTAAAGGTGGCGATATTCATACTGAATTTGGAGAGAACACAGATAATTATGCGGTAGATAGTGGGTTTATTTCAGTAAGTCAAATATATGCACAACCAATAGCTAAAAATGGAGATACGATTCCATCTTTTACACTTAGAAGGCAGTATTATGGCTGATACCTTACAAAAAGGAATACAACTGTATACACGAGGTAAATACCCAGATGCGCTTACTGTGCTACTTTCTTTGGATCTACCTGAGGATGATGAAGAAGCGCTAGAAATTGCATATTATACAGGGTTGTCCTATGTCCAAATGAAAAGGTACAACGAAGCTTTATTATATTTAGAGCAGGTTGTAACGGCAACTACCGATGAAAAAAGACTTGAACAATGCAGGCTAACGCTTTCCATTATTTATAATATGACTGGAAGAGATAAACTTGCTGAATATGAAATAAATGAGCTGTTAGAAAATGGAAATGATTCTTGTGCTGCTTACTGTGCACGTGCTTTTATTGAATGGGAACAGGGACAAAGCGAGAAAGCTGTAAAAGATTATGAAACAGCGCTCAAATTAGATAGTGAGAGTCCAACAGCATTAAATGGACTTGGTTATGTACTAGCTTGTCTTGATCGAGAATTAACACGTGCATTATCACTTTGTAAACGAGCTGTAGATATTCTGCCAAATTCACCTGCTTGTTTAGATTCTCTTGGGTGGGTTTACTATATGCTAGGATTAGATAAAGAAGCTCAAACGTATATCTCTCGAGCCTATTCGTATAATAAAAATAGCAAAGAGATATATGGTCATTATATAAAAATAATGAAAGGGGCTGAAGGATAGTGTTAAAACTAAGAAATAGTATACTTTTTTGTTTTTTGTTATTTAGTATGTTCAATCCGCTCTTAGCTCAAGAAAAGGCTATATCTCCTGCCGATTTAGAATTTGCAGAAGAGGATTTCAGAAGAGGGGTTCAATCGTATTATCGTGGATCATACAATGATGCACTCTTACTTTTTGAAAATGCATATTCATATAACCCTCAAGATAATCGTATTCTTGATTGGCTTGGAAAAGCGTATTATCGCTCTGGAATAGAAGGGACTTCTCTACAACAATGGCAAGTAGCTTCTGATGCTGGGTATGGTGGATTACTATTACAAAATCGCATAGATATTGTTTCAAATAGGCGAGTTTCACAAGATTCGAACGAACAAACTTCAAGTTTTGTTGAAGTAGGAAATTTCCCCGGTTACAATAATGGCAATGTATATTTTAGCCAACCAAGTGCGGTTTTACCTCTTTCAGATGGTACGTTTTGGGTTGTTGCTTATGGTTCAAATGAAATTGTAAAGTTAGATGTAAACGGTCATGTTCTTTATCGTGTTCAAGGTACATTAGCTGGCTTTGATAGACCAATGGATATAATAAAATTAGATGATGGGCGTTTATTGGTTAGTGAATATGCAGGGGATCGGATTTCTCTTCTTTCTTCAAAAGGAGATTTTATTTCTTCATTTGGAGAAAAAGGATGTGATGATGGTTGCCTGCTAGGGCCCCAATATATGGCTCTCGATTCGAGTGAAAATATATTTGTTTCAGATTTTGGGAATGGTAGAATTTCTGTTTTTTCTTCTGGTAAAACAGATAATACTGAACTTGGAGAGTTCCTCTTTTCTTTTGGTAATTTTACAGCTCCTTCTGGTATAGCCATAATTAACGATATAGTATATGTTGCGGATACTGTTAAAGGTTCTATAGACATGTATGATATTTCTGGAAATTATCTTGGCGTTTTAGTTCAAGAAGGCTCCTTAAATCATCCTGAATCTATGAAAAAATGGGAAACATATTTGTTGTGTGTGGATGGTCGGCAAGTTATTACAATTGATACAGTAACAGGAGCAATTTATAAAACAGCTAATGCTGGATTGAGCGATACAAAACTGACCTGTGCTGCTGTTGATGTTAATAATAATATTATTGCAACAAGTTTTTCAGATAGTGAAATATTTTTAATTTCACCAATAACAGAATTAGTTGGAGGAATGTTTGTTCAAATTGAGAGAGTTAATTCTGATAACTTCCCTAAAGTTACTTTAGAAGTTAGAGTCGAAAATCGTAAAAGACAACCTATTGTGGGGCTACGAGCAAATAATTTTCTTATTACTGAAAATAAACAAATAGGTCAAGAATATGAATTTGATGGGGCTTTTTCTTCTCAGAAATTATGTGATATAGCAATTGTTTTAGATAATTCTAATTTAGATACGACGGCACAGCATTCTATGGAGCTTGCTGTACAAGAAATTGCTCAGAGTATGGGTGGAAAGGGAACTCTTACTATTGTTTCTGCTGGCGAAATCCCTGTCTTAGAATATACGGGGTCACCAACAGAAATGCAAAATTTTACATATTCGTCACTTAAAGGCGTTGCAGGAAATCAAGTCCCAATAGATTTGGGAATTAGACTTGCTGCTACTACAATCATGAATGGAAATAAAAAACGTTCAATTGTATGTATAACTGAAGGTCATGATTATCCAAATAGATTTAGTAGTTATGGGCTGGCAGATATTTCAGCTTATTTAAATAATAATGGAATATACTTTTGTGCAGTTACATTGCAAAATAATGCACTAGATGCCGGCCTTAATTATATTACTAGCCAAACGCCTGGAAAATCTTATTATGTATATCGAGCCGAAGGTCTTACTAATATAGCAAATGATATTATCGATATTCCTTGTGGTTTATATCAGTTTTCATATGTTTCTAGTCAATCGACAGATTTTGGTCGCAAATATCTTCCTGTTGAAATAGAAGTTTATTTGTTAAATAGTTCGGGACGTGATGAAACTGGTTATTATGCACCTTTAGAATAGGTTAAAAGTTAATGTCTCCACCTATACTTATAGTATTTGTTAGTTCAAAACTATCTGTAGCAAGTAAAATTGTTTCTTCTATGCTCGTGTATATATCTAAAAAATCTGTAATAGAAGCTGTAAGAATATGACTTAAACTTATTGAGTGCTCTTTTTCATCATCTGAGTCATTATTTAATTCGTAGGAAAAAGATTCTTCTCGTTCTGCATTTTTAGACTCATCTAAAAACTCAGGTTTAAATTGCATTACCAAATCAGTTATAAAACAATCCGGTTTATTCCATGTATAAGTCGCAGATAATTCTAACGAATCAGAATCATCTGTATCAAAATCACTTTCAAGAGTAAAAGAGAGCATGTCATCATTTTTTATATAAATATTTGTTTGTGAATACAGTTCAATTTCTGTTGTAATTGTATCTTCAAATTTAAAAGTAGCACTGGCAGAATTAATAAATTCATCTTCTTCATACCATGAAAATAAGGTATGAGAACCAATCGTACCAAAGCAGTTAAAAGCAGTTCCAGCAATTCCAACTGATGTTTGGTATATATCCGTATAGTCAGAAGATGAAGCTTGCACATCTCTTTCTAAAGCAATTGAAGCCGAAGATGGAATAAAAAAGTCGAGGACAGAGGCAAAAATAGGTCTTTTCCAAGAAAAACCGACGGATGACACTGTTGTATTTGTTTGAATATCTTCATTTGTAAGGCAAGTTTCCATTAATTCTTCTGCAAGGATTTGATTGTAAAGCCCTGCAAATGGGTATGCAATCCAAAATGATTTTTGATATGGCAAGGAATTGTACCAATCATAGTAATTAGTAAAATAAGTTGTATTTTCAGAAGCATCTGTTGTTGTAGTGCATTTTTTCTTAAAACTAATTTGAAACCCCTGCATGTTTATAGAAAAAGGGATTTCAAATGTCATAGTATTATATGCTATGTTTTCATCTGTAGTGTCGTTGTTTGAAGCGTCGAAGGACAAAACCGGGGTTACAGAAATTGCAGGGATTACTACTGTAAGAGTAGAATTTAAGGAAATTTCTTTATTGGAAGCATCTGTGTCGCCAGTACTAAATTGCAAATTTGAAAGGTTTCCCCAGGAACTAGTAAATGCATTTGTTGTTATTGAATCAAACTGTGAACAAACAGGGCTATCTAAAGATTGACTTGCACTTCCTTTAATATACAATGTTGGCATTAAATATGTAAATATTGGATTGAGACGAATACTAGAAGAAAAATCTTGTTCTGCACTTGTTGTGTCGGTCGTTG
>JTFN01001641.1_pt1 | contig 33853 bp, 32 predicted proteins | sample 235401 | NCBI WGS metagenome assembly JTFN01 (sample SAMN03067589, study PRJNA260952) | activated sludge metagenome | biome: Sludge; feature: Wastewater; isolation source: CETP activated sludge from augmented bioreactor treating industrial... | place: India:Gujarat | collected 2013-04 | reverse complement strand
GCTCATATCCAGACCGCTCTTTTTCCATAACATAAACTTCACTGATACGAAGATAGTTATTATCACAATCATTTCGTACACATAGACTTCCGCTGTTAATTTCATAATTTAAAGTACAGGAAAAAAACAGCATAAAAACCAAAACACTCATTATTATAAAATTATTTTTTTTCATCTGCTCAGCCTCCTAATTAGCGCCAAATGGCGCTAATTAAAATTTCCATTAATTTTATCAAACCAATGAGACAGCTTTAGTAAAGCTTTTTCCATTACAGATAATTTCTTTCCACAAGGACAATCCTTTTCTATTCCAGAAATATATCTGTCAGTTTCCTTACAATAGCCTGTGAAGTGATTAAAGTTTTCAGTATAAAAAAGTTTGCATTTTTTACAGTTCATCTTATCACCCCTGCTTTTTGATTAGTTGTATTCTAATTTACAAGTTAAAGAATGTCAATAACTAATTTGTTTTACACTCTAAAAGAATATATTTTTGGTATCTAAAACAGTGCTACATTAGGTGCTACAAAAGTGCTTAAAAGTGCTACCTAAAAAACAACCATGTAGCACCGCTATAATAGGTAGAAAATAAAAATGTAGCACTTCCTTTATCTTGCCTATCGGATATTCGTGCTACATTCTATGTAGCACTCTTATAATGTCATCCATGTACTTAAAATCAAGTTTTATAGCAAAAAGGATTTTCATATTCCGCTATTTAGCGCCATTTGGCGCTTATTTAGATGCCCTTATATAAAATTTAAAAACTAACTAATCAGCAATTAGCGCCATTTGGCGCTAATTAAAAAAGAGTAGCTAACAAAAAAGATTAAAGTGCTGCTTTAATTACAAAAGAAAATTCAGCATTTATAATTCAATCATCAATGTCATGGAGGTATAAAAATGACTAACAACAACAAAGAAAAAATCCTGAGCCTGCTCGCACAGGCTCACATCGCCAATTCATGTTTTGAAAGAAAATATGGATTCAAAGTTAATGTCGGAGAAGTGACTGAAGAAAATCTGGAAGAAAAAAACAAACAATAAGTGTAAAATTGACTATTTATTGACAAATTAACATGAATAAAATATTATAAAGATAAGCGCTAAAAGGAATCAAATTGCTTATACTTACAGAAAAACCTTCTGTTGCACAATCTTTTAGCGTTGCTCTTTCAATCCCTTTTGACAAAGCTCAGGGATTCTATACAGACGGTAAAACCGAAATTACCAACTGCGTAGGACATCTTTATGAACTTGCAAAACCAGAAGATTATGACCAATCTTATAAATACTGGGCTTTTGAACTTCTTCCAATAATTCCAGAAACTTATCTTTACAATAAGATAGAAGAAACAGCAAGGCAAGTTAAAAAAGTCAGCTACCTTTTAAAAAAACATCAGTCTGACAAAATCGTAATTGCAACAGATGCAGATCGTGAGGGTGAAGTTATTGCCCGCATTGTATACAAAGAAGCCGGCCTTTCTGATATTTCATCTTGCTATCGTTTCTGGGTATCTGAAGCTCTAACTCCAGAAGTAATTCAAAAAGGAATGAAAAACCTTAAGCCCTGGAGTGAATACAACGAACTTGCACAAAAAGGCTTTGCCCGTCAGCACGCAGACTGGCTTGTCGGGATGAACCTTACTCCGTATGAAACTCTCCTTGCAGGTCATAAAGTAACACTACCTGTCGGCAGGGTTCAGACTGCAATTCTTGCTGCTATTGCACAAAGAAATAATGAAGTAAAAAACTTTGTTCCACAGCCTTATTATCAGTGTATTGCACACATAAGAGATAATAATGGAAACAAAGCAGAGGCTACGCTTTATAATCCTGAAAATAAAAAATACTTTTTTCAACAGATAAACGGCTATATAAATCAGGCTCATACATTCAGTGAAACTTCAAAAACAATAACAACAGAATGTGAAACTAAAAGAAAGACTCTTAATCCGCCAAAGCTTTTAAGCCTTACAGAACTTCAAAAAATTGCCGCAAAAGAGTTTGATTATTCATCAAGTAAAACACTCGAACTTGCACAGAGTTTATATGAAAAACATAAATGTCTTTCATATCCAAGAACACCATCATCTGTTTTAGGTGATGATGATGTAGAACTGTTTAGAGAAAAGTTTGAACTTCTTAAATCAAAATATTCACTTTCAAAACTCTGTAATGAAAAATTAATTTCAGTTGAAAATAAGCACATTTTTAATTCAAAAAAGCTAGATTCGCACCATGCTTTAATTCCACTAGATTTCATTCCAGAATCAGCTACGGCTGCAGAAAAGAATATTTATGAAATCGTAATCAGACATTTCTTTATGAGCTGTATGGATATCTGTGTTTATGATGAAAAAACAATCTGGATTATAAACGGAGAATACAGATATAAAACCACCTTAAAAACAATAGTGAAAGAAGGCTGGAAAAAAGCTGAAAAACAATTAGCGCCAATTGGCGCTAAAAATGAAAAAGAAGAAGACGAACTTCAAATGTTCGATGAAAAAACATGTATTTTAAAAAATACAGAGATTGTAAAAAAACTTACAACTCCAAAAAAAGAATTTACTGAAACATCCCTTCTTGCCTTTATGGAAAATCCTACAATGGAAGATTCAGATGATAAACTTGTAGGCCTTGGAACTCCGGCAACAAGAGGAAATATACTTTCAAAGCTTGAAAAATACAAATATGTTACAAAGCTGAGTAAAAAATATTATGCAACTGAAAAGGCCTACTTTCTCTTGAAACTTCTTTTTAAGAATCCTTTGACGGCAAAAATTGCCAGCATAAATCAGACAACCCAATGGGAAAAAGAACTGGAATATTCTCCAAAAGATTTTGAAACAAAGATTATTCAATACATCAGAGAATGCGTTAAAACGCATCCAGAAATAGAAAATTATGAAAAACAGGGAATAGGAAAATGTCCTATCTGCGGTTCTAAAATCCTGGAAGGTACAAAAAGTTACTTCTGTGAAAAGATAAATAAAGAACCTAAATGCAGCTTCATAATTTATAAAACAGCTTTTAATGCAAACATAACAACTAATGATGCAATGCTTCTTCTTGAAGGAAAACATACCGGGATTAAAAACTGTAAGGGAAAGTCTGGGAAATCATATAAAGCAAAGTTTTCATTAAATAAAAACACAATGAAAATTGAACAGATTTTTATAAATACATATAAAAAGAAATCAGCGCCAAATAGCGCTAAATAAGGAGCAGATTTATGTTTCAGATAATAGGTTTTTTTGTAATTACGTTCATAACAATATTTGTGCTACTTTTAGGAATTGGCGGATTTATTTGTACATCCAATTTATCGAACAGCAGACATACAAAATACAAAGAATTAAAAACAAGGAAAGAATTAAATGAATGTACTGCAGGTTGAAAACGTAAACGTTTTAAAAAGAGAGTACTGGACAACATTATGTACTGTAAAACCCGGAGAGCAGAAGCATAAAGAAAAAACTGAATCAATCGGAAACGCAACGGCTCTCATCATTACAGCGTTAAATGAAACCTTCCCAGAACTGAAGAACTGTTCAGAAAAACAGTTTATGAATTTCCAGGATAAAGTTACACAGATTATCAAGAGACTTAATTAGCGCCAATTGGCGCTAATTAGCAATAAAAGGAAAGCAAAAATATGAGTTATTGTAGATATTGCGGCAGAGAAATTATGTATACAAGGACTGCCAATGAAAAGTGGCTTCCTTATGATGTTACAGGTGAACCTCATTTTTGTAACAAAGAAGGAAAATCTACTAAAAAAACATCAGGTCTTGAAGTCTGTAAAAGCTGTGGGAAACCGATTTTTAAAATGAAAGGAAAAAACGTTGATTATACAACACTTGAAATACATCAGTGTAAAAAAGCAGACATTACAAGGTATGCAAAATATCAGAATATGCAGAAAAAGAAATCAGCGCCAATTGGCACTAAAAGGAAAAATAAGTGAGTTTTGAAAGTTTCAAATATTTCTGGATGTTTTTTCTTATGCTGTTATTTATTCTGATGTTTTTCAAGAGTAAAAACAAAGCAAAGCATTTTAAGACTTTTAAATCTGCTAAAAGAGTTTATAAAAGAATTAATCTTATCAAAAACCAGAATACAGGCTGGCTGTTTTCGTATTTAAGAAAAATAGACCCGTTTGTATTTGAAGAGTTAATTCTTCTTTCATTTAAGAAAAAAGGGTTCAGAGTAAGAAGAAATAAAAGATATACACATGCCGGAGGTATAGACGGACGTTGCATCAGAAACAAAGAAACTTTTTTGATTCAAGCGAAAAGATATTCAGAATACATAAAAGAAGAGCATGTAAGACAATTCATTTATACATGTTATTTACAGAATAAACGAGGATATTTTATACACACAGGAAAAACAGGAATTGAAACAAAAAAAATTATAAACCAAAATCCGCAGATCAAGCTGATTAGCGGAGATAAGTTATATAAGTTTTTTCTTGAAAACAATGAAAACAGTGATTTTTTATATTTCTAAGGAGAAGGCATGACAGACGAGATAACTGAAAACAGAATAATAGAATTGTACATGAACAATAAGACATATAAAGATATCTCAGAAATATTAAATATTGGAAAAGAAAATATACATAAAATTATTCAAAAGAATAAATTGTCAAAAAAAAGAAAAGAAAAAAATATTCAAATAATTAAAGAAGGGTTAAAGAACAAATATTCAAGAGCCCAGATTGCGGCAGCTCTTGGAGTAACACCTAGTAAAGTCTCCAATTTAGCCGGAGCATATAAAATACCAACAAGCTTCAGGCAGTTTTCAGTTCAAAATAAAGAAAGCATTATTTTGAAATTATATGAAAAGAAGCATCTTAGTATAGGAAAAATGGCTGTTGAAACAGGATTTCAGTATTCTTTCTGTAAAAGAGTTTATAAGAAATATGATTTAGAAAATAAAATAGTATTTACAAAAAAATACAAAAAACTTTCCAAAGAAGAAACTTTGCAAATCATAAAGGAAATAAAGAAAGGAGAAAAAAATCTTTCCGAAATAGGTAGAGAACATAAAGTATCAAGACAATGGGTTGCTCATTTAAAGAAGTTTAATACATAGCTTCAATTAACATGAATTATGTAAAGAACAACTTTATTGAAAAATAATCCGGTCTTAGTATTATATTTAAAGTATATAATAATTTTTAAGGACCGGAAAATTATGAAAGTACAATTATCTCAACAGCAAGAGTTTAGAAAAAAGCTCCTGCTAAAAGTCATTAACAAAAAAATAACTACAAAGGAAGCTGCAATTGAAGCAGGCTTAACAAAAAGAGGCATCCAAAAGGCTGTAAAGAAATATCTTAAACATGGAGATGTTTCTTTGATTCATGGAAACCTTGGAAGAGTCAGAAATGACTTAAGAAGATTGGAAGATAGAAACAGAATTATTGACATCTTTCAAAACACTAGGGTAGAGGGTGTAAATCCTTTTGAAGACATTACATACACTTTCTTTACTGAAATACTCAACGAAATATACAAAATCAATTGTTCTGTTTCCTGGGTAAAATCAATATTAAATTCTTTAGGATATAAATCACCGATTAAGCATAACTGCAGAAATCAGCAGTATTTTCTCATGCGTGAAAGAAAAGAACATACAGGAGAACTGGTTCAGGCAGACGGAACTCCTTATGACTGGTTCAAGGACGGACACAACTACTGTATACAGGGGTTTGTAGATGATGCTACGGGATATCCAGTCGGCCTTTATATGACAAAAAATGAATGTATGCTTGGTTATGTAGAAGCTTTCAGAAACATGGCAGAAGAAGAAGGAATTCCTGAACAGCTTTACCCTGATAAAGCCGGAATCTTTTTTGTAAATCAGAAAACAGAAGACGGAGAAAAACATCTTACACAGTTTGGACTGATTATGGAAAATTTGGGTGTAGAAATGTTTCCAGCACATTCTCCACAGGCAAAAGGAAGAATTGAAAGATTCTGGCAGACAATTCAGCACAGACTTCCCAATCTTTTCAGACTTCGTGGTATAAATACCGTTGACCAGGCAAATGATTTTCTTAAAAACGAGTTTCCAAAAATCTATAGAAAATGGTTTCCTGTAAAACCGAAATCAGAAGAAACAAGATTTGTAAAAACACAAATGAGCGAAGTTAATAAATATCTTAAGGCAACTTTTCCAGGTCGCTGTGACAGATCTGGTGTATTTGTATTAAAGGGGTATAGATTTTTCTGTCCTGATTTAACAGATAAAAAAATCCTTATCCACCTTAATGAACAGGAAGGACTTTGGGTAACTGATGCTGCAAATCAAGAAAAAAGGTACACTCCAAAATTAGTAGAAACAGATACTACCGGTTCAATGCCGGAAGTAATGAAAATATTGATTGACCGAACATTCTTGAAAAATGCAAAACCAAAATTCAGAGAAGTATATTTTGACATTGACGATGTAGTTCTTTCTCAGGTCAAACCGAAATATAAAATAGCGGTATAACCGAAAATTTTGAAACATAATCTACTCTTCAGGAGCCTCCATCATACGGAGGCTTAAAGCATTGTTTAATATAGTTCAAAAAATATTTTTTCAGACTATAAAAAACACAAAAATACAGTAATCTAATTAATTATTTTATAATAATTAATTAAAACACCTTAAAAAAATAAAAAAAAACATGGGAACTAATAAAGAGTTGTTGACAGTTTTAACATTCTTTTATTCAAAAGGTTCTTAAAGTCTTGCAACATGCAAATTTAGGATTTATTATAAACTATGTTAAAAATATTTAATCCAGAACAATTTCAAGGCCCTAAAACATTACAATCGTCAAAAGGGTATTTTGAAGGATGGTACTATAAAGCCGTTTCTTCTGACGGTAATGCAATTGCAATAATAGTTGGGATAGCGCTTAATAGTGAAAAACAGCATGCTTTTATCCAAACAATAAACAGCCCTGACGGAACAACTACCTATAGTTCTTTTGATATATCTGAGTTTTCAACGACACAAAACCCATTCTCAGTTTCAATTGGCAAAAATTTCTTTAGTAAAGACAAAATTATTGTTGGCGATAGAACCGAAATCAGTGGTAAAGTTGAAATATTAGACATGCTCCCTCTTCCGGTCAATATTTTTAGACCCGGAATAATGGGATGGTTTAGTTATTTACCTAAAATGGAATGCTATCACGGGGTTGTTAGTCTAAGACATACCGTAAACGGATGCTTTTCATTGACTAACAAGAAAATTAATTTTGTTAACAGCAATGGCTATATAGAAAAAGACTGGGGAACATCTTTCCCCGAATCGTATGTTTGGATGCAAAGTAACAATTTTTCTACTCCAGAAAATTCCTTTATGTTATCTATCGCAAAGATTCCTTGGCTCAATAAGTATTTTAGAGGATTCCTAGGTTTTTTAAATATAAAAGACAGAATATTAATTTTTTCAACCTATACTTCGTCAGTATTACAAATTCTTGAAATCGATGAAAATCGCGTAAAAATTGTAATCACCGGCAAAGGGCTTGGACTAAATAAAAGTCTTAAACGCGGAGAAATTATAAGCATCGACGCCAGCAGAAAAGTTGTTAGCAATTTGGTAGGCCCTGTTACAGGAGATATGGATAGACGGATTGGTGAAAGTATTGATGCTAAAATTTCAGTAAAATATTTTAAAAACAAACAATGTATGTTCGACGATACCGGCACTAATAGCGGTCTAGAGATAGTTGGCGATACCTCTATACTGTAATCGGATTCGCTTTTTGTGGTCAGAGAACAACTTATTACCTCTCTTTTTTTTCGTACTTTTTACTAATTAAATTATATGTAAGAATACATTTAAAATCACCCCCTCAAAAAAAGCATTTTTGATAACCTTCTATAGATTAATTTTAACTTATGTTATTATTCAATCATAATAGTAACGTTTATCAAAAGGTTTTGTGTAATTCTCACAACTCAAATACTCACAAAACTACCAACTAACATAACAATAACAAAAAAGATTGCCTTTACAGCCAATAGAACTATAATTTTAGGTGTTACAAAAAACGTATAATTAAAATTGCTTTAAATAAAATATGCTTTATACTAGTATGTATGAATATTTCAAATTTTTTTATATATTCGATTCCATTTTTTATTGTTGTTATTATTCATCTCTACACATGTGATACCGATAGAGAGATTCTGCGGAACAGAACAAAACTGCTCCTTATGCCATTACTTATGTTGACTGTCATTCTCTGTGCTGTTGTTGAATTCCACTCTTTTTATTTTAGATTGATTCTTCTTTTAAGTGCTCTTTTTTTTGGATGGATAGGAGATATTTTTCTTTTAGGAAGTAATCCTTCTAAAACGAATTTTGTAAAAGGGGTTGTTTTTTTTCTCATTGGACATATTTTATATTTAATAATCATTTTTCACATGTATGATTTTTCTTATGTAACAATTACTCCAACTATTATTATTTGTTTGCTTTATCTTGTTGGCATTTTTCTAGTTTTATCAAAGGCAAACTTACCAAAAGGAATATTAGGAAAACTTATTGCTATATATGCTGTAATACTTTGTATTAGTAGTTGTGTTTCGCTTGTTACACTTACTAGTTACTTTGCAATAAGCCCTCAAATACAATTACACATAGAATCTTTTATTATTATTAAGATTGTGATACTTTTTTTTGGTGGATTATTATTTGCAATTTCAGATTCTGTTCTTTGTTTTATAACTTTTAACAAGCGATTTAAACATTCTGATACAATTGTCATGCTTACCTATATTCTAGCACAGTTTTTGCTTGCATTAGGGATTTGTATCTGGTAATTATGTTCCATTCTGTCTACTTTTCATACTTGACTCCTTTTGTTATAATTACTTAATTTTATTGTAATTTTAATGCAAAATGTAAATTACCTACTAATCCCTTTTAGCAGATAACAGGAGTTATAAACATGGAAAAAAACGAAATTCTTTCACGGGCTAAGGCCTATATCAAAGAAGAAAAAGATTCTACTTTTCGTACAGAAGTAGAAGACCTTATAAAAAAAGAAGATTACACAGAACTCGAAGACCGTTTTTACCAGAGCCTTGAGTTTGGAACAGGTGGACTTAGAGGTGTTATCGGTGGTGGCACAAACAGAATGAACACCTATATGATTAACCGTGCTACTCAAGGATTGGCAACATATATTGCAAAAGCAAATCCAGATAAAGCAAAAAATGGCTCTTTAAAAGCAGTTATAGCCTGCGATTCACGTAACTTTTCAGATGTTTTTGCAGAAGCTACTGCTCTTATTTTTGCCGCTAATGGATTTAAAACCTATTTATTTTCTAGTCTGCGACCTACCCCAGAACTTTCTTATGCAATAACAAAACTGGGCTGCCAAACGGGTGTTGTTGTTACTGCTTCTCATAATCCTTCCATATATAATGGATATAAAGCTTATTGGTCAGACGGAGCTCAGGTCATTCCTCCTCACGACACCGGAATTATTGATGAAGTAAATGCTGTAAAAGATGTAAAAACAATAACTCGTGTAGAAGCTATTGCAACCGGTAAATTAGAAATTATTGATAAAATAGTAGACGAACCTTTTTGGTCTATGTGTAAATCACAATTATTCCGCCCAGAGCTTATAAAAGCTACTGCAAAAGGGGCAAAAGTTGTGTATACCCCTCTTCATGGAACTGGAGCAATGCATGTAGAAAAAGTTCTTAGCGATTTAGGTTTGTCTGTAATTACCGTTCCAGAACAACGTGAACCAAATGGCAACTTTCCTACTGTTGCAAAACCAAATCCAGAAGAAGCTCCTGCGCTAAAAATGGCTGTCGAACTTGCAAAAAAAGAAAAAGCTGATATCGTTATGGCAACAGATCCTGATGCAGACCGATTTGGAACTGCAGTTCCTGCAAAAGACGGCTCTTATACTCTACTTACTGGAAATCAAATGGGAGTTCTTTTAGCTGACTACATTATGCTTAGTCGCGAAGAACTGGGAAAAATGCCTAAAAACCCTGCAATTGTTCGTACTATTGTCACTTCTAGTATGATAGATGCTATTGCAGCAAAAAAAGGCATTTACATGGAAGAAGTTTTAACAGGTTTTAAATGGATTGCAGATGCTATTGCACGTTTTAATAAAACTGGAGATCATGAATATATTTTTGGTTTAGAGGAAAGTTATGGCTATCTTGTAGAAACAGAAGTTCATGATAAAGATGGTATTTCAGCTGCTGCAATGTGTGCAGAAATGACCTTATATTGGAAAAGTAAAAACAAATCTCTTTTAGATCGTCTCGAAGAACTTTGGACAGAATATGGCTATTATGAAGATCGCGCAATAGCAAAAATGTTTCCAGGAGAAAGTGGTAGCAAAACAATGGGTAAACTCATGTCAGATTTACGTACGACTCCTCCTAAGACTCTTGGTGGTAAAACAGTTGTTGAAGTTCGCGATATCTTAAACTTAGTTTCTTTTGCCCCTGCAAACACTGATAATAAAAAACCGATAAACCTTCCTTCTAGCAATGTTTTACAGTTTGTCCTAGACGGAGGAACAGTAGTAAGCGCTCGCCCTAGTGGAACAGAACCAAAAATTAAATTTTATATTAATAGTTCAGTCCCAGCTTCTGGAAATCTTGTTGCAGATAAAAAAGCAGGTGATATATTGTGTGATGCAATTACTACCGATATTAATACTATTTTGGACAACGCTTAATGAATCAACTCGAAAAATTATTTCGTGCATACGAAAGTGGTAACACGTTTACCGCTTTCGATACAGAAACAACAGGCTTACAACCACAGTCTTGTAATGTTATAGAAATTGGAGCTGTAAAGTTTAATAAAAACGGCATAATTGATACGTATGGAACATTAATAAATCCTAATACGCCAATACCATATCAAATTACAAAAATTACACATATTACAGATGAAATGGTTTCTAATAGCCCTCGTTTTTCTGCTATCGCACCTGAATTTAATGCTTTTATTGCAGAAACGACGCTTATTGCTCACAATGCAGAGTTTGACGTATCCTTTATGAATGCAGAATTTGAGCGTAATAATATGAAAAAATTACACTCACCTGCGGTGCCAGCAATTGACACAGTTCCATTAGCCAGAAAAGCATTTCCTCAGTGTGAGAACCATAAACTTCAGTATTTGGCTACCTATTTTAATATTGAAAGCGGAAATGCACATAGAGCAACTGACGATGCTCGAGTATGTATGGAAGTGTTTTTACAATGTATTGAATCATTTAGGAAAGCTAACCCACAAATTACAGTTGCTCAACCAAGTTTATTTTAACCTCTTGGCACCTCTGCCGGATCACATGGATTATCGTTTTTATACACCATAAGATTTATGACAGGGTTGCCACTATAGGCATCTGTTCCTGCTTTTCCAATTTCTGTTCTATATTTTACATTTTCGCCCTTTTCTACAGAGAGAGATGACAAGCCACTATACATGTATATGTAGTTATCTGTGCTTTTAATAAAAACAACATCGCCATACCCACGGTAATTACCGCTGTACATAACTACGCCTTCTCGTATAGAAGTTACAGGTTCTGCAGGCTCACTTCCAGTGATAGCTACACCACTAATTTTACCAGTTACATAAGCTATAGCTTTAGCTTTTACAGGCCAAATAAGAGAAATATCACCTTTTTTCTTTTCATACTTTCTAGGATCTGCTACTTCTGATAATGTTGAAGTAGGCAAAGTCGAACTAACAATCAATGTTTGGCCAACTTTTAAAACTGAATCTTTTGTAAGCTTATTAAGAGACCGTAAAGTGGCAACTTTTGTATTATTCACTTTAGCTATGCTATATAAAGTATCTCCACTTTTAACAACGTATTTTTTTATTTTTTTTGTCGGGGTTTCTTTTAAACTTTCGATAGAGGTTGCTTTATCAGCATTTGCTATAGAAAATTCAGTATCTGTAGGTATTTTTAATATTTGTCCAACATATATCGCTGAATCTTCGTCTAATTTATTTAATTCACGTAGATCAGAAACATTCGTTTCGTACTGTATCGAGATGGCAAATAATGTATCTCCCTTTTGAACAGTATATAGTTGAGGTGTTACTGATTTCTTTGTACTTTCTTTGTCATTAGATTGAGCTTCTTTCTTTGTTGCCGATTCATCTTCTTTTACAGAAATTAGAATATTCTGCCCTGCATAAATAGAGGAATTAGACCCCATGTTATTAATATTTAAAATATCATTAACACTCACATCATATTTGCGGGCAATAGAATACAATGTATCCCCTTTTTTTACTGTATAGACAGTAGAGTTTGCAATAATCGGCATAACGCAAAAAATAAGCGCAACAAGACCTATCGTCAATTTTTTTAAGTGTTTCATCTAATATAAAAATCGGCAGGAACACCTAAATAATTGAGCAAAAGCTTAATTGAATTCTTCAAAAAACTTTCCTAGATCAAAGCCATTTATAACGACACCTACTGGATACATCTGTATAATATTTTCACGACCACTTTTTAAATGGAAAGACGTAATACCATGTTTTATAGACGAATCTGTCTCTAAAAAAGCCGAAATATGATCTGCACACCGTACAAGCTTACCATCTACAGGAGAAAATTTATCTGTATTATACTTTGAATTTAAATCGGCAAAACTCAACCCTTTTACAGGCATAAATCCATCAGCACTTTCTAAGAGTATGCGATTATCAAATTCATCGTTTGTAAAATAATTTAATTCATCGGCAAAAAATGACTCCATTAGAGGTTCTAGTTCTGACGAAACTATTTCATCTTCTATTTTTTTTACAATAGATGGGAAACCATTTGTAGCTTGTTTTACAGGTGAAATAATATCACGCGTTACAGCCTCGGGTAAATCATGAAAAAGAGCACAGAAAAAGTTGTTAAACCGACGTTTTGGACACATTTTCAAATCATCTTGCCTGCCTAAAAGCATAGTAAGAACTGCAACATAGTAAGAATGTCCTAAAACTGTTGTCCCAGGAACTCGTGGAGTTTGATTCCAACGAGTTTGAAAACGTAGCTGTTCGAGCATAAGAACAAATTCATACGGTCGCTGTTTTGTAATGAGTAGTTGCAGCCCTTCTAAATCAAGATATTGCTGTAAATCTGCATTCAATTGTTTTTGAACAACTTGTAACCTATCAGGTTCATTTACAATAGAAAGCATCATAAACTCACGATACGCTGAGTATTTATGAGCCGCTTGTAACACATGTTCCGTTAATGTTTGATTTTCGACAGCAGGAACTTTTCGAACTACATATTCTGAAAATTGAGCATATAGCTCTTCATCAGAAAAATAGTCTTTATATTTTTCTATAACCCATTGGTTGAGTCTTTCATATTCCTCAGGATATTCCGACCGAATCATCCGTTGAACAGGTGATTTTATATCACATAAGGCAATTTTTCGACATAAATCAAAGAGTGATGAAGAAATCATCCAATCCCAATCAATCTTATTTCCTTTATTCTCTTCGAATTTACCTATAATATATGCAACCGCCATTTTTTCTGCAGCTTTATCCATTTCAATAAATTCGACAGGACGAGCAAGATCCGTCCATCTTTCAATCGAAAAAGCTTCAAAAAGTTTTAATGCAAATTTTGCAGTTAACATAGATAACTCTCCAAATATAAAATTTTAATTTAACTTGCCCCTTGTGTATATGGAGTCCCCTCGGCTTTTGGTGCATAATTTTTGCCACTAAAGACAACCAAAGCAAGTAAGGTAATTACATATGGTAATAAACTAAAAAACTCAGAAGGTAATGCATTCTTTAGCGACGGAATATTTACAACATAAACACTAAATGCTACAGCGAAACCAAATAAAGCAGATGATCCTGTAATTCCAGCAGGTCTCCATCGCCCAAAGGAAAGTGCTGCTAAAGCTATAAAACCAGTACCATTTATAGTTGTTGACGTAAATTGTATCGTCTGTGTTAGAACCAAACAACCACCTGCTAACCCAGCTAAAAAGCCAGAAGCAAGAACTCCTACATAACGGATTAAACGCACATTAATACCTACAGAGGCCGCTGCATATGGATTCTCACCACAAGCACGTAAATGCATTCCAAAAGGGGTTTTATACATAAAAAACCAAACAACAAAAATAACAACTATTGCTATCCAAGCAGTAGGATAAATACCCCAAATTCCAGGAAGCATTCCCATTCTATAAGGTTCAGTCCGATCCATACTAAACATAATTTGAGCAAAAAAGATTGTTAACCCATTAACCAAAAGATTAACGCCTGTTCCTGAAATTATTTGATCTGCATTAAGAGAAATAGAAGCATATGCATGAATTAATGCCAAAACAACTCCAGCCAAAGATCCTATCAGTAAGGCTACCCAAACAGAAGCTCCTCCAAGAGTTGTTTCCATCATAACATGAGCAGCTGCTGCCGAAAAAGCTCCTATGCCCATTAATCCTTCAAGAGCTATATTTACAATACCAGAACGTTCCGAAATCATTCCACCAGCTGCTGTAATAAGTATTGGTGCTACAATCATAAGAATAGAAGGTATCATTCCTAACAAAATATCCATTATTTGCCCTCCGTATTGTTAATTTTTAAAGCAACTTTTTCAGTTTTTGAAATCGCTCGTTCCTGTGTTTTTTTTGCTTGCCACCGCAAATAAATCTTTAAGCCTTCACGCAAAGCAATAAAAACAACTATTAATCCCTGTATAATTAACGTAATTTCTTTTGGAAGTCCTTTAGATTGCATTATAGGCTGTGATGTTTGTAACATACCAAATAATAAACCGGCAAGCAAATTACCAACAGCAGTATTGTTACCAACAAGAGCTACAGCAATTCCGGTAAACCCATAATTATCCATACCAGATATTACACGCCCATATCGAAAAGATCCTAAGGCAACACAACCACCAGCAAGCCCCGCAAAAGCTCCAGAAATTGCCATAGCTAAAACAAGAGATACTACTACCGGCATACCAGAACTTTTAGCTGCATTACGATTAAAACCTGTAGCCCGTAAACCAAACCCTAAGTTTGTCTTGTTCATAATAAACCAATACAAAAAAACAGCAATAAGTGCCATAAAAAAGCCCAAATTTAACATAGATCCATTTGTTATTTTAGATAACCAGCCAACACGAATAGAAGCTGTTACAGGAAAATCAACAGTTTTATAAGTATTTGTTCCTGGAATTGCCATTATAACTATGCGCGATAAATACAGGGCAACATAGTTAAGCATAATTGTAGCTACAACTTCTGATACTTCGAATTTTGCTTTTAAGAAGCCTACTATACCACCCCAAACAGCACCACAAATAATTGCACAAACAATTGCTAAAACCCAATGGAAGACAGATACCTGTGGTCCTAGAAGTGCTATAACCTGTGCAACTGTCATACCGACAATATACTGACCTTCACCACCAATATTAAACAAACCGGCTCGAGCAGCAAATGCCATACATAATCCACAAAGAATAAAAGGAACAGATGTATTTAACCATTCACCAACATATCTAATATTCCAATTCCAACTACCATTGCGCTTTTGGGAAATACCAGTTACTGCTTGCAAAAATGATTTATACATATTTCCAGGATTTTTCCCTACCAGTAAAACAATGAGAGTTCCTACCAGAAAGCCTAATAATACAACAATCACAGAAATTGCGGCGTTGCTAGATAAAAGGTATTCTGAAAAAGTTTGTTTTTTTAAGGAAGTATTATTTTTATGCATTATTAGCTCCTGTTTCTTTGACCGAATCAATAACGTCTTTATCTTTAGAACCAGCCATCATATAGCCGATTTCTCTTTCTGTAACTTCACCTTGATTAAAGATTCCAACTATAGTGCCTTTAGAAATAGTAGCAATACGATCACAAAGATTCATAATTTCATCCAGTTCAAAAGAAATAAGCAATATCGCTCGACCTTTATCCCGTTCATCTATAATGCGTTGTCTAATATATTCAATAGCCCCTACATCTAAGCCTCGGGTTGGCTGTGCAATAATAAGGACTTTAGGAGAAAGATCTATTTCTCTAGAAATAATTACTTTTTGCTGATTTCCACCAGACATACTCCCTGTAATAGTCATCGCGCCTTCACCCGCTCGAATGTCAAAATCTTTTATAAGTTGGCTGGCCTTTTTTTTCATTGCTTCAAAATGAAGTATCCCATGTTTAGAACTATATGGTTCTTTGTAATATGTTTTTAATGCAATGTTTTCAGCCAAATAAAACTCAGACACAAAGCCATGTTTTTGTCTATCTTCTGGAACATGCCCAAGCCCAGCTTCTATACGCCGCTTTATTGAATATTTTGATATATTTTCACCATCAAGCTCTATAGATCCTGCTTCAAGTGGCGACAAACCTGTAATACCATAAATAAGTTCTCTTTGCCCGTTTCCATCTACCCCTGCAATACCAACAATTTCGCTTGAACGAACATCTATAGAAAGATTATTAACCGCCAACTGTCCTCGAGGGTCTTTTACAGAAATATTTTTAACCGACAAAACAACCTTTCCAGCTTTTAGCGGTTTTTTGTCGACATCAAATTTAACAGCTCGCCCAACCATTTTTTCTGCAAGTTCTTGTTCAGATACATCAGAAACATTTACAGTTGTAACAACTTTTCCTCTTCGAAGAACTGTACATCTCTCCCCAACAGCTTTAATTTCTTTTAGTTTGTGGGTAATAATGATAATAGATTTTCCTTCTTTTTTTAATAGATGAATGATTTGCATTAATTCATCTATTTCTTGAGGTGTCAAAACTGCCGTTGGTTCATCAAAAATGATAATATTTGCTTCTCTATATAGTACTTTTAATATTTCTACACGTTGTTGCATGCCAACTGTGATATCTTCAATTTTTTCTTTTGGATTTACACTTAATCCATATTTTTCAGATATTTCTGAAACTTTTTTTTCGGCTTTTGCAATATCTACTATGCCAAACCGATTTGTAGGTTCTGTTCCTAAAACAATATTTTCAGCAACGGTAAAATTTTCTACCAATTTAAAATGCTGATGGACCATCCCGATTCCTAACCGAGTTGCATCATTAGGATCTTTGATTTCAACTTCCTTACCATGAATAAAAATTTTGCCTTTATCGGGTTCGTACGATCCAAAAAGAATCGACATGAGTGTTGATTTCCCAGCCCCATTTTCACCAAGCAATGCGTGGATTTCATTCTCTCGAACTGTAATGCTTACATTATCATTCGCAATGACGCCAGGAAATGTTTTCGTAATTCCTCGCATTTCTATTGCATTTTTTACCATATGGTTGTTCTCCATTTTTTTGCATAAAAATCACTACATACAAAAAAAAGCTGCCCTGCTCTTAAAGAACAGAACAGCTACTTTATAAAAGACTTAATCGTCTATAGCCCCTAATCCAGCAGGTGCAATACCAGCTTCTAGACATGCAGCATATTTATCAACAACAGTAATACTACCGTCAACAATTTTTTGTTTATACATATCAACAGATTTTTGTACTTCTGCACTTAATTCTGGATTAGCTTTTGAATAGTCAACACCATTTGCAGCCATATCAAGAGTAATAACACCACTAACAAAAGAATCATCTTCTACAGCATTTAAAGCATAAAGAGTAGCAGATTCAACTCTTTTTACCATCGATGTTAAAACAGCAGATTTTTTTCCTTCATAAATACCGTCTTCATATTGATCAGAATCAACACCTATAGCCCAAACGTTTTTACCTTGTGAACGGTATTCTTTTGCCATAGCAATTGTTCCACCACCAGTACCACCGGCAGCACTAAAAATTGCATAAACTCCAGAATCGAACCAGTTTTTTGATTGTGTTTTAGCAAGCTCAGGAGATCCCCATGAATTTGCATAATAATCTACAAATGAAGAATCTGGAAGATTAGGATATACAGCTTTTATACCTTGTAAGTATCCCATTTCAAATTTTGTAATTGTATATCCTGGAACACCACCTATAAATCCAAATTTAGGATTTGAGATGTTATCTGCTTGAGCCTGAAGAGCTGCTGTAACGCCAACAAGGAAAGATCCCTGTTCTTCACGCATAACAAATTCCATAACATTAGGTTGATTAACCCAGCTTACATCTACAATAGCAAATTTCTGCTCTGGATACAAAGCTGCAACTTCACCAAGAGCATCTGCAAAAGTAAAACCAGTTGCTACAATAAGATCATACCCCTCATCTGCAGCTTGTTTTAAAGTAGGAATATACATATCTTGAGTTGCACAAGTTACAACATCATATACATCCCCTCGACCTTTTTGATCTTCCCAACTATCTCCATAATATTCAAGAATACCTTTCCATGCTGCTGCATTAAAAGATTTATCATCAATACCTGTAGCATCTGTTATAAGACGAACAGAAATGCGAGAATCCATTGCCTTTGTAGTGTCTTTTTGTCCACCAGCAAATACAGCTCCAGTTGCTAAAAATAAAGTAATCATTACAATTAATAGTTTTTTCACTTTATACCTCCAAAAAAAATTTAACCGTATCCGTATATTATTGTACTCGAGGTTTTTGAAAAAAACAATCAACTTTCGTTACTAAATTATCTTAAATTTGTTAAAAAACTGTGTTTTATGTAAAAAATGCTTATCGTAAATTCTAATTTATGCCTATCCTGTTGTTCCATCTTTCGAACTTGCAAATTCCATCTCTATACCAATCACAACTTTTGCAAGAATTTTCAAAAATTTCTTTGCTAAAACCTTGTTCGATTAATTTGCCAAGTTTTTTTGTAGTGTAAATTTCCCTAGAAGTAAGCTTAAGAGAATGTAAAAGCATAATATCTTTTATATGAACTCTATTTGCATTTAACAAACAAACGGAATCATCTTCGGTGCTTCGATTTGGACACCCCTCACATATATCATCACATTGTGTAGTTAGTTGTATTTCTTCATCTTTACAACCTAATTTTGCAATTATTGCATCCATATTCTTAACAAATTCAGGACTATATCCATTGCCAGTATAAAATCCTTGGCAAAGTAAGTGGTGTACTCGTAATGTAATCATATCTTACTATCCTATAAAAACAAAGAAATTACTTTATTATAACAACTCTGCTTTTATAGTTTTACAGAAGAAGTTGCTGCCATTGATCCTATATTCACATCAGGTGTCAAATTTGAAAACTGTGTTTCTTCAGATTCGTCACCTTTTTCTAATTTTTCTCGAGCAACAGACAGCATTAATTTAATACGATTTTCTTGGTTTACTTTTGAAGTTGAAGGATCATAATCAATTGGAACAATATTAATATCAGGATGTTCTGCAGTAATTGACCTAACAACACCTTTTGCTACAATATGATTAGGCAAACAACCAAAAGGTTGTGCTTGAACGATATTAGGATAGCCAAGATCGTATAATTCAACCATTTCAGCTGGAAGTAACCACCCCTCACCCATTTTGACCCCATGATCAATAATTCCTTCACTCAAGTGTTTTTCTACAGCAAAGCCTTCTGGTAATGTATATTTATCTGTTATTTTTGCAACAGTATTATAAAGTCCTTTTTCTACTCTCGAAAGATAATGAATTGCAGCAGCATGTATAGGCCATGTAAGTTTTGCTTTAAGACCTCCATAATAATCTTTATCATAACGTGCATTTTCCATACTATATAAAAAGAACCCTAAAAGACCTGGAATCATTACTTCACAACCTTCACTTTCAAGAAAATCCTGCAAATGATTGTTTCCAAGAGGTGCAAATTTAATATAAATCTCACCTACAACCCCTACTTTTACCTTCTCTGTTTTGTGTATAGGAATAGCGTCAAAAGCTTTAACTATTTTTACAATATTTTTTTGACGATTCCAACCAATATAACCACTATTTTTAGAAAACTGCTGAGAAAAATCGTGAACTAATTCATCAATAACTTTTTGAGTCTCACCTTTATTAACTTCGTATGGACGAGTCTGATTTGCCAAAAGAGTAATTAAATCACCATATAAAATTGCAGCAAAAGCTTGCAACAATAATCTTAGATTAAGTTTAAACCCCGGATGTTTTTCCATTCCTACCGATAAAGAAAGAACAGGAATATATTCCATATGTGCCTTTTTAAGTGCTTTTCGAAGTAAATAAATATAATTGCTCGCACGGCACCCACCACCTGTCTGAGTAATTATAAGTGCTAATTTATGTTTGTCATATTTGCCAGAATTAATTGCATCAATCATTTGCCCGATAACAAGTTGTGCAGGATAACACATATCGTTATGAACATATTTTAATCCTTCTGCAATAACATTCGGCCCTTCATTAAATAAAAGTTCTGCGTGATATCCAAAATTAACAAATATTTCGCGGACCATTTTAAAATGAGTAGGAAGCATATTTGGTAAAAGAATTGTATAATCCTTTTTCATTTTTTTAGTAAAAGGTACTTCTGGTATAACTGCTGCCATTTTTAACAATCTCCTTAAAACGTAACGTTAGTTACTATGCCCTATCTTCTTTTAGGGCTTCAAGTAAACTTCTTGCTCTTATACGTACAGAGCCAAGGTTAGTTATCTCGTCAATTTTAACCTGCGTATGGATTTTGCCAGCAGGAGTTAAAATTGCTTTTACTTCATCTGATGTAACGGCATCTAAGCCACACCCAAAAGAAACAAGTTGCATAACTTGCATATCACTTTGTGTAGCAACAAATCGAGCTGCATCATACATTCGAGCATGATATGTCCACTGATTTAATACTTGCCTTTTTTCTTTGGGAACAAGATATGAAAGGGAATCTTCTGTTATAACAACACAACCAAGTTGCAACAACATACTATCAATGCCATGACTTATTTCCGGATCAATATGATAGGGTCTACCACACAATACCATTATAGGCATATTTTTGCTACGTCCAAGCTCTACAATGGCCTTTCCTTTTTTAGAAACGGCATCTCTATACTCCTGCAATGCAGCAAAAGCAGCATCTGTTGCTTTTACAATTTCTTTTTTTGTAAACGTATCAAGTTCTTGCAGAATTTTGGTCATTCTTGATACAAAAATACCTTTATCTTGCAATGAAACAAAGCCATCAATATATGTAATATCACCTTTTATTATTTCTTCTGTATTATGTTTTATAAGTTCTGGGTAATAGGCAACTATTGGACAGTTAAAATTATTATCCCCTTTTTTCTCATTGATATTATACGAAGAAGCTGGATATATAATCGTTTTTATACCCATTTCTATTAACTCTTGAATATGTCCATGAACAAGTTTTGCAGGATAACAAACAGTATCACTTGGAACTTGACTTTGACCTTTTAAATATGTTTTACGAGTTGACCAAGGAGTTACTACAACCTCAAAGCCTAACTCACTAAAAAATTTTTGATAAAATGGCATTAGTTCAACCATGCTCAGAGCAAGAGGGAGTCCAATCTTCCCACGAGGTGCATTTTCTATTGGTTTTAAGCCTGCAATGTACTGTCTCTTCCATTCATATAAATTATAATTTTCTTTATCTTGAACAAACCTATCTGGATGAACAAAACGTTCACAGTTATTACCACTCGTCATTTTTCGACCATCTGCAAACTGATTAATCGTTAACAAACAACGATTTGTACACCCTTTACAATGGACTGTAACTGTTTTATGAAAAAAGTCTTTTAATTTTGCTAGACTTATAAGTGAAGTTGGAACAGAGTCTTTCTTATCAAGTTCTTTTGCTTTTAACGCACAACCAAATGCGCCCATAAGACCAGCTTCTTGAGGACGAGTAACAGATGTTCCTAAAAGCATCTCGAAAGATCGTAAAACCGCATCGTTTAAGAACGTTCCTCCCTGGGTTACAATATGTTTTCCTAAATCCTCAGCCGAATTACAGCGAATAACCTTGTATAATGCATTTTTAACAACAGAAATAGAAAGACCAGCAAAAATATCTTCTATTTTAGCTCCATCCTTTTGAGCTTGTTTTACTAAAGAGTTCATAAATACAGTACAGCGGGTTCCTAAATCTACCGGAGCTTTAGAAGTTAGTGCTAATTTAGTTGCTTCTTCTGGGGTATAACCTAATGCATCAAAAAATGTCTGCAAAAAACTTCCACAACCACTACTGCAAGCTTCATTCAAGAAAATATCATCTATAACACCATTTTCAATTTTAAAACATTTAATATCTTGTCCACCAATATCAATAATAAAATCAGTTAAAGGATCAAAATGTTTTGCAGCTCTATAATGAGCCATTGTTTCCACCAAAGAGTATTCCATGTTAAAAGCAGATTTCATTAAATCTTCACCATAACCAGTGGAGCAACTCTTTTTTAAAGTTATATCAGGATATTTTTCTTCAAAATCTATTAGAAACTCTCGTGCAGCTTCTACAGGATCGCCATTGTTACTTTGATACCTCGTATATAAAAGATTATCGTCTGTATCAATAATACAAAGTTTAATAGTTGTAGACCCACTATCTATACCAAGATACGCATCTCCTTTATAAGTAGCAGGATCCTTATGTATAAGAGAATCTTTTGCATGTCTCTCTTGAAACTCTTTTATTTCGTCTTCATTTTTAAATAAAGCATCAATTGCATTATATTTACAACGTTGTCCGTCTATTAAAAGTTCTTTTGCAACTGTATCCAAATTATAAGATTCAACTGCAGAATACGCTGTTCCAAGTGAAACATAGTACAAAGAGTGCTCGGGACAAATACCTTTTAATTTTAATATTTTATCAAAACTATCTCGTAAGTCGCTCATAAAAGTAAGAGGACCTCCAAGATACACAATATTTCCTCTAATCGGACGACCCTGTGCAAGACCACCAACAGTTTGATTAGCTACAGCTTCCAAAACAGAACGTGCAATATCACTTTTTGCTGCTCCCTGATTAATAAGAGGTTGAACATCTCCTTTTGCATATACACCACAGCGAGAGGCAATCGTATAGGTTTGCGTAGCTTGTTTAGAAAGGTCATTTATATTTTCTACTGGGACATTTAAAAGGTTAGCCATCTGGTCAATAAAACTACCTGTACCACCAGCACAAGTTCCATTCATTCGGACTTCCAGTGCACCCTTTAAAAACAAAATTTTAGCATCTTCTCCACCCAGTTCAATAACCACATCTGTTTCTGGAAGATTTTGTAATACTGCAACTCGAGTCGCATACACTTCCTGTACAAAGGTTATACCAAGCCGATTTGCCATTCCCATACCAGCTGAACCGGAAATCGCTAATTTTACAGTGTTATCTTTAAGAAAAGGTTTCACTTGCTCGAAAAGTTCAATCGTTGTTTGCTGAATTTTAGAAAAATGTCGCTTGTATGTTTCAAAAAGTATATTTTTATTATCATCAATTAATATACATTTGATAGTTGTCGATCCAATATCTATACCTAATTTCATAAGGAAGAATTCTCCTATATTATTATTCTAGTAATTTCTAAACATTAAAAATCAATTTAAAGTAACCATTAACTCTTACAATAGTCAATATTATAAGCTACTTTATAGACATTCTATACAAAAATGAACGTTTTTAATACACTATGTAAAATTTCTATACTAAGTTCTTTAGAATTCTTCACTACATACACATAAAGATTTTACATACATCACGTTGTGTGTTATACATTAGATATGATAAATAATAATGAAACCACCAATTTTTGGTTAACTAAAGAAAAAGACCTTGGAGAAAAAATTATTGCAAAAAGTTTTGCACGTTTAATTGGAAAAGCTCGAAATGGATTAATAGAAAAAAAAGGTTTATTATATTGTACAGCAGATAATATTTATTTTGAAGATTTTGCAAAATCAACTATGTATGATTTTATCTTACCCCAAAACACAAATTACGAAAAATTCAGTATGCAATTTCAAATTTCAGATATATCCCATATGCTAAAAGTTTCAGAACCAAGTGCAATTGCTTGTTGTCAAAATAAAAGAACAAAAGCAAAACCCATTAGCACAATACAAAGGTTTTTTACCTCTACAGCATGGGAAATACAATTTAACTCTGACATTTCTTATTTTTTTGAATTACTAAACCCAAATGGTTTTATTGAAGTCATTAATAAAGCATAGCCTATTCTATTGGCTAACACCTGATTTTTGATCTGCTTCCATTTTAGCTTTCCATACAGAAACTTTTTTCTTTAAGTTTTCTGCTTCATCAGTTTGACCAAGTAAAATTTGGATTCTTCGCAAAGAAATAACGTATTGAATTGCTAAACGCATGTCATCAAGCCGGTGTGTAGAAAGTTCATATTTATCACGATATCCATTTGAAGATTTATCAAGTAACCTCATAATTAATCGGATAAACTGTACAGATATTTGATATTCAGGATTTCTAGGATCATTATAAGCCTGAATCAATTCTTTCATGTTTACAAGGTTTTTTGAAACTGTAGAAAAACGGGCCTCTAACTCAATAAAAGACCACTTCCATTTAGAATTTTCACCAAAAGCATCAGTAACTAATCTAATAGCCAATCCTAGTTTTTTTACAAGAAGATATCGCTTTTCTAGTGAAACATTCGAAATCGCTTCTAATTTTTGTGCATAATCAGAAAAAGGTGCGTCTACAAGATTAGTTACAATTTCTTCTAAATATATAACTGTTTTGTATAAGATTTTACGTGCATCATTTAAGGCTTCATTATTTTTTGTATCAAGAACTTCAAGTGACAAAGCATTAATTGCAATGCTTAATGTAGCAGAATAAATTAATTTTTCAATTAGTGCCATTTTTTTATAACCAGAATTAGTAGGGTCCCGGTTAATTTGTAAAATTGTTTCTTTTTCTAATTTATTTATCTCGGTGATTCCATCTCGATAGACTTTTGATTTTTCTTCAAAATCCTTACGTTTTTCTATTGTGATTTGTGCCATTCTAAATCTCCTAACAAACTAACATCCTATTAAGTCTCTTTTTTAGCAATATTAATTAATGTTGTTGTAGCAAAATACGTGCGTGTTCGAGAGAAGCTTCATTAATTGCATCTCCAGAAAGCATACGTGCTATCTCTTGTACACGTTCTTCCTTATCTAAAATATGAACAGAAGTTGATGTTTCATTATTTTGGACGTATTTTTCTATCTTAATTTGAGTATCGGCATAAACTGCAACGCTAGCAAGGTGAGTTATACATAAAATTTGTTTATTTTTTGCCAGATTCTTTAAATATCTTCCTACGGCAACAGCAACCGCTCCCCCAATACCAGCATCAACTTCATCAAAAATAAGCGTATCAACCTCATCGGTGTCATTTAAAACTGTTTTTAATGCAAGCATAACACGAGATAATTCACCACCAGAAGCTATTTTAGTAAGAGGTTTCAAAGGGGAACCTGGATTTGCAGAAATCATAAACTCTATATCATCAATCCCAAATTGGCCACAAGATTGAACAGTATCTTCTTCATTTTCGATGGCTTTTTTTTGTTCAACACGTACAACAAATTTCGTTCCACTCATTCCTAGCGTTTTTAGAAGATCTTCTACTTGTTCTGACATATCTGTAGCTGCAATTTGGCGTTTTTTGCTAATTTTTACAGCTTTACTATAAATTGAACGCTCCAATTCTTTTATTTGAGCCATTATTTGTGTTTTACCCATCTCATTAGATTCGAGCTTTTCTAATTGTTCTTTTGCTTTTTCTTCGTATTCAATCAAAGATGTTGCTGAATCCATGGGATTAGCAGAATACTTCTTTTTTAATCTAAACAACTCGGCAGAGCGATCCTGTACTTCTTGCAATCGTGATGGATCAAATACTAATTTATTTTGATACGATCGTAATTCTTCTGCAATATCATTTGCTTCATAAAAAAGGCTTTCCATTCTTGCTGATAATGGCTCTAACGTCTTATCCATATTAACAGAATTGGTAAGAAAAGAATTTGCTCGTTTTAAAATAGCCACAATACCATCCGTTGAAGAATCTTCACTACCACTCATCATATTACTGATTTCTTCGATATTACTATAAAGCTTTTCGAACTGAGAAAGGCGACTCTCTTCTTCTTCGAGCAAATCATCTTCTGTAGGATTTACTTTTGCATCACTTATCTCTTTTATTGCAAATTTTAGTAATTCTATTTTTTCTGCTCTCTCTTGTGCCGAAACATTCATGTCTTTTAACTGGGTATATTTCTCTAATAATTCTTTATATAATTCGGTAAAGGCTCTAACCTCATCATTAATTCCTGCAAAGGCATCTAAATACCGCCGATGTTGAGAAACTTGCATTAAAGACTGATGTTCATGTTGTCCATGAATATCTATAAACCACGAAGTAAATTCGGATAGCTCACTCCGCGTTACAGGCACAGAGTTTAACCATGCAGAACTTTTACCAGAAGCCCTTATTATTCGGCGCAATAAAATACGATCATTTTCTATTTCTATTCCATGTTCTTCTAACCACGATTCAGCAAGTTTTCTATTTCTATCTAAATAGAGAGTTCCGCTCACTTGAGCCAAAGAAGCTCCTGTTCTTACAAAATCTGAACTGCTTTTCCCACCAAGCAAAAAAGACACAGCACCTATTAATATAGATTTACCGGCTCCTGTTTCACCACTAAGTACTGAAAACCCTCTTTGAAACTCTACAGAGGCAGAATTAATAAGTGCAAAGTTTTTAATTTGAATATCTTCAAGCATGAGGACCACCTGACCAATGTAATTTTGAACATAGCGCTTTGTAAAACTTATCTGTTTCACAGCCTGCGAGTCTTACAAACAAAGCTGATTTTTTTATGATAATTAAATCACCTACTTCTACATCATAATGAAGCTGACCATCCCAAGAAACAACGATTTCAGCATTTCTTGAAGGAAGAACCCGAATAGTTAGAACTTCTTCAGGAGGTAACACTAAAGGTCTATTAGATAGAGAAAAGGGTGAAACAGGATTTAAAACTAAAGAATCTAAACGGGGATCAACAATGGGTCCTCCTGCAGCAGCAGAATAAGCAGTTGAACCTGTAGGAGAACTTACTATAATTCCATCTGCTTTAAATTCGCCAAAATTAACAGCCCCAGCTTTAACATTTAACGAAACAATACGAGCCACTGCTTTTGACGAAATTACAACATCATTCATTGCATTGCAATTTATAAGTTCTTTACCATTTCTACAGACGGCTCCATTTACAAGAGATCTTTTGGTAATTGTTTCTTTTCCATCCAAAAATTTTTCTAATTCATACTTCCAATCTTCAGGTTGAATTCCCGCAATAAAACCAAATTCTCCTAAATTAATCGGGAATATAGGTATATTAGCTGCAGCACATTCGCGCGCTGCATATAAAACAGTGCCATCTCCCCCCAAAGTAACAATAAAATTTACATGCTCTAGATTAAGAGGCCTGTTTTCTCCATTAAATTGAGAAAAGACTACAGAAATTTCATAAGGTATTAGAAATTCTTCTATTTCTTTTGATAAAGAATATGCGATTTTTTTAGAAGTATTCGAAACAATCAAACATCTTTTCATTTTTATTTATCCACTCTAAAATCTCTTTTCTACGTTTTTAGAGAACTATGGTATTATTTAATACTATAGAATGGCTCCTTAAACACTTTATAAAACAATATATTCTACACTAAATGATTTTACGGTAAAGTAGCTAATACTTTTGCAACTTTTTCAGCTTTTTTCCCACCCAGCCTAGGATATAACGGAAAAAGAGCGCATCTAAAAGCAAGAGATTGAGCCTGCTGACAATTTACACATGCTTCAGGAAAGATAGTAATGATAGAATGATCAAAAGCTTGTGCTATTTCAATCTCTTTTCTTAACGCATATGCTTTTACCTCTGAATACCCGCTTTCTAAAATTACAGGGAAAGAATATACAATAGGAGAAGCGTTTTCTGTTATCCTTGAAAAAGTTTTATGTTTTCCCTGTTGAAGAGATCGAGCATAAATATCATACATTTGAGATCTTATAGTTTCATTACGTTTATGTTCTTTTAATTGTACCCATGCTAAGGCTGAATTAATATCTGGTAATATATCTGTTATAGGAGCTATTTCTATTTTTTTTTCAAGAACAGGCCAATCACGTTTATTGGGCGCCATTAGAACAGCACCTCCACCAGCAGTAATAATATCTTGTTCTTCAAGCCCCAAAATAGAAAATACACCAAACGATCCAACCGGTTTCTCTATAGTATTTTCACCATCATTGTGAAAATACTTTGCTCCTGCATTTTGAGAAATATCTTCAATAATAGGAATGTTTAAATCTTCAAATTTTTTAAAATCAGGAACTTGTCCAAGGCTTTCATATAAAACTAGAACTCTACCACCATTAGTTATACCTTCTTTAACTAAGTCGACATCCACAAGTCCTGTTTCAATAGAAACATCTACAGGCATAGGTTTTAATCCTGCAGTCAAGACACATTGATATTGCCAAGATGGAGCAAGCGCTGATAAAATGACTCCAGCACCATCTTCAAGATTAAGAAGAGATAATGCATAATTTAAAGCAATTGCAGGACTTCGTAAGGCTATAGCACCACTAACAGAAAATTTTTCTTTGGCTAGATTAATTAAACGTACCATTAAATCACCTGGGCCAATCTTTTCTTCAACCATACAAGTAAGCACTGCATCCATTTCGCGACGTCGTATTGTAGAACTAAACGGTTTTATTAACATATTACCTATCTATTGTTACAATTTTTTGTAATTCTTTAGGATTAAAGAGCTTTCTAGTATCAAGAACAACAAGATATGTATCATCTTTATTTATAACACCATGGATATACTCTGAACCGATACCACTAATCATCTGAGGAGGAGCTTGAATTTCAGCTTTATTGACAGTCACAACTCGAGCTATACGATCTATATAAATACTAATTTTTATATTATCGATATTAAGAATAATAAATCCACCATTTAGTTCGGCATCTTCGTCACTCTGGTTTTCCATTTTTTCTATTCTAAAACGCTTATGAAGACTTATAACAGGAATTATTTCTCCTCGTAGATTAAATATTCCCTCTACATAATAAGGAGCATTGGGAATTGATCTAATATTTTGAATCTTTACGATTTCTTTAACATCCATGATATCCACACCATAAAGTTCTTTTCCTAATTGAAAAGTTACAAGCTGAAATTGTGCATCATCGACAGCCATACAGCCTCCCCTATAAAGTACAAGTAATTTTAGAATACCGTACAAACCAGATTTTTACAAGGTAGTTATTTTGTTTAAAATAAAAAAACTGTTGTAACATATATTACAACAGTTTTCATAAAATTCAAATATTAATTAAGAAGCATACGATCATTGGCCATTTCGCCATGACTTGCAGTATCAAACTTTTCGAGTAAATCAAGTACGGTTAATTTCTTTTTTTCTTCACCTTCAACATCAAAAATTATTCTACCTTCATGCATCATAATAAGTCGATTTCCCATTTTTAGAGCATCTTTCATATTGTGAGTTACCATAAAAGCAGTTAAACAGTTTTCCGTTATAATTTCATTTGTAAAATCAAGAACCTTTTTACCTGTTTTAGGATCGAGTGCTGCAGTATGCTCATCTAGAAGTAATAGCTTAGGTTTTTGCAGAGTTGCCATTAGAAGTGTTAATGCCTGACGTTGACCACCAGAAAGCAAGCCAACTTTAGAAGTCATTCGATCTTCCAATCCAAGATCTAGTCGAGCTAATTTAGTACGATACAATTTTTTCTCTTCTGCAGTTATTCCCCAACTTAACGATCGTCTTTTCCCACGGCGCATTGCCATGGCTAAATTTTCTTCTATCATCATGTTAGCTGCTGTTCCAAGCATAGGATCTTGAAATACGCGCCCTACATATTTTGCTCGTACATACTCTTTTTGACCAGTTACATTTTCACCATCAATCTTTATATACCCTGAGTCTGTATTTATAACTCCAGCAATTAAATTCAACAAAGTTGACTTTCCGGCCCCGTTTCCTCCAATTACCGTAACAAAATCTTGTGGTTTTAAATATAAATCTACATTACGAAGAGCTGTTTTTTCTGTAATTGTTCCTGGATTAAAAGTTTTTGATACATTTTTAAGCGTCAGCATTAGAACCTCCTGTAACAGTGGTATTTTCCAAGGCATCTTCTGCTTCTTCTTCAGCAATCTCTTTTAAACGTGCTTTTTTCTGTTTTCTTTGCGCTTTTCCATCTTGTAATACTGGTAAAGCAAGTGCAAGGGCTACAATTATTGCTGTAAAAAGTTTTAAATCAGTAGATTTCAATCCGAGTTGTAATACGACAGCTATAATAATTCGATAAATAACAGAACCTAAGACAACAGCTATCAGAACCTTAAAAAATGATGTTAAATTTCTAAATAGCACCTCACCTATTATTACAGAGGCAAGACCAATCACAATTGTACCAGTTCCCATCATTACATCTGCATAACCTTGACTTTGAGCAACTAATCCACCAGAAAGAGCCACTAAACCATTTGAAATAGCAAGCCCTATAATAATCATATTATCAGTATGAACACCCTGAGCTCGAACCATTTTTTTGTTATTGCCTGTTGCTCTAATTGCACAACCTAATTCTGTTCCAAAAAACCAGTATAAAAGAAATATAATTATAACAACAAAAATAATTCCGACAATTAAAGAGGCTACAGTTTTACTTATACCAAACAAAGCTTTCATATTTGTCATTAAAGTATCTACACCCAAAAGAGGAATATTTGCTTTACCCATTATACGAATATTGATTGAATATAAAGCAATCATTGTGAGGATACTTGCTAAAATACCATTAATTTTTAATTTGGTATGAAGTAAAGCCGTTATTACACCTGTCATACATCCAATAATAAAGGCAATTAATGGTGAAAGTAGTGGATCCATTCCACTACTTATTAGAACAGCACTAACAGCACCACCAGTAGCAAAACTACCATCTACTGTAAGATCTGCAAAATCTAAAACTCTGAATGAAAGATATACACCGAGTGTCATAATGGACCATAACACACCTTGTGCTACAGCCCCTTGCATAGCTAATAAAATACTCATGTATATAATATTACTATAAATCTTCAGGAATAGAAATACCCAAAAGTTCAGCAGCTTCTTCATTAACCACTAAATTACAATTTTCTAAATATTGAATTGGCATTTCTGCTGGATTTTTATTGTTTTTGATTAAATCAACAGCCATTGCTCCTGTTTGTTTTCCTAATTCATAATAGTTAACTCCATAAGTTGCTAAAGCTCCAGCTTTTACTCCACCTTCTTCACCGCAAATTATAGGAATATTAGACTCATTTGCTACCATAACTACTGTTGCCATACCAGCTGCAAGCATATTATCAGTTGGAATATATATTACATCAACTTTTCCAACAATACTTTGAGCAACTTGTTGAATCTCATTTGAACTTGAAACAGTTCCTTCTATATATTCAAGACCTTCAGCTTCGCATGCTTTTTTTGCAATTTCAATTTGAAACATTGAATTCTGTTCATTTGAACTATACATTAATCCAACTTTTTTTGCTTCTGGTACAAGTTTTTTTAACAATGAAATTTGTTCTGCAACAGGAGTTAAATCTGAAGTACCTGTAACATTAGTTCCTGGCATTTCATTAGATTCTACAAGTTTAGCAGAAGCAGGATCTGTTACTGCAGTTATAAGAATAGGAATAGTGTCTGTCAAATTTGCAACAGCCTGTGCAGCAGGAGTAGCAATTGCAAGAATTAAATCATCATTATCATTAACAAGTTTTTGAGCAATTGTTTGACAATTTGCCTGCTCACCTTGTGCATTGTTAAAATCTAATATTAAATTTTCACCTTCTACAAAACCACCTTCTGCAAGGCCATCTACAAAACCTTGATAGGAAGCGTCCAAAGCAGGATGTTCAATAAGTTGAACAATGCCAATTTTAACAGTTCCTTCATCTTTGCTACCTCCAGCAAATACAACTGATGTAACGAACAATGCAAGTATTAACAAGCTTAATTTCTGAATTAATTTCATACTTTTCCTCCGAAATAATAAATATTTAATTTTACTATAAAGAAATAGTACCTTAATAGTCAATAGAACATTGCATAAATTTGCAATAAAAACATCTAATTAATGCATAAAAATACAATATTTTGAAATTAAATTTATTGAAATAAAATAATATATATGCTATGTTTTTTTAAAGAAAAGGAAACAAACATGATATTTAAAAAAATATTTCTTTACTATTTATTTTTATTTCAGCCATATTTTATATTAATGCAAACCAAGTTCTTACTGTTCAAGAAAAACAAGCTATTGATAATTTTTTACAATTTAAGTTGGAACTTACTATAGATACAAACGAAGATACTTTAACGCGTATTGAAAATTATACAAAACAAATTCATAAAACACATTACAATAATTGTAGCAAAGAAGTTCAATTAATACTAGATAATTTTATCCTAATGGAAAAATATTCCTATTTATTTCTTCATAAAGCAAGCAATTCTACATTAGAAAATCTAATTATCCCTCAAAAAGAAATTAATGACAAATGGTTTTGTACTCATGATAAACCTACTATCAATAAATGGTTGTATACCACAAGTGCAGACATTTTCTCTTGGAGTTTAGAATTTCTATCAAAATCGGATGTAATAAAATATGGATGTATAGCTCGCGATCATTATAAAACAGCTTTAAAAGATGATCCTAATATGGCCTTTGCTCTTTTTGGACTTGCACAATGGAACATTTATGTTCCAGTTATTTTAGGCGGAGGAAAAAATAAAGCAATTAAGCTGTTTAAACAAGCAATCAAAGTTTCTCGAAATCGTTCTGAAAAGTTTTATTCGTATATATATCTTTCCCAAGCATATTTTGACAAAAACAAAAAACAACAATCATCCTTAACATTACAAAAAGCACTAGAACTAGCACCTAATAGTTCCCATATACATTTTATTCAAAGTCTTAATCAAGATAATTGCTCTTATTTTGAATATATGACAAATAGAACAAATATTGAAAATAAAGTAAATAACGATTCTCAAATGGCCGTAAAAACAAACGACATATAAATTTAATTCTCTCCACTTAAACCCAATAATTCCCATGAATAGAAAGCGTTCTTTCTCTGGAGTTGGTAGCAATCAGAGATTGCTATCGACGTTTTGCTCTGCAAAAGTCGCTGCAGGGGGGCGAATAGGAAGTTGGTAGCAATCGGAGATTGCTATCGACATTTTGCTTCGCAAAAGTCGCCGCAGGGTAGCAAATAGGGAGTTGGTAGCAATCACAGATTGCTATCGACATTTTGCTACGCAAAAGTCGCCACAAGGTAGCAGGTAGCAATCAAAGATTGCTACAAACTCAACGCAAGATAGCAGGTAGCAATCAGAGATTGCTATCGACGTTTTGCTGCGCAAAAGTCGCTGCAGGCAGATATAGGAAAAAAGGTTTGGTCGCAATCAAAGATTGCTATCGACATTTTACTGCGCAAAAGTCGCCACAGGCGGGCAAATAGGAAGTTGCACATTATATGTATTAATAAAATTGTTTTGCAATTTGAATAGACTTTCAATATGTTATAAGACAAAAAAAAAGGTTCGGAGAAAGCACAGCTTTCTCTTGAGATTTTGCTTCGCAAAACTCAACGCAGGAGGGCGAATAGGAAGTTGCAAACAAAAAAAAAGGTTTGCAACTTCCTACGTTCCCACATAAATGCAGTATCATCGGCCCTAGAGTGCTTGACTTCCGTGTTCGGTATGGGAACGGGTATTTCCACT
>JTFN01000482.1_pt1 | contig 34297 bp, 27 predicted proteins | sample 235401 | NCBI WGS metagenome assembly JTFN01 (sample SAMN03067589, study PRJNA260952) | activated sludge metagenome | biome: Sludge; feature: Wastewater; isolation source: CETP activated sludge from augmented bioreactor treating industrial... | place: India:Gujarat | collected 2013-04 | reverse complement strand
TGTATCATCTGTATCAAATGCATCTATCATTGCATTTTGAAGAAATGTAGTTCTAAATGAAAATATATCAAAATTAAACAAATCACGCAATGAGTTCTCAAAGATTCTAAAAATTCCTATTTGCAAAATATAATCAAATCCACTGGCAACGGCAGTACCTAAACTATCGGCATCGCCAATAACAGCCTGACCCAATAAACTCATAATCTCGGTATTACTTTTTGATGGTTCAGAATATAAAATAGGACTAAAATTACTTAAACGTTGTTCTTCAGCACTTAAAATTATTTTAACTAGATTTCCTTCTTCATCTTGTTCCGGAATTTCAGCACTAAAACTTATAATAGGATCAAATAAATCTTGATTGCCATCTAGATTTACCATACCATTTTTTATATAAAAAGTACGGTTTATATACAAAATTTCACCACTTTTAACTATTATTTCGCCTTCTAATGAATAAGTATACATTCCTGTATCCATTATAAAATGAATGGGTTTTATTTGTCCAACAAGGCCTCTTACCAAAGGGTTTGTTTTTGAAGGAATATACACTTGTGCTTTTTGATCAATATTTATTGTTATATCTGTATATGTTCGACTATTGTTAGCATTTGTGTCTTCATTGTCATCATCAACACTAAAGCTTGAAATAACAGCCTCTATATCAGTAGCATTCACATTCCCTATTATTGTATTTTCTGATGGTGCAAAATCCATATCTAAATCTAGGGTGGTTGTAGCTTCAATTTCTCCAACAGGAACAACAAAATGCCCATAAAAGCCTTGGGACCCAACACTTTTTACTGTAACGTGCTGAGTGACAGATGATAAAGTCTCTAAATCTATGGAATAAAATAAATTTACAAGCCCCTTTGACTTTTCTCCTGTAAGGAGCACATTGTTAAAACTAAATTTTGAATTATCTATATCACAATCTACATAATCTGCATACATAGTTTCATTTGTACATATTGGAGACGTAGCCCTTGCATCGGTTCCTATAAGGTGCCCATTTATTATAGGCGCATCAAGTTTTCCCTCAACACTCAAAAAACCTGTAACATTGCCAGAATATAATGTAAATTCTTTCAAATCTAAAATTTTTGAAAACCTTGTACCATCAGCAAATATATCATTAAAAGCAAGATAATTTCCTTGATCATTCATATAACCATCACAAACAAAAGAGATAGGAGAATCCTTTGTTGCTTCTATATGAACTCCTCCATCACTGTAGATAACTCCAGAAAGAGCTTTTTCTTCACTAATATAAAATAAAGTTTTTTCTGAATTTTTTTCTACATGAATTGGAACATTATATCTATCATTAAAAAAGGTCCCTGTAAGTTTTTGAAGAATAACATCGACAACAAATTTGTTGTTTCCATCATTCAAATCATCTGTAACGGTATAAAAATTAGCTGACATTTGTGACTCAAATGTTTTTGTTGAAAACGGTAAGCCTGGTTGTAATTGCCCATTTATTAAAGTACTAGCTTTTCCACTCATAGTAGAAAGATTACATTGCCCTGTAAGATCTTTTGCTTCGTATGTTCCAAAAGATAATTTACACTCATCAAAAGAGATATCTTTATCTTGTAATAGTATGGGGCCACTAAATACAACAGGCATACCTTGCGTCGTTATTTTCGCACGATTTACATTAACTTGCACAGACGGCATGTCAACACTTCCCAGCGCATTTAACGAAAATGATAATGTATCATCACTTGTTTGCCCATTTAATACATGAGCAAATTGAAATTCGTTTATTTCTCCTTCTACATTAAAAAACAGATTATTAAAAAAATCATCTGATTGAATTAAAGCATTTTTAGGATTATTTGCTTCTACAGAAAGTAGAATTTTCTCAGGGGAAAAATCCTCGCTTAAATCTAAATTTAAAAAAGCAGAATGTAAAACATACTCTGAAAAATCCCATCCCATACCTACCGTTCCTTCCAAAGTTGAAACTGAATCATTATAAACTAAAGAAGACGAAGTAAACCCGTACTTATCTAAAACTCCTGCAAACTGTAACCTAGGATTAGATATTAACTTTCCAGAAATTTCTTGAATTGTAAAATTATTTATTGTATACAGCCAACCATTTTTACCATAATTATACTGGCTTTGTAGTTCTAATAAAAAATTATAATCATTAAAGTTTAAAGGTAATGATTCCATGTTTACCTTTGCAATTGCAGCATCTTTAGTAAAGGTTACATCAGCATAAAATCCGTAATTTCCAGAAATACTTAAAAATTTATTAGCCTCATAAAACCCTGAAAAAGTATAAGGAATAGAATTAAAACTTATATCAGAAGAAAAGAAAGTTTCTTTCTTATCAGAAAAATCTAAATTAAAATTGACATCAAGTTTTTGGCCGGCAAATAAAATCTCAAATTGTGACAAATGCATGCGCTCTTCTGTTCCATCAAGAGATAACAACATCATTTCGTTTTCTTTACTGATATTAGCTGCAATAAAATAAGGAGCATTATAAGTTATATGTTCTAAATCAGAAGATATAAAAGCATCAAAAGTAAAAATATAATCTTTAAAAATAGATTGTAAGGAACTAATTAGAGTTATATTTTCTTTGGGGACAGACCATTGTGCCATTGCAAGTGCTGTTTCTATAAAAAAGTTTTTACAAGATATTTGCATTTGTAAAAAAGAATCTTCTAAAAAATCAAAACTTCCTGTTAGTGTAATAGTTCCTGGGTCTGAAATATCAACATACGAATAATCTGTTGCTTCAAAAGAAAAATCTATAGATCCTTTTTGAATAACAATATTTAATTGTATTGCAGTAAGAGATTTTGCTCCAAAAGTTAATTGAGGAATAAAACATAAAAAACCATTAGAAACGGGAGAAATATAAACATCAGTTGCTAAGGTATTGCCACTGGGGAGAGATATTCGTTCAATATTTAATACCCCAAAAGGTAACAAATTTTTAATATCTAAAGATCCAGAATAAGATGCATCACAATATTTAGAATGTACAGCAAGTTTTGAAATGTTTACTTGATTTACCGTTCCTTCCAAATCTATATCAGCGTCTATTCCTCCTTTTATTAAAGAATCTGGTAATTTTATATTTCCATCTACTTGATAATCTAAATTTTTAGAATTTATATTATAGGATAAAGAACACACTCCTGTCATTTCGGTGTTGTAAAAATGTGAAACATTAAAATCTTTTGATTTTTTAAAAGTAACAACTGACAAAGGTTGAAAGTCTTTTGCATTTAAGGCAATGTTCATATCAGAAGTTTTAGTATTGTAGGAGCCTGTAATTTCGAATGGTTTACCGTTCTGTATTAGTTTTAAAGTGACATTAGTATCTGTATGGGTTACATAAAAATCTAATCTTTCAGCACTAAAAAGAGAAGTATCCATATCATAAAATGAAAGTTGTGCGTAAGATTCTTTAAAAGATGATGAAACACCACCTTGTAACAAATAATTAAAACTAAAAGCGTTTACAGGAAAATTATTTTTTTGAGATAAGGTTAATTTTATTGCCCCTCTAGAGTCAATTGCCAAAAAACCAGTTGATTCCTGGGTAAAAAGATTCAGTTTTGAAAGTCGTAAAGTAAAACTTATATTTTCATCAGTATAAACAAATGCTGAGTTTTTTATTAAAATATTAATAGGAAGTGTAAAATCTGAAGCATTAGAAGTTTCTCTTTCTGAAAATATTTTTATAATTTTTTTACGTACAGATGAGTTTTCTACTTCATTATAGTTAAAAAACCCACCAGAAATAATTAAATCTCCTAATGCATCAGAAAAATCTCCATCAATCATTTTAAAAATATTCCAGTTAAGTTTTATAGATTTTATTTCAGCAATTTGTTCATTTGCAGTTTTATCATATAGGACTATACTAGAAAGACGTAATCCTGATATTATAGAGGGAGAAAGAGATTTATATGAAATAGAAAGACCTGTTTTTTCAGATATAATCGAAATATAATTATTTTCTAGTTTTTGCATCTCTGATTTTGCTTTTGCAATGACTGGATGAGCAACGAAAAGTAAGGCTGCTAAAATTGAGAAAAGGATTATTATACTGAAAAGAAAAAGGTGTATCTGTTTTTTCATTATTTATATTTCATAGTAACAAATTTTTAACAATTTTGGTAGGTAAAAATGATACTTAATAATTTTATAGTTTTAGAAGGAATTGATGGAGCTGGAACTACTACTCAATTAAACTTACTTAAAAAACGATTAACTAAAAAAAACGCTTTTTTCACAGCAGAACCTTCTAAAAGTGAAACAGGGAAATTTTTACGTTCTGTCTTGCACGGTGACATAAAACTGAATCCCAAGACTATTGCTTTTCTATTTGCTACAGATCGAAACGAACATTTATACGGCTCTATAAAAAACGATAATTCAAAAATCTCAAAAGATTGTGGTATTGTAGAACGATGCAATAATGGACAACTTTGCATCACTGATAGATATTTATTTTCAAGTCTAGCTTATCAAAGTATCGAATGTGGCAAAGAACTACCAAGAAAACTAAATTCTGATTTTCCTCTACCTCAAATTGTTTTTTATTTTATATTGCCTCCTTCTGAATCTTTAAACCGCATAAAAGATCGTGGAGTTACAGAAATATACGAAAAACTTGAATTTCTTGAAAAAACAGCCAAAGAATATGAAAAAATATTTTATGAATATGAAAAATTAGATTCTAAGATGAAAATAGTTAGAATAGATGCAACTCAAGAAGTAGACAAAATTGAAAAAATAATATGGCGCGAGCTTTCTCTTTTGCCGATACTGAAAGAGTGAAACGTTTTATTCTGACATTCTTAATTATACTTATTTCTCTTCCAGGCTTTTCTTGGGCAATTAAATACAAAGAAGAGTATTATAATCTCTATCATATCCATTATCAACAATATCCATCGGATGTAATAGAAAATATTTATTGGCTAGAAAGATCTATAGCTGCTGATTTTTGTAATCCTCAATTTGCGCTTGCTCACATAGATAACAAAGATGAGTGGGAAAAATATCGTTATCTGTTTATGATGCATGTAAATCTAAAATTAGCAGAACAACATCTAAGACTAGGTCGAACTTGGGACAAAAATGTCGCATATTTCTATGATGCTCCGTGGAAAGACGAATACCTAAGGAATCTAAATACAGCTGAAAGTTGCTATCAAGCAGGATTATATTATTGGACTGAAGCTAAAACATGGGCACAAAAAGCAAATCAAGACAAATTTAATTTTTTATATTTGACAGATATCCAAAACTGGGAAGATGAATGCTTCCGCATTGATTCAGGTGATTTAGACTATGAAAAAACTATCAATCGAGAATTGTCACGTTTAAGCACAGTTCAAGATGATTTAAATAAAATGGATTCTAACTACTAAATTTTTTTTGCTTTTTTATTGCATAGAAATTCAAAAATCAGTAAACTAGCAAAATTATGAATGAAGATAAGCTAGAATTATATTATGAATCTATTAACCCTGGAACTAATAAAACTGATATTGTTTTCTTTAAAAACATCGATTTACTTCTAAAAGCTTTTTTTGCTAATACAGTGATTCAAGGTATTGATGGAAAACCTGTTATTATACAAAACAAAAAACAACGCAGAGTGTTTGTAACAGACACAAATGTTGCAAAAATTCCTCAAGTAAATGACTTCCTAAAAACCATAGATCTTACTGAACATAGTGTTATTACTTTACCGGCTGGAGAACAACATAAAACAATAGAAAATGTATTACTAATCGTAAAGAAAGCTCTTGAAGACGGCCATATGCGTAACAGCATTTTTACCGGAATTGGAGGAGGCGTTATTTGTGATATGACAGCTTTTGCAGCCTCTATTTTTAAACGCGGAGCAAAACTTGAATTGGTACCTACTACACTTTTGGCAATGGTTGACGCAGCTATTGGCGGGAAAACAGGATGTGATTTTGATGAATGGAAAAATATGCTAGGAACTTTTTTCCCAGCACAAAAATTATACGATTGCCCAGATTTCATTCAAAATCTTCCAGAAGAAGAGTATCGATCTGGATTGGGTGAAGTGGTAAAAACCGGGATGCTTTACGCACCAAAACTGTTTCAAATTATGTGTAATGAAAAAAAGAAGATCTTATCACGGGACTCAGAAATAGTTTATGAAATAATCAAACGCTGTAGTCTTGCAAAATCTAGTATTGTTCAACATGATCTTATGGAAAAAGGGCTTCGTATGGAATTAAACTTAGGTCATACTTTTGGGCATGCATATGAAAGCCTTTGTGGTTTAGGAAAAATTCCTCATGGAGATGCTGTTGCATGGGGATTAAGTCGTTCCATTGAATTATCGATGCTTCTTGGATACTGCCAACAAGATTATAAAGATGATGTATTTGCATGCTTAAAAAATTATGGATGGTCAACAGATCCTATTCCTCCTGGATTAAATAAAAACTCAGCAGATGATCTGATAAAAATAATGCATAAAGATAAAAAAAACAGTGGTACAAAAATTCGTTGTATTTTACAAAAAGAACTCAATATGACTGTTATAGAAGAAATTTCAGACAGCGATATTAAAAAAGTACTATAAAATTACAATTTCGATATCTTTTGCAATTTTCGTTCAATTGAACCAGAAAGCTTGGAAGCCTTTTCTATTTCAGAAGAAGCGCTTTCAAGTTTTTTTTGTGCTAAGTCTAAAGAAATCGTAAACCGATTAAAACTCGTTTCAATTTCCCCAAGAAATTTCCAAATATCACTAGAGCGTTTTTCTACTGCAAGTGTATGAAATCCAAGTTGCAAACTATTAATAAAAGCCGAAATGGTAGTCGGACCACAAATTGTAACCTTATATTCATGAATAATATGTTCAAAAAGGCCAGGAATTCCTAAAATTTCTGAATACAAACTTTCAAAAGGCACAAAAAGTATTGCAAAATCTGTCGTATAAGGTGGGTCTATATATTTTTGAGCTATGTCTTTAGCAAAAGATCGAATTTTTCTTACAAGTTCTTTTTGACATGCAAGGACTAAATCTGGATTTTCTTTTTCGTAAGCAAGAATCAATCGCTCATAATCTTTTGTTGGAAATTTTGAATCGATAGGTAACCATATATTTTTAATTTGATTATTTTTAGAGGGTATCTTTATAGCAAATTCAACTAGAGCATCGCTATTATGCTTTGTTTTAACGTTTTTTGCATATTGACCACTTACAAGTATGTCATCAAGCAAACTTTGTAATTGAATTTCACCAAAAACACCTTTTGTTTTAACATTTGCCATAACATTTTTAAGTGAACTTACATCTGTAGATAATGATAGCAATGTACTATCCATAAAACCTGAATTATGTGAGTTTTTGTAAAGTAATATAACAACTAAAATTGTTTGAAGCAAAACAAGAAAGGCTAAAATTACTATAGCTGCAACGACAATCAGGTTGTTTGACATAAATTGATTCATTAAAAGTCCATTGTTTTACACAGTCATCTTATGAGCTGGTTCTAATGTTTTATTTTTAAAAACAGAAGGAATAAAGGTTTTTATACGAGCAATTTGAGCATAAAAATCTGAAATTCCAAGCTTATATAAAGAATCAATGGAATCACCAGCATCAGAAAAAGTATTTACATCTAGCTTTTCTGATGGTCGAATAATAATTACCTTCCCTTCTTGCTCAAGTTTTTCTGCAAGGCGTAACTCTTTCATATACATGATATGACGCACATCTATATCTTTAACAATTTTTGGAAATTTTTTTAATATTCGTTTATAGATTCTATGATGTTTTTCGGGTTGCTTTATATATCCTTTTGCACGTGATAAAATTACTACCATTTTATCACATCCATCCTCTAGAGCTTTCTGAACAGGAATTGAATCACTAACTCCACCATCAAAATACAATTTTCCGTCAATTTCTTCGGGTTTACAAAACACAGGAACTGCTGATGATGCCATTAGAGCATTGTATTTATTATGTTCCATTTGATTTTTATCAATATATACAGGCTTTCCTGTTTGTGCATCTGTAGTAACAATTTTAAAGGTTGTAGGATTATTTTTAAAATATTCATAATCTACAGGATCTTTGCCCCCCTCATTTGATAGGGTGCCATAAATATAATGCAAATTAAAAACAGACCCGTTTTTTAAGAAACATTTCAATCCCATATAATTATTATCTGTCGAATGGTATCTGTAGAATCTATAATTTCTTCTATATTGCCCTGCTACAAAACTTGTTAAATTTGCTGCTCCAGCAGAAACACCTATATTATAGTCAAATGATATTCCTTCTTCGAGCATAGCATCTAATACACCTGCACTATAGGCTCCTTTTTGGCCACCACCTTCTACAATTAATCCTGTTTTAATCATGACAATAAGTATGACACTATTTACTTTTTTTGTCATCACATATACTATAATTTTATGAATTTCGAGACATATTTTGATTGGGCTGCTACAGCTCCTATAGATGACGATATCTTAAATAAATCTTTAAATATTGCAATTGACTTTGGCGGTAATCCTTCTAGTGTTCATGCTGAAGGAGTAAAAGCAAAACAAAAATTAGACGAAATACGTAAATCTTGCGCTATTTCTCTGGGTGTAAAAGCAGAACAAATTTATTTTACTAGTGGAGGAACAGAAAGCGACTATTTACCTCTCCTATCACTAATGCAAGGACCGGTTCGAGGAAACATTCTCGTAAGTTCTATTGAGCATGATGCTATCGCAGCTCAAGCACAAATGATGAAACACTGTGGATTTTCAGTTACAGAAATCCCATGCACCAAAGAAGGAATAATAACCCCAAAAGCTGTAATAGATAAAATTCAAGATGACACTCAATTTATAAGTGTCATGGCTGTAAACAACGAAACAGGAGCAATCCAACCTATTTATGAAATCTCAGATGCCATTTCTGCCCATTGTGCTGGTAAACGACGTCCTCGATTTCACGTTGATGCAGTGCAAGCAATAGGGAAAATACCCCTTAATTTAGCATATAAAGGCATTGATTCTCTGGCAATTAGTGCCCATAAAATTAGAGGTCCTCGTGGAGTTGGTATTTTATACATGGAAAAACGTACAGAACCCTTTTTGCGGGCTGGAGGACAAGAAGAAGGAATAAGAAGTGGAACAGAAAATATTATGGGAACTTGGGCTCTATCAAAAGTTCTCGAAAAATATGTTTCACAAGCCACTAAATCTATTGCTTCTAAAACCGAGGAAAATGATTTTATGTCATTATTCAATAATCAAGTAGAACAAACAGCAGACTTAATTAACAAATTAAAAACTATAAAAGGGTGTCAAATAATACCAAAAAATAGAGGAAAGAATCCTAAAAGCAAAAAATACTCACCGTGGATACTCCAAGTAAGTTTTGCGAACATACCCGGACAAGTTATGGTAAGAGCCTTAAGTGAAAAAGGATTTTATATTTCTACCGGTTCAGCTTGTTCAAGTCGAAAAAATAATCGGCCAGTCCTTTTGGCAATGGGAATCGATAAAGAAACAGCCACAAATGCAGTTCGAATATCTTTTGGAAATACCAGTACAAAAAAAGGCATAAATGCACTATTTGAAGCTATTAAGGAAATAGCAAATTTTTTTAACTAAGAAAAACTTTTTCTATCTTTTGTTCTAAAGTGACAAGCCTAGAAGCTGTTTCTTTTGTATTATCACCTCTTTTTGCAACAGGTTCATCTAACTTAATTTGTAGAGGGGTCTGATCTAACACAAGTATTCTATCTGCTAAACTTATTGCCTCATGAATATCATGAGTAACCATAACAACAGTTTTAGGCTCATCTTTTAATAAACTCTTAAATAGCTTTCCAAGATGTAATTTAAGTCTGATATCCTGAGATTGAAAAGCCTCATCCATTAAAAGAATGTTTGATGGATATGCAAATGCTCGAGCCAAAGAGGCACGTTGCTTTTCTCCACCCGATAGTTCTTCTACATTAGAAAACACTTTTGATTCAAGTCCCACTCTTCCCAAATAATGTAATGCACGCATACGCGCATTTTTTTGATTCATTACATTTAACAAAGGCAATTCTATATTTTGTAAGATGCTCCTAGAAGGCAATAATCGAGGTTCTTGAAAAAGATATGAAATTGTAGTCTTTATTTCTTTTTTCATATTATTTTTTATAATAACTTTACCAGAATCTGGTTTTAATAAATTTACGATGCAATCAAATAAAGTAGTCTTTCCTGCCCCAGATGGAGCAATGAGAGCGGTTACTGTGTTTGGTTCAAAAGTAACAGAAAAATTTTTATATAAAGGTTTACTTCCCCGAACAATTGAAAGATTATAAACCGAAATACCTGTAGAAACAGTATTAGTAGAGGAAACAAAAATGTGATCTTTTTTAGATTCACTATGCTGAAAAGAAAAGGCTTGAGATTCCGTTTGCACTCTATATACTGTAATTCTTTTTAAGGGAATTGAAAGAAGGTTTTCCAAAAAAAAACTACACAACACAATTGATAAAGTCCAAGCAAAAACACTTGCAGTTTCAATTTGAACTTTTCCTTGATACAATGCAGCTCCAACAGAAATTTTAGGGAGTGCAATTATTTCTGAAGCAACAACCACTTTCCATGTTAAAGAAAAAGAAGTAAGTACTGCATTTTGTATATATTGCATAATAGATGGCAAATACAAAGAATGGAATTTCTGTTTTTTAGTAAAATTATATATAGAACACATGTCAACAAGATTTTTATCTATGTTTTGGATACCAGATATTACTCCTCCAGTCATAAGCGGTAATGTCATAAGAACCCCAATAAAAACAGGTACAAAATTTGTACTAAACCAAAAGATAGCCATTAAAATAAACGACACAACTGGAGTTGCTTTTATAATACTCATTGGAAAAGATAAAAATTGATTAAACCTATGATATTTCCCAGCTCCAATCCCTAAAAGGCTCGATAAGCAAAAAGAAATAACAAAAGAGAAAATAACTCGAAAAGTTGTTACCCCTAATAAGTGCCAAAATGTGAGCGTTTTAATAAGTTGAAAAAATTTAGAAAGAACTTCTTGTGGGTAAGGAAGAATAAGAGAAGTCCCCACCCGTTTAGCTTCAAATAACCAAGAAACTAATAGAACAATACAGGGCAAAACAATTGAGAATAATAAATTTATAACAAATAATTTTTTTTTGTTTTGCACTATATTTACATAGAAGTATTAAAAATAAAATCCATCATCTGGAAGTTTCCCCCCAATTGAAGTTGGTTCAATTTCCACAAACAATGAAAGCAATTTTTCAACTTCATTTTTGGCATCCTGCGCTGGAATAAATGTAAATGCAGAACTAGGAATTGCTTTGGTAGCAATAGGAGCACTAATTCCAAGAGTATATTTTTCTACTAGATTTCCTGCTTCAACTGGATTTGTATTTGTCCATAAAATTGACTTTTCGTAAGCCGCTAAAAAAAGTTTCACAGTTTCAGGATAGTTTTGTGCAATTTCTTTTCGAATAACCACAACTGTTATAGGATAATTGCTTGCATCATCAGAATAAGCCATCCAAGCTTCTTGAAGATTAATTGCTCTTAAAAGCGTTTGATCTTTCATTTGACAAACTGTTGCAAAAGGTTCTGGAACAATAATATAGTCAATTTTTCCAGATATAATAGAGGGAGCTAATTCAACAGTTGGAATTGAGAAATCAATGTTCACTTGATCTGCGCCCTCTCCAATTTCCAATAAAGCTTTATTTGCTAGATATTTACAGACGTAATCTGGAGTTGAACCACTTTGTCCTGCAACGTATATTGTTTTGCCAGGTAAATCTGCAAAAGTATGAACCGTTTTGTCGCGAGTTAGAAGAAATAAATTTCCTTCACCACAAATACCTCCCATTATTAGAGACCCATTTGAATTATAAACTTTAGCCGCTACATTTGGAGGGAGGACACCAATATCAATTTCTCCTTTAATCATTCGTGGTAAAAGTACATCAGGTGTAGCGGTAACTTCAAACGTACTTTTAACACCTTTTAAATCAGGATGGTTATCAAACATGTAAGCCATCCCAACACCACTTGGCCCATTCAAAACTGAAACATGTAAAACTTTTAAATCCTTAGCTTCAATAGATTGTTTTTGACCAGGAAATTTAGAATCAGTTTCTTTAGAACCTAAAGCCACAAGAGGGAATGCCATTGTAGAAACCACGAATCCCAAAACCAATAATTTTGTTATTTTTTTCATAGAACTCTCCATATTTCAAGACAAGAATATTCTTAATCTCTCTATCAGATTAAGCTATTTGCTTTTATAATCTAATTTAACTAAATTGTTTATACATTTTAGCAATTATTGAAACCCCCTGTTTAACCTCTTCTGACGGACGAGAATAATTTAAACGAAGGCATTTATCATAATGAGAATAAGGGTAAGGCTTCCCTTCTGTTTGAACTTCATGTCCAAAAAAAGAATATTCACCAGGAACTGTAATAACTCCTTGATTTTTTAACTTAGCATAAAATTCAATTGTGCTCATTTTTAAATCTGGCAAATATAACCAAACAAAAATAGCCCCTTCACTTTTATGGATATAATAATTAGTCCCTTCAAAAAATTCATGAATCCAAGATTGGATTTCCTCTGATTTTTTTTCATAATAGGGTTTAACAGTATTTTTTGCCATATCAACAAGTTTATTATTAGTTATAAGCCTTTCTGCAAGAGCTTGCCCCATAGAGCCAGATGCTAATGAAGCAATAGCATTTATATTTGAAAGGGCTTCTATAAGTTGTGGTCGTGCAATAATAATCCCTGTTCTAATTGCAGGCAATCCAATTTTAGATAAGCTCATTGATAGAATAATATCTTCATTCCAGATAGGAGTGACATTTTCTGCAAATACAATATTAGGAAAAGGAATTCCATAAGCATTGTCAATTAACAATGGTATTTTAAATGTATGTGCAATTTCAGCCAGTCTATTAACTTCATAATCAGTTAACACATTACCAGAAGGATTTGTAGGACGAGTAATGCACATTGCCCCTACTTGCCCATCAACGCCCTCAGAATTATGTCTATCTAAGTACTGTTCAACTGCTTCAAAATCTACGAAATATTTCATAGTGTGATCTTCATAATATTCGCATTTAGGAGGAACACTCACCATACAGTTTTTTTCTATGCCTTGATCAGCATATCCAATATATTCTGGCATTAACGGAAACAATATTGTTTTTTTCCAAGTTTTAGTTTTTTCGCCTAAACCTTCACCTTTTGTTTCGTATGTTCCACTAAATAAATTAAAGAGATAAAAACAAGCACTTTGACTACCATTTGTGATACAAACATTGTCTGAATTTATATTCCATCCATACTTTTTTTTAAAAAAAGTGGCAATTGCATTTATAAAACTCATTCTTCCTTGAGGTGAATCGTAATGAGAAATAACATCTTCAAAACTTTCGCCATCGGATAAGATTCGTTCCATTTCTATACGATATGCTTTTTCTACATCGTGTATACGTGCTGGATTTCCTCCCCCAAGTTGATATGAAGGATTCCCTTTTGGAAGAGGTTTCCCTAAATCATCCATAAGTTGCAAAATACCAGATTTTGTTGTTAATTTTTCACCAAATTTTGAAATTTTCATACTCATTATAGTAATGTTTTTAACCGTAGACAGCAAGCAGTTTGCTATCTATCAAATTAATTATACTTGAAAGACTTCTTTTTTTTATAACTTTAATAAAATCATTTTCTTCATTACTAGAAGACTTTTTTGTCAATTCTTCAAAATACATAAGTATCTGTGTAAATAATAAACCAACTTTACCAGGCAATTTTACAGAAGAATCTATAGCCGCTTTTGAAAGAAATACCATTCCCAAGAGAACTCCACTTCGTCTAAACCCTGCCTCAAAAGCCCCTTGCGTTATATTAAAACTACCCAAAGTAAATAAAATCTTACCATAAGCCGGATACAAATTTAAAATTGTTATGCTTAAAAAAATTACAATAGGCATAAAAAGACGTAATTTACCTTTTTTAAAATAGACGACAATAGCAAATGAAAGTGTTGCTGTCCATAAAAATAATAGATTTTTTTGAAAAATCAGAACAGGAAGTCCTATAAATAAAAGCACAATCGTCCAAACATATTTCCTTATTGGAGATGGCTTAATACTTACATTTTCTTCTGATAATAAAACGTTGTGTGTTACAAACCCTTTATCTGTTTTTAATTTGGAAAAAAAATTTGATTGCCTCATAAAAAGTGCTGTAATCAAACCCAGAATTGTTCCAGTAAATATTCCTGATATTAACAAAATAGGGGCAATATAACGAACAGAAGAGCCGAACAACATAATACGTGACATTACTATTTGTGCTCCTGTATTAGCAAGAGCTCCACACAAACTTATTCCAATTGGAGACATAAGGTTTGTTCTACGACCTGCTGAACGACCCACTAAAGTATACATAAAAAGCATTATTAAAAGTGAAGAAAAGGAACCTGAAATAGAAAAAACAAAAATATATGAAAAAAGAGTCCCAGCCAATATAGCTTGGCAAAAAACTTTTAAAAACATAAGCAGAAAAACTTCTTTCCAAGACAAAATGTATAAAGCCAGTATTATAGGCATATTAGCTAAACCAAGTCGCATAAAAGGAAGTGGCTTTGGAATAGCAAATTCAATTGCAGACAAAAACAAACAAAGAGAAGCCAGGAAGGGAATAAGTTTATTACTATTCAATTTCATTTTGTACCAACTAAACTTAAAGAGTTCTTATATTATTATAGTATATAACAAGTTTAGTCAAAACCCTCTAATTAAATAGAGTTGTTAACATGTATCCTTTTTCTTTCGATAATAAAAAAGAATAGGCAAATAGGGAGTAATATTATGAACAAAATACGTTTTGCTACACTAATTGTAGGAATCTTTTTTTTAACATCATGTGGTTCGATACAACCAAACACAAATAAGAATAACGTTGTTACAACCACAACAGAGGATAGCACTGATACCATACAAGAATTAATAAAAGCAGGGAAAACAAGCAAAGCAGAAGAAATGTTTCAAGGTAAAATTGATATCGATTTAGCTGATGAAATAGGCAATACAGCTTTGCATACCGCAGCCTTAATGAATAATGCTGATTTGGTTAATTTTTTACTTTATAAAGGAGCAGATGCCTCCTTAAAAAACAATACAGGAGATACAGCTCTTCATTTAGCTATAAAAAATAACGCTATAGAATCAGCAACGCTATTAGCACCTATAGACAATTCATTATTTTCAAAAGATGGAGACGGAAAAACATCTTTGGAACTAGCAATCGAAAAAGGACAAACCTTTTATCCTGCTGTCTTAAATAAACAAACAGGAAGCAAAACAGATGCCTTTGGACAATCTCCATTGCATTATCTTGTAAAGTCAGAGAATTTAGAGGCTGTTAAATATGTTATAAATCAAAAGCTGCCTTTATCTATTACTTCCAAAGAAGGATTAACTCCATTACATATTGCTTATCAAAACAAAGAAAGTTTAACTTCTATAAAAATAGCGGCTCAACTTATTCTTGCTGATGCGGCTCCCGTCAGAGGCAATTTTAGTTATTTTGAAGATGCCATAAAAACTCATAATCCTTCGATAAGATACGACGAAGGCCAAACACCATTACATATTGCTACTATTATGGGAGACACAGGAATCGTAGAGTATCTTTTATCTGAACATGCCTCAACATCGGTCAAAGATATATCCGGTTCTACCCCTTTGCATGAAGCAGTTCGCTACGGAAGAGTTGCTATTATAAAACTTCTTTTAAAGGCTGGAGCTGATATAAACGCACGAGATAGCATGAATAAAACCCCTTTACTTATATTAAGTCCAACAGAACAACAAGAAGCTATTTATGAGTTATTGCTTTCAAATGGAGCCGATGCAAATGCAAAAGACTTATATGGTGATACTGCCCTTCATATAGCAACAATGACATCTGCCCCAGTAAGTGTTTTAAGTAAAATTATAAAAGCTGGAGCTGATTGCGATGAACGAAATAAAAAAGGGGTTACCCCTCTTGCTTTGGCGGTTGAACATCAAAATCCAGAACAAATAGAGTTTTTCTCATCGATGGGAGCAGATATTACAGCAGAAGACATGGAAGGGAAAACACCTCTATCATTAGCCCTTGCTTCTAGTGTAGAAGTTACAAAAAAACTTCTAAAAGGAGACAGCCTCTACTGTCGTGATTCATATGGGAACACCCCCTTACATATTGCTATAGCAACCAATGCTTCTAATGAACAGATATCATACTTAATAATAGCCGGAAGTGAAGTTAATGCTCGAAACCGGAATGGTGATTCGCCTTTGTATCTTGCAGTTCAGCAAAATGCACGTTTTGCTGGTGAATTATTGCTATCCCACAATGCAGATGTATTTGCTACAAATACAGAAAATTACTCACCTCTTAGATTAGCACTTTCTTCTGGAGGAGAAGTACAAGATTGGCTTTTAACCTCCGAAGTAATAAAAGCTGTCGATGGAATTGGGAACACACCTTTACATTATGCATGTGAATGGAAATTAAATGATTCTATAAAGATACTACTGGAAAAAGGCGCAAAGATTAATGTTCGAAATACAAACGGAGAAAGTCCCCTTTTCTTTGCCATAAAAGCTAATAGCCCATCGACAATTTCACTTTTAATAGAAAACGGAGTTAACAAAGATGTACGTGACTTTTTAGGCAATACAGCTCTTCATGCCTGTGTTAGATATGATGCCTTAGATGCTGCATCAACACTCATAAGAAATGGAGCCTCAATTAATTTGCAAAACTTATCAGGCAAGACTCCTTTACATGAAGCAGCTTCTGCAGGCCGCGTTTCAATGGTAACACTCTTACTAAATAATAATGCAGATATAAATACTGCTGATTCGACAGGGAAAACACCTCTTATAGAAGCAATTCAAGCTGACCACTTAAAATTAGTAAAATTACTTTTAGAGCGAGGAGCTTCTCCAATGATTCAAGAAATGTATGGCCGAAATGCATATCATGAAGCAGCATTAACCAAAGATATTTCTTTAATTAACTTATTACGAGAGGCCGGAGGGAATCCTCTTTCTCGAGATACACACGGAGAAACACCTTTTTCGTTGGTTCTTAATTATGACAAAACTGTCATAAATGCAGTATTAGGCGATAACATAAATTTAATAGATTCTGATGGAAATACACCAATACACATTGCTATTATAAAACAAGCAACACAAGACACGCTAAAAATGTTACTAGCTAAAAAGTATCCTGCAAATAGGCGAAACAGTGAAGGTAATACTCCTTTAACCTTAGCTGTAAAGAAAAATTATGTAGAAGCAGCAGCAACTCTTTTAGAAAATGGAGCTGATCCATATATATCAGATAATTCGGGAGAATGTGCTTTATCATATTCTATAAAAAATAATCCCGAAATACTCAATGCTATTGTAAAGTTTTGTGCTAATACTACTGATATGACAGGAGATGGTATATTGCATTATGCTGCACGAGAAGCAAACGTAGATACTATAAAACAATTATTATCAATGGGCCTTGACAGAACAATTACTAATATTTCTGGCGAAACAGCCTATGATATAGCAATTCGCTGGCAACGTCCTGAGATAGCAACATTACTAAAATAAATCTTTTAAATTCTATCTAATAGCTTTCTAAAAGCACTATAGTCTTTTTTAAGTTCTTTTGAGCCTCTGGTAATCTTACAGAGGCTTAAACGATACTTTTTAGCAATTTCTCTTTGAGTTGTGCCTTTTTCGATTTCTTTTACTAACAACCATCGTTTTGAAATATCAACCAATTCAGCAGGCGTAAAAAGACACCGAAAAAAATCTTCCAGTAGTTTAGGATCGTCTATTTCATAAACAAGGCGTAGTAATTCTTTTAAGCCTTCATCTATGAGCTCATTCATTTGAGTATCTTCTATTTTTTCGGAACTATTCATAGTAACAAGTATACGGCTATATTGTTCAAAAGTCTATTACTTGCTAGCTATAAAAAAATAGTGTATATTTTGTTTATGAATGAATCAGTAGAATGGCGCGATGTTGAATATAACAGAATATATAATGAAGAACTGCGAGGCCTAGAACGTCGTCGCGAAAACGATAAATCTCTAACAATAGAAGAACTTCAGGGCATACTTGATTCTCTATATATTATCGATGGGAATGATCAAGATGGCCGAGGTCCATTGGGAGACACAACAATTTCAGCTCAAATTGCTGCTTACGAACATTTTATAGGCGAATGGGAAGCTCAAAAAGAAACATAAAAATTTACAAGTTAAATAATTCACATGTATTTTTATATACAATTTGAGCAAGTTTTTCTGTAGAAAGACCGATTCTTTCTGCTATATATTTATACACATATTCTACAAGAACAGGATTATTTTTTTTGCCTCGATATGGTACCGGTGCTAAATAAGGAGAATCTGTCTCGCAAAGGATTCTATCCTGAGGTATATAGCGAATTAAATCAGATATAACGTCTAAGTTTCTTTTTTTTGTATAAGTAATTGAACCAGAAAAAGAAATATACCATCCTAAATTTAAAAAGGCTTTAGCTTCTTCTACCCCATAAGAATAACAATGTATTATTCCGCTATGATAACCAATATTTTTTAAGCATGCTAAAGTTTCCTCAAAAGCTTCTCTGCTATGAATAATAACAGGGAGTTTTTTCTTCTTTGCTAACTCTAATTGCATTTCAAACAACTCAATCTCATTGTTTAACATATTATTTTTAAAATCCTCTTCATTTCTACCATCTACGCCAGAAGGATTCCAGTGATGATCAAGTCCACATTCACCTAAAGCAACTAATTTATTATTCGAAAAACTTGAACCACAGGTATTTTTACGAAACAAATCTATTTGATTTTCAAGTTTTAAAACACTTTCTGTACGATTTTTAATTTCGTCAACAGATGGCCATATACCTGCAGAAAAATAAAGCATATCACGAGCTTTTTTTATTAAAGTATCGCTATCCTCTATATCAGAATTGGACAAACTATCTTTTTTTACCCCTTGTAAATACAAAGGAATTTCTTGTATTGCAGATTCAATCTCTTTTACCCTGCTAGTTAAATCATCACTGATTGTACCAATATCTTGCACAAAGGGTGTGTTTTTCATTGCCAATTCAGCTATAACCTGTATGGCATTATTTTTATCTTCATCAATTAGATATTTTAAATGACAATGTGTATCAGAAAACATACAATCTCCTCTATAAAACAAAATATTTTCCAAAAAAAAAGGACGCTCTCTCTGAGCGTCCTTTGCCGGAAACCAGACTTGAACTGGCACAGTATTTCTACCGAGGGATTTTAAGTCCCTTGTGTCTACCAATTCCACCATTCCGGCAAAAATTAACTTTAATAATGTATCAATAAACGTTTATATTGTCAATAGCTAAACGCATAATTTTTTAAATTTAATGCACTTGGCTGTAAATACTAGCAATTTCATTTCTCCAATCTGCTTTTGTATCTTTTGTTTCCCATTCTACCTCACGAATAATTTGAAAATGTTTTAAATCTTTTGGATTTTCAAAAACAACTACCCCAAATCTACCTTTACCTAAATAAATAATTTTCTCATTCTCTAGTAAATTTTGTTCTTTTGTTATTTTTTTTAGTACACAATCAAAATGTACAGGTTTACCAGTTTTGGGATCTGCAAGACAAGTTGCAATCTCAAGAATAGGTTCATGACACATAGGACATTCAGGCTTATTCAACCGTAAGGCTTTTATAGCTTCATTATCAGCTTTGTCCTGTTCTGTTAAAACGTAATTCTTTTGATTGTTTTTTTTCTTTTTATCAAAATTTTTTTTTAGATTCGCACCATTTCGCTTCGAATTGTTACGTGATTTTCTACGAGACGAACTAGAGTTTTTATTGTTACGCTCCATATTTAAATTCCTTATTGTTGTTTGGGATCTCAACAATATTTTTGCTTAATACTCCTGCAATTCTCTGTATAGCAAAATCCATATACTTTGGATCATGGATTTTCTCTCGTAATAGAATAACACGAGCATCATTATTTTTTTTCTTTATAGAACTAGAACTCATAAAAACTCCGAAAAAGCATTTTCAATGTGATACACATTTGGATAACAAGGCATATCAACAACTAATACATCAAACCGAATATAGCTGTTACTATATTGTCGATAAGATAAAAGAAAACGTTTAGCCGTTTCGACAATTCTTTTTTGTTTTGTTACCCCTAAAATCTGTTCAAGAGTTCTTAACGTACCATGAGGTGCAGTTTTCACTTCTACAAAGACCAAAATATTGTCTTTATAAGCTATTATATCAATTTCACCGTATCTTGTCCTAAAATTTCTGGTAATTATTTCATACCCTTTTTTTTTTAAATATTCAACGGCTTTATCTTCACCCGCATCGCCTTTTTCTTTTGTTGAGACTTTACTTTTTTTCATTAACAACTTCTTCTGGTCGTAAAGCACGTACTATAAATAAATCATTTTGTTCACTTAATTTTACAATTTGATGAAGAAAATTTTTTTTACTTGCAGGCGTTTTTATTATCTTTACATTTGGCATAAAAGGAGAATTAAGAACACTCGCAGAAACAAGTGCTATCGAATCATCATTTAATAAAACATAAGAACCAACAGGATAAACACCAATACATTTTATAAATAATTTTAGTACCGTTGGATCAAAACGTTTACCTTTATCTCTTAATAAATTTTTGACAGCCTCATAAGCAATCATTGAATTTCGATAAGATTTTGTCGAAATCATTGCATCAAAAGCATCTGCAACAGATAATATGCGTGCAGTTGTTGCTATTTCTGAGCCCTTACGACCTTCGGGATAACCAGTGCCATCCCAACGCTCATGATGTTGATTTATTATTGATGCCACTTCACGAGAATATAATAAATTATCAGAAGCAAACTTGGCAGATTTAAATGTATGCATTTTTAACTGTTCAAATTCTTCAGATGTTAATTTACCTTTCTTTTTTACAATTTTTTCTGAAACATATTTCATACCTATATCATGTAATAGAGCCGCTATAACAAGTGCTTGTAAAGCTTTTTGGGGAAACTGTAATTCAATACCCATAACACACGAAGTAATAGCAACATTTACAGCTGAAACTACATAAGAGTCAAACTGAGGACTTTCAGAAATAACAAAATGCAATGCTGATATTTTATCATCACCAACATTTTGAATAATTTTGTTAGCAGCAGAATCAATAGTCTTTCGATCTACAGTTTGATTAGTATTTTTATTTTCAAAAACATCTGAAATTTCTTCTATTACAGAAAAATACCCATCTACCTCATCTAAACTTTCCAGCTCTTCGACTTCTTCGATTTCATCTAAATTTGGAATAATCTCATTTTCTTTTAACACATGTCCTTCAGTAATAAGAAAAGAAATATCCCAACGAGAAATAACTTCTAAATGAGATTTTCTGACTGCACAATCCTGTGCAAGAAACATATTTTTACCATCTTCAAAAAACAATGGTTCTGAAAATTTTTGACCAACTTTTAATGAACTACTTTTTATCTTCATACTCTTCTACCTTTTGTATGTATGCAAAAACTCCAGCAAGAACTTTCCAAGTTTCTTTTGGTACATACGAGTTTAATTCACAGCAAGATAAAACCTGCGCAGTTGTTACATCATGAACTATTGGAATATTTTCTTTTGTAGCTATTTTTACAATCTGTTTGGCAAGTTGCCCTTTCCCTGAACAAATAATCAACGGAGCTTCTGCTCCTTCAGGATATACAACCCCACTAGCATATTCCATATATTAAGCCTCTGTCCTAACTATCGGAATTGCACAAGTTTCGGTAAAAAACCCATGGTCTGCTAATTTTGAATCATACGAAATAGAGTCTGTACTTATATTTGTCAACGATGCCAATAAATCAATATGTTTTTTTCGATACTTTTGTGGTACTTCAGGAAAAGTACAAAACTTTACTTTATTATATTTTAACATAACAAAATATGTTTTTCTTGAAAAATGTAAAGAAAGTTTAAAATATTCTGTTTTCTTACTTTCTAAATTTATTAATATCCTAAGACTACCATTCCCTTCGATCTTATCTTTCCCTTTTGGAGTCTGAATGTCTAACTTTATAGGAAAAACAATCCAATGATCTTTCTTATTTTTTATATGATTAAATAAAGTTAATAAACCTTTTTTTCTTTCTTCGATTTCTTGAGGATCATCATATATATTGCTTAGAATATGTTTTGCTTCGAGTTCCTCTTTGCTATATTTTGTTTTTTCATGTAAATTTGAATTATGTGTTTTAGAATCTAAACTTTGACCTAAAAGAAGAGAAAGCATAGCCATAACTGACTCTATTTCTGGATTAATTCCTTTTTCTGATATAGCTAATGCAACTTCGGCAGCTTCTTTTTCTCGTCCGGGAAACTTTGCCGCAATTGAACGTATTTTTTTTTCTAATTTACTATCGAATTTTAATCCCATTCCTACAAACAGTTGTATAATTTGCTGTGAAAAATTGTCATTGGGTAAACCAAGAGCCATAAGGTAATTTTGTATTGAAAAAGTTTGATCAGTGACTGAAATCTCATTTGTAAAATTTGGGACAAGAAAAATCATCCCATCTTTAACTTGTATTTGAGCAGAAAATGATTTACCAACTTCTAATGGAGTCTGTGAAGTCACTGAAAATCTATTGCCTGCAAAAGAAGCCGAGTATTTATTTTTACCCATACTAGACAGGATTCTTACAAAAACAAATTCTCCTGGTTTTAAAATACCACCACTTTTAATATTATGAGAAAAAGATCCGGATATATTTTGTATAGGTGTATTACTACTATCAGCCATATCATATATATTTGCATATTTTATAAAAAGTAACAACTAAATATAGTTCATGAATTTGTTAATTTCTCATTTAATTCCTCTATTAAGGCATCTAACTCTTCGTTAGACATACCCATAAAACTTATATATTCTCTAAGAGGATTATTTTGCAACATAGCTGTTTGCATTTCTGTTGTAATAGCTTCTTTCCCTGTATTTGATTCTAAATTTGTATTAGAACTCTGCAACGTAATCATTTTATTTAAATAAGGAAGAAACACTTTTGCAGCTGCAGGATGTTTCATTATATCACCAACGACCGAATTTCTATCAAATTTAAATGGTAATTGTATATCTGTTTGAAATTTGAATGTAGCTGATAATCGAATATCCCTACTAGATGAACCAATTAAAATTCTATATTTACCAGAAGCTGTATACCAATCATTTATGTTTGTATTATACCAACACAAATCACGACGGGACAAATACAATGTTACTAATTTACTCTCTTTTGGTTTTAGAGATACTTTTGTAAAATTTTTAAGTTCTTTTGCAGGTCTAGATATCGTCTCTTCTATATTCTCTGTCACAGCACAATCTTCTACATATATTTGACATATCTCTTTACCGGAACAATTTCCTATGTTAGTAACATTAAAGGTAATTGATAACTTATCCTCATCATGCATTACAGTTGTTTTTTTTGTAGATTCCACTTTTAATTCTAGATCACTATATTTAAATTGTGTGTAACTAAGTCCATGACCAAAAGGGAACAAAACAGGCATATTTTTTTTATCATACCATCGATAACCAACATAAACCCCTTCTGCATATCTAACCTTTTGAGAATCATTTGCAAAATTAAGATAGCTTGGATTGTCTTCAAGCCTAAGCGGAAAAGTCTCTGCAAGTTTACCACATGGGTTTTCATATCCAAACAACAGATTAATTATTGCTTCTCCTACACCCTCTCCTCCGAGGTAAGCTTCAAGTATTGCTGGAACTTTATCAACCCACGGCATTTCAATAGGAGAACCATTTTGTAATACCACAACCGTGTTTGGTTGACTGCAGGCGATTAAGGATATAAATTCATTTTGATCCGGAGGCAGTTTCATAGTTTTTCTATCAAAACCTTCGCTTTCATAACTGTCGGGTAAACCTGCAAAAATAACAACTGCTTTTGCTTTTTGAGCTGCTAGAAGAGCATCATCTAAATTTGAATCAGATACAAATTTTACATGTAATCCTCTTTTATACGCTGCTTCATACGGAGAAACAACCCCCTTTGTATACACATGGGAACTTCCCCCTCCTTGAAACCTAGGCATTTTTGCAAAGTCACCAATAAAGACAATCTCTGAAGAAGAACTTTTATCTAAGGGTAATATGGGAACTGAATTATCTTTTGAGGCGATTTCATTTCTAAGAAGAACCATACTTTCTTGAGCAATTCTAATTGCGAACTTATGATGTTCTTCATAATCAAAATTATCCGCATTTTCGGTAACAAAACCAGATTTTGTATCTCCCCCATTACGGCCTTCTATATACTTAAAAATAATAGATAATATTCGAGTAACAGCTTCATTTAAAACAGATTCTTTTAAAGTTCCCTCTTTTACCGCTGCAATAATACGAGCATCATTTGTCCCGTTTGATCCAGGCATTTCCAAATCGAGGCCAGCTAGAAGACCTTTTACACGATCATTCACAGCACCCCAATCAGAAATTGTTAACCCTGTATACCCCCATTCTTTACGCAGAATCGTTGTCAGCAAATATTCGTTTTCAGAAGCATAGATACCATTTATTTTATTATATGAACACATGACAGAATCAGGATTGCCTTTTTTTACAGCCTTTTCAAAAGCAGATAAGTAAATTTCCCTTAAGGTTCTTTCATCAACTTCAGACGATGACGACATCCTTCTATACTCTTGTGAATTTACAGCAAAATGTTTTATAGAAGTACTAATATTTTGAGATTGAACCCCGAGAATCCAACTTGCGCTCAATTCTCCGGCCAAATAGGGATCTTCAGAAAAATATTCAAAATTTCTACCACATAAAGGAGAGCGTTTTATATTAACCCCTGGCCCCAAAAGAACAGCAACATCTTCTGCAACACATTCTTCGCCAAGAATTTTTCCTTGCAAATATAAAAGTTCTCTATCAAATGAGCAAGCTGAAAGGCAAGCGGCTGGATAACAAACAGCTTGAATACTATTATTAACTCCAGAATTAGGATCTGATAAATTTTGTTTTCGAAGTCCTGAAGGTCCATCACTAAGCATTATTGACGGGATACGTCCAAGTTCAGAAAAATCTTTATCTCTTATCTCTTTTGTATGCCACATACCAGCCCCAGAACATAATGAAGCCTTTTCTTCTAGTGATAAATGTAAAACTAACTTTTGCAAATCTCTCATAAAAGAAAGTATATCATGCTTCTTTTCAGATAGCAAAATATTACTCTTCTATGTTTATTTTATTTTTTAGTTCATCACCATCAACATAAGCTTTTATGTTATTTAAGGATGTGTGTGCAATTGCAGATAATGCATTTGTTGTTAAAAAAGCCTGATGAGCTGTGATAATAACATTAGGAAAAGTCATTAATCTTGATAAAGTATCATCTCTAATAACATTTACTGACCAATCTTCGAAAAAATACTTGCTCTCTTCTTCATATACATCAAGTGCAGCTCCACCAATTTGCCTATGTTTTAAAGCATGCACTAATGCAACAGTATCTATTAATGCTCCACGTCCTGTATTAATTACTACTGCATCACGTTTCATAAGACTTAAACTGTTTTTGTTAATAATATGTTTTGTTTCTGGTGTTAGAGGACAATGTAAAGAAACAACGTCAACAATTTTAAAGAACTCTTCAAGGGGATAATATGTATATCCTTTTTGTTCTGCCCATTCTTTATTTGGATACACATCAAATAATGCAATCTTCATTCCAAATCCAGAAAGAATATCTGCCATAATTCTGCCTATACGTCCTGTACCTATTATACCAGCTGTTAATCCATATAAATCACGTCCAGTTAAACCATTTAAAGTAAAATTACCAGTACGAGTACGTAAATAAGCCTGTGGAATTTTTCTATTAAGTGACATTAAAAGAGCTGCGGCATGTTCGGCAACAGAATGAGGTGAATATGCAGGGACTCTGACTACTTGAATATTATGTGCCTGTGCAGCTTTTAAGTCTACATTGTTATACCCTGCACAGCGCATAGCAATAAGCTCTACTCCACATTCTGAAAGAATATCGATAACTTTTTCATTCAAAATATCATTTACAAATGCACAGACAACCTTATAGCCTTTTGCTGTACGTGCTGTTTTTTCATTTAAATGAAAGTCAAAAAAATCTATATTATACAAAAACTTTTTATTAGATTCTGTAAATGCGTCGCGATCATACGGACGAGTATCATAAAAAGCAATAGAGAAATCATTTTGATTCATAAAAATCCTCCTTAAAATAAACTTAGTTTTTATTGTTTGTCTTTATTATAAAATACTATAAAAAACACTAACTGAGTGTTGTTTTTACAACATTATTTTAAAAACATAATTGATGATTCGTTTTTATTATATTGAACAGTTGCCAAAAATCCATTTAACATTGGAATTGTCGGAGATATATGACCAACATTTACATCAAAAATAATTGGTACATTAAATTCACTTAAAACTGACATTACTGCTTCTTCATAGGTTAAATCCATAAAATCATCACCATTTAGTGGTTTTCCAATAAGAAAGCCTTTTACATTCATAAAAAAATTATTATGTTTTAATTGCCATAAAGCCCGCAAAGTTGCTACAGCATTTAAATCACATGTTTCGAGATACCATATAAAACCATCATCTTTATACGTATTTTGAAAAGAAGAAATATCTGCAAACTCTGTTCCACATAATAATTGTAATACATCTAGACAACCACCTATTAAACGACCGGTAAAAGTAACTTCTTTATCATCTAATGTAAACCATTTTGTTTTACCATTTAAATCATACGGAGCAAGATAATCTTCTAACTGTTTTTTATCTGTATTTTCATGTTCACCAATCTCGGGTATCTCATATTCTGTATACGCTTCTAGTTTGTTTTTTTTACCAGTTATAATAGAAAACCCATTTTCTATGTGTTTACTCCAAGGTTTCATACCAAGTTCAGGAATATGCACATAATAAATACTTGCTATATCACAAAGAGTAGTCAATGTAAAAGTCAATACCGTGTTATCTGAATAACCCATAAAATATTTTGGTTTTGCTTTTTTGATAGCTTCGAAATCTATATAATCAAGAATTTCTATCATTCGTTCTCCACCAGCAACAGATGACACAAAATTAACTGAATTATCAAGGTATGTTTCCATAAATTCTTTTGCTCTATCTTTTGCATTAGTACTTGCAACTTTTTTATACGAGCGAATATTTTTACCTTCTTTTATGGCAAACCCTTTTCTTTTTAAAATCGAAATTGCACTTTCTAATCGAGTTGCATATGGATCCTCATTACATCCAAAAGAAGGAGCCACAAGCCCAATACAATCATTTTTTTGCAAAAATTTTGGATACTGCATATAAACAGTATACTAATTTTTGTGATAATATAAAAGAATAAATAAAAATATAAACACAATTGTGTTTCAGGAGTCAAAATGAAAGAAATTGAAGTATTTGATTATTCAAATGACATTATGAAAGAATTACAAAAAGGGATTCTTATAACCACTAAAAAAGACGGGAAAGTAAATTCTATGACTGTTAGCTGGGGTCATTTAGGTATTGAATGGGGAAAACCTATTTTTGTGTGTTATATACGTACAGGTCGATATACTCATCAAATGTTGGATAGCGGAGAATTTACTGTAAACATACCATTAGACCGAGATAAAAATGGAAAATTAATAAATTATTGTGGATCTCACTCAGGGCGAGATGTTGACAAAGTAAAAAAACTTGGATTGCATCTTATACCTGGAATAGAAGTGTCAGCTCCAGCAATACAGGAACTTCCTCTTACTTTAGAATGTAAAATTATATACAGACAGATGCAAGAAAGTTCAAAATTACCTCTAGAAATGCAAGAACATTTTTATCCTAGCGATAAAGATAGTTCTTTTGGAATAAATCGAGACCAACACGAAATGTTTTTTGGCGAAATTATAAAAGCATACATAGCCGATTAAACAAAGCTTATATATGTATTGAAATATTACGTTAAGGAGAAACCTTATGATTCATAAAAAAATATATTTGCCTTGTAGATATCGAGAAAAACAAATAAAAAATAACCAATTTAAACCGTTTATCACAACATATATACTTGATAATTCACCTGAAATTGATAGTAACCGAAAACAACCACTTGTTTTATTATGTCCAGGAGGCGGTTATTACATGACCTCTGATCGAGAGGCAGAACCAATAGCTCTTAAATTGAATGCATTAGGTTTTCATGTTTGTGTTCTGCGCTACAGTATTGTTCCATTCGATTTTCCTGCTCCAATTTTAGATCTTTGCGAAGCAATGGAATTAATCAAAACAAAAACAAAAGAATGGCATATTGATAATACTAAAATAATACTTGGAGGTTGTTCTGCCGGTGGTCATCTTGCAGCCTTTCTTGGAATTTATTGGAATTCACAACTAATACAAAAATACGAAACATTTAATCCCAACACAATAAAACCAAATGGATTACTACTTTGTTATCCAGTAATTACTGCAAATAAAGATTTAACTCACGGAGAAACGATTAAAAACATTTTGGGAGAACAAAAAGATAATGATTCAATGAGAGAAATGGTTTCACTCGAAAAACACGTAAATAAGGATACTCCCCCTACTTTTATTTGGCACACTTGGAACGATGATTGTGTTCCTGTAGAAAATAGTTTGCTATTTGCTACAGCTTTGCGTAATCAATCAATTTCCACAGAATTACATATATTTGCAGCTGGACCGCATGGGTTAAGTCTTGCCTCAAAACAAACCGCGGGAAACGATGGGATGATAGTTCCAGAATGTCAATTATGGCCGGAACTTTTCGCATTATGGGCAAAAGCACAATTTACATAAATAAGATACATCTAAAAAAAACCATACACGAGTTTCGTAAAACGAAACTCGCTGTAATAAATGCAACTGTTTGTTGTGTTTTACGCAATAAACAGTTGCATTTATTACACTTTACGCAATAGTTAACTCATGCTACACTGCCTTAAGTAATAATTAAATCATAAGGAGTTATATAATATGGAAAAGAAAAACTATTTTAATTCTATCCCTTGGAGAGAAGCACGTCTTCAACTCGGACATTGTCGTTTTATGAGCAAAGATGAATTTGCTGATGGTACAAAAGCTTTACAAGGCAAAAAAATTGTTATTGTAGGTTGTGGAGCACAAGGACTTAACCAAGGTCTTAATCTTCGCGACTCAGGACTTGATGTAAGCTATGCTCTACGCGAAGGGGCTATTAAAGAAAAAAGACAAAGTTTTAAAAACGCAAGCGAAAATGGTTTTAAAGTTGGAACATACGATGAAATGATTCCTACTGCAGATCTTATTGGTAACCTTACTCCAGATAAGCAACACTCAAAAGTTATTAGTGCCATTATGCCTAAAATGAAAAAGGGCTCTGCTCTATGGTATAGCCATGGATTTAACATGGTAGAAGAAGGAATGCAGATTCGTCCAGATATCACTGTTTTAATGATGGCTCCAAAAGGACCAGGTTCTGAAGTAAGAACAGAATATCAACGTGGATTTGGGGTACCTGAACTTATAGCTGTACATCCTGTTAATGATCCTGAAAAAAAAGGTTGGGCCTATGCAAAAGCACTTGCTGTTGCATGTGGTGGTTCTCGAGCAGGTGTTTTGGAATCAAGTTTTGTTGCTGAAGTTAAATCTGACCTTATGGGAGAGCAAACAATTCTTTGTGGTATGTTACAAACTGGCTCTCTTCTCTGCTTTGACAAAATGGTAGAAAAAGGAATTGATAAAGGGTATGCCTCTAAACTCATTCAGTACGGTTGGGAAACAACTACAGAAGCTCTTAAATGGGGTGGAATTACTGGTATGATGGATCGTCTATCTAACCCTGCTAAAATTAAAGCAAACAAACTTTCTAAAGATTTGAAAAAAATTATGACTAAACTATATCAAAAACATATGGATGATATTATTTCTGGTCATTTTAGTAAAACAATGATGGAAGATTGGGCTGTAGGTGACAAAGATCTTCTGAGATGGAGAGAAGCTACTGGTAAAACTGCCTTTGAGCAAACTCCTGCTGGAGACATGGAAATTAGTGAACAAGAATACTTTGATAACGGTATTTTAATGGTTGCTATGGTTAAAGCAGGTGTTGAATTGGCATTTGAAACAATGACAGATGCTGGCATTAAAGCAGAAAGCGCATACTATGAAAGTTTACATGAAGTTCCTCTAATTGCAAATCTTATTAGCCGCAAAAAATTATATGAAATGAATCGTATTATTTCTGACACAGCAGAATATGGTTGTTACCTTTTTGATAATGCTTGTCGTCCTCTTCTTGCTGACTTTATGAAAGGAATAGACACAGATGTCATAGGAAAAGGTCTAAACCTAAAAGACAACTGCGTAAACAACACAGAATTAGTTGCTGTAAATGCCGAAATTAGAAATCATCCGGTTGAAATTGTTGGACAAAAACTTCGTGGATATATGACAGCCATGAAAGCATTAATTTAATGTATAATTAAAATATCTTTTAATAAAACTCCGTATAAAAAACGGAGTTTTATTTATCTTATATTTCTTCAAGGGTAACTATTTCTGGAATTAAAGAGTCTACCTCTTGAGTTTTAAGTGGTATTTCTGAATTAGCACGTTCTCCTAAAAGTTCATAGACAACTACAGGATGATGAATTCCTTTTAAATTTACTTTATCAATTCTACGAGCTTCAAAGGTATCTTTTACAATATTCCAAGTATTTTCAGTTATTAGGATCTGTGTACCAAAATCTTTATTTGCTGTTTCTAATCGTGAAGCAATATTTACATTTCCGCCAATAATCGTATAATCAAGCCGTTTTATTGATCCAACATTTCCTACAATCATTTCACCTGTATTAATTCCCATCCTGGTATGCAATGGTTTTTTTATTAACCCCTCATGAAGTAATTGCTCATTAATTATTTTTTCCATCTTTTGCATGCCAAGAGCTGCTTTACAACAACGTACAGCATGATCAGAAAGAGGATTAGGAGCACCAAAAAAAGCAAGAATCGCATCTCCTTCAAATTTATCTATTGTGCCACCAAGAGCAATAATAACTTCACTCATTTCTGTAAGATAACTATTAATAACTTTTAAAAGAATATCAGGATCTAATTCCTCAGATAAATCCGTAAAACCTTGTATATCTGTAAAAACAACTGATAAATTTTTTTTCTCACCTCCAACATCTATTTTAGTAGGACTTTGCAAGATATTATTTACTAATTCTGGTGATATATATCGAGAAAAAGCAAATTGAAGTCTATTTTTTTGTTGTTTGGCTTCTTCTACTTCTATTTGTTCAAAAGCTTTTAAAAGAATTCTCACTAGAGGTCCTAAAATTTTTAATTGCCCAGCATTATAAGTTTTACGTGCACTTCCAATGAATAAAAAACCAAGTGTTTCATTCCCATTTGTTAGTTTTACAGAAATTCCACCATTCTTATGAATCTTAGTATTTAAATTTTCAACCATACCCATGCGTTCTTTTAACATGTCCAGAAAAAATTTATTTACAGTTTCCTGCTCCTTATAATACGTATTATTTATTTTCCCTTTTGAATCTATAGCAACATAAGCAGAGAAAGAAGCTCCAAAATTTTGCATAATCCAAACATTTACATAATCAAAAATGTCTTTTACTGTTTTTTTGGAAAGTAAGGTTTTTTCGAGACTATCAAAATCTATTTCTATAGCCTTTCCAGGTTGTACCCATTCTCCTATTTCAGAATATATTAAGCCAGAATGGATATAACAATAAACAATAATAGATACAGAAAAACAACCAGTAATAGCATAGGAAATAATATAAAAAAATGCATATGGAAAAGTATCATATTGAATAAAACCTAGTAGGAGTAAAATATATTTCAATATAAATATAGTAATAATAAAAATTATTAAAATAGTTTTTATAAATTTTCTAGGTATACTGTTCCTTGCAATAATTTTAGAAACTATATCTAATATAATTATAGAAAATCCTATTGTTGCTAAATCAAAAGTTATCACTGCAAATTTACTATAAAAATCGTTAGAGCAAAAGGGTATTCTATAACTTGCAACTATTATAGCAAGAAGATATAAAATAATAGCTCTAATATATTTTTTTGCTCTATTTTGGGGAACATTCATATTATAACAATATATCTTGTAGCAAATAAAAAACCCACTTATGAGAATTAGAAGTGCAAAAAGATAACCACTCACATTCCATAACGGTATAGTTTTTAAAACATTTAAAAAAGATTGTTTTGAATATGGAACAGAAATTATTTTTCCATTTTCTAATTCTAAAGTAACCCCATTATCTACAGTAAATATTTTATTTCGTTTTCCAACAAACCCCGATACAGAACCCTTATGCCTTAATCGTTGCAATTGTACATCAGAATAACCATTTAGTTTTTTTAAAACATCACCATCACGTAATCCTGCTTTCCAAACAGGCGTATTATTTTGAACATTAACTGCAAACACATTATCTGTTGTTATTTTAAGTGTAAATCCCTTTTGCATACCAGGTATGTGCATTAGAGTCATAAACTCAAACAAACAGAGAACAATACATAAACAGCCAAAACCCCATGATAAATAAAGTTTTTTCATTTCAAACACATCCTATTTATTACATACAAGCAAACTTTTTTAAAACACTTATCTGTGTTTGCACTGTTACGGCAGCTGGACCACCTGTTGTTTGTCTTGCATCTACACAAGCCTTGGCAGGCAAACAATCATAGACATCTGTATCTATAAGCTCTGAAATTTTTTTATATTCTTCAAGCGATAGATCTTCAAGATTAATACCTTTTTCTATACATTGTCTAACTGCAGTTGCCGAAACCCCATGTGCTGTCCTAAAAGGCATTCCTTTTTTAACAAGATAATCTGCTAAATCTGTAGCATTAGCATGTCCACCAATACAACTTTGTTCCATTCTATCTATATTCCAACTGGCACTTCCTATCATTCGAGTAAAAATACCAAGACAACTATAAACTGTGTCATAGGCATCAAAAACGGGTTCTTTATCTTCTTGCATATCTCGATCATAGGAAAGAGGTAACCCTTTCATCATTGTCATAAGTGCAAATAAATCCCCGTATACCTTACCTGTTCGGCCACGAATTAATTCTGCAAAATCTGGGTTCTTTTTTTGTGGCATAATAGAAGAGCCCGTGGACCAACGCTCTGAAAGACTAATAAACTTAAACTCTTCTGTAGACCAAATAACAATTTCTTCGCAAAAACGTGATAAATGCATTTGGATTAAACCAAGAGCTGAAGTAATCTCTAATAAAAAATCGCGATCAGAAACTGAATCTAAAGAGTTTTGAGTAGGTGCTATAAAACCTAACTCTGCTGCAGTCATTTCTCTATCTAATGGTAATCCACTTCCGGCTAAAGCACCAGCTCCAAGGGGAGAAAAATCCATCCTTTTTATTGCATCGTCTAGGCGACCACAATCACGGACAAGCATCCATGCCCATGCACAAAGATGATGTGCAAGGGTCACAGGTTGAGCACGCTGCATATGGGTATATCCACTCATTAAACTCTCGGTGTGCTCAGAAGCAATATCTGCTAGTGTATTTATAAGAGTTTTTAATCGCATTTTTAATTCAGGGATAGAATGTTTTAGATACAAACGTTCATCGAGAGCAATTTGATCATTTCTGCTACGCCCTGTATGCACTTTTTTACCTACATCTCCTAATCTGTCAGTTAGAACACCTTCAATAAAAGAATGTATATCTTCTGCTGTATAATCTATATTTAATTTACCATTTTCTAAATCATCTTTTATAGAATCAAGACAATCTATAATTTGTTGTGCTTCATTTTCGGGTATTATTTTCTGTTTTCCAAGCATACGTACATGTGCCTGGCTTCCTCTAATATCATCGAATGCCATGCGCTCATCTACATGTATTGATGTTTCAAAAGCAACTGCTTCTGCATCTGGGCCTTCTTTAAAACGGCCATGCCATAAAGCTGCGTGATTACCACCGTCGATAACTGATT
>JTFN01001212.1_pt1 | contig 34994 bp, 31 predicted proteins | sample 235401 | NCBI WGS metagenome assembly JTFN01 (sample SAMN03067589, study PRJNA260952) | activated sludge metagenome | biome: Sludge; feature: Wastewater; isolation source: CETP activated sludge from augmented bioreactor treating industrial... | place: India:Gujarat | collected 2013-04 | reverse complement strand
TTTTTTTGTATAAAGATACATTGACCTTTTTTTGTTATGGCTTTATATTTTTATACAAGGTGAACATATATTTGCAAGCCTTCTCAACAATGTCGTTGCAGATTAGAGTATCTGGAAGGGTATTGTTTTTTGCTCTTCTTCTATTCTTCTTTTGTTTTGACCACTGAGTTCGGTTGCTATATTTCATGAAAATTTTAGTTCTATTTATTTAGGAGGACTCTATGAAAAAACAATTCCGATTATCTACGGTTATTGTCGCACTCTGTCTAGTTACTACCGCACTCTGGGCTGGTGGATCTAAAGAAGCCGAAAAAACGGCTGGACCAAAAACAAAATTGGTTATTGCATCGGATGCAACTTGGCCTCCAATGGAATTTGTTAATGAATCGAAAGAAATTGTTGGTCTAGGGCCAGATATGCTTCAAGCTATTTCTAAAGCCACTGGTGTAGAAATCGAAGTAAAAAATACAGCTTGGGATGGAATTTTTGCAGGATTATCAGCCGGTGCATATGATGCTATTTGTTCTTCGGTGACAATTACTGATGAACGCAAGGCTCAAATGGATTTTTCTATACCTTATGTTAATGCTGGTCAAGTTTTGGTTGTACCTCAATCAACAACCGATGTCTCTAAGATTTCCGACTTAAAAGGAAAAAAAATAGGAGCACAAATTGGAACAACAGGAGCAATCGAAATAGCCAAGGATTCTTCGGTAACGCTTGCATCCTATGATGAAATTGGACTTGCTTTTGAAGATTTAGCTATAGGTCGAATTTCTGGTGTTGTTTCTGATAGCCCTATTGCTGCCGATTTTGCTTTACAAAACCCAAAATTTAAGGGAAGCTTAAAAATTGTTGGTACACCATTTACAGATGAGTGGCTCGGAATCGCTGTAAAAAAAGGTGATACCGAAACGCTTGCTATTATTAATGAAGGGCTAGAAAAAATTAAGGCATCTGGCGAGTTAGACGAAATTATTGCAAAGTGGATAAAATAAATGAAAGAATCACCTAAGCCTAACTCAGATGAACGGCCGGTGATCAATGTAACCGACAGCACTCTTTTACCCCATCTTGGAGAAAAGTCTGTGTTGTCGGCCTGGAACATTTCGTTCTTTGGTGCCATTGTCATCTTAATTTCGTTACCTTTATTTCGGCCTGATCCGTATCTACGTATTTTAAAATTTATTCCAGATGGTATTATAGCTACTTTTACTGTTACTTTATCAGCAATCTTTTTTGCATTAATTTTAGGTTTAATAGCGGGGCTTGGACGAATTTCGCAAAAAAGAATTTTTCGACTAATAGCGACAATTTATGTAGAGGTTATACGTGGTATTCCTTTATTAGTTCAGCTTTTTTACATCTATTTTGCGCTCCCTGCCTTATTTAGAAAATTACATTGGGATTCAGTTATCCATCTTGATGGGCCTTCTTCTGCGGTAATTGCTATGGCCGTGTGTTATGGGGCATACATGGCAGAAATTTTTCGCTCTGGCATTCAAGCAATCCCGAAAGGACAAATGGAGGCAGCTTTTGCACTTGGTATGAGTAGAGCTCAAGCAATGGTAAAGGTTATTATACCGCAGACTGTAAAAATAATACTGCCACCAATTGGTAATGAATTTATTGCATTGCTCAAAGATTCATCTCTTGTTTCGATCCTTGCTGTTTCTGACTTACTTCGTCGAGGTCGAGAATTTGCATCGACATCATTTATGTATTTTGAAAGTTATACCGTCGTCGCGTTAATTTATCTTGTTATGACGCTGTTTTTTTCGCGCTTAGTCACGATGATGGAAAAAAAATTGAGGCACACCAGTGGAACCAATAATTAGAATTCGTAATGTTCGTAAAAACTATGGTAATCTCGAAGCCTTACGGGGCATAGATCTTGATATTCAAAAAAACGAAGTTGTATTGATTATAGGACCTTCAGGGTCTGGCAAAAGTACATTGTTACGGAGTATTAATCGACTTGAAGTTATTAATAGTGGACAAATTTTTGTTGAAGGTCAAAGTGTTACAGATCCAAAAGTAGATATTCGTCACATTAGAGAAGAAGCGGGGATGGTTTTTCAAAATTTCAATTTGTTTCCCCATCTAGATTGTCTTCAAAATATTATTCTTTCACCTATGACAGTAAAAAAAGTTCCAAAACAAGAGGCTATAACAGAAGCAAAGCGTTTGCTTAAAAAAGTAGGGCTTGCTGAAAAGGCTCATGCCTATCCAAATGAACTTTCGGGAGGTCAGCGACAGCGTATTGCTATTGCTCGAGCCTTGGCAATGCATCCAAAAGTTATGCTATTTGATGAACCTACAAGTGCTCTTGATCCTGAAATGATAAAAGAAGTGCTCGATGTTATGACAGATTTGGCAAAAGAAGGAATGACTATGCTTGTTGTATCTCATGAAATGGGATTTGCGCGAGCTGCAGCAAATCGGGTTATTTTTATGGATGAAGGTCAAATAGTAGAATCTGCACCACCAGAAGAATTTTTTACTCATCCAAAAGAGGAACGTGCAAAACGATTTTTAGAGAATATTTTATAGCAAGAAAATTATTAATTATAGAGTTTAGATTATGTTAATTTATCGTTAAAAGAGCCTTAAAATATTTGACAGATAGGTATTTATATTATATCATACATTATGTATGGCAACCGGTTGCCTATATGAAAGTACGGTATTCTATAAAGGAAATTTACTGGGTGCATTAGCAACCAGTAAAAATAGAAAAACGCTCACGTAAAGTGAGCAAACAAGGAGAACTTACATGAAAAGAGCAATAGGTGTTTTGACTATTGGAGCTTTACTGGCAACTTCTGCATTTGCAGAAATTTCTTTCTGGAGTTGGGATAGAGGTGTTTTTTGTACCTGCAAGTATCGATGAAGATGGTTCTGTTACAGCCGATTATGATACAAGCTGGGGTGGGGACACCGCATATGTAGAATTTGGTTTTTCTGGAGCTACAGAAGAAGAAACAGCAGGGTTTAACTTAACTTTTGCTAATAAAACAGCATTTGCAGATTTAGGTAATTTTGATGTAGAAGAAGCTTCTGTATGGGTAAGTCCTTTAGATGGCCTTACAGCAGGTATAGGTTATGGTTCAGATATTGACTGGTCAGAAAGTGAAGGTTTTGGTGGTCGAGATTTTGCTCGTAACTTATTAGGCAATTGTGATACAGCTGCTTATACTTTTGACGAAGTTTCTAATAGTGTTAACTCATGGGTAGAATATACCATGGGTGGATTTATGACAGCAGCACAAGTTGGTGTAGATGATGCTGATGCTATTGATACTGTAGATTTGTTTGCTTGGGGTGATTACTTTATTGGTTATTCAATTGAAAACATTGGTACAATTAAAGCAGCCTTTTTTGGTAATTCAGCAGCAGCTGATAGATATGCACAAGCTCAATTTAGTTTAGCAGCAGTAGATAATTTGGGACTAAAATTGTCAGGAGCTATCCCTGTATCTCCTGATGATGCAGATTATACAGCAAAAATCAACTTAGCTGGAAGCTATGCTATGAATGCAGCTACAATTCATTACTATGCATTAGAAACAGTTGCAGATACAAACGTTTTTGCAGCAGGTCTTGGTTTTGATTATGCTCTAACAGATACTTTAACATCAGTAAACGATATTCGTACTTACATAACAGATGCTGATACAGCTGATTCTGGTGATGAAGATGCAATTGCTGGAACTATTGGTGTTAAAAAAGCCTTTGGTTCTTGTGAAGCAGGTGTTGCAGTTCAAGGGAACTATAATTTCGAAACTAGTGGTTACGAAGTTGGAATTCCATTAATGATTACTATTTCACTTTAATTATAAACACTTATAGTTAAATTTTATAAAGAACCGTTTTGTAAAAAAAACGGTTCTTTTTTTTTGTTTTAAAAGAAAAAAAATTCTTGACAGTTTGCAAATACGGGCTTATGATTATAGCTAAACCGGTAAAGTAAAACGGTTTAATTGTAATCGTGAGGTGAGTCTTGTGAAAAAAAGAATACTTGGAGCATTATGCCTTTGTGTTAGTGCTTTAGTAATGCTATTTTCTATAAGTTGTGAAAGTAGTACAGCAGATAAAGTTAGCCCAGGTTTGGTTGTAGAACCAGGCTATTGGGAAGATAATGGAAATCCATTAATACCTGATGTATTAAAGTTAGAAGAAAAGCTTGACATTCAAGATGATGAATTCTGTGTATTCTATGTACGCGCCGATAAAAATTATGATCCATGGGCTTTATGGATTTGGGCAGTAAACGGTGGAGATGGTAGCAAATCTTGGCCAAAGACCCAAGACTGGCAAGTTAAAGATGGCATAGGCTATATGCGCTTTAAATTAGATGGTTCAGATACAAATGGCACAAAATTTGTAGATAGTGATGGTAATATTGGGCTTATTGTTCGGCAAGACGAAGGTTGGACAAAAGATGGGGCAGATGATCGTGTTTGGAATATTAGTACTAACAATAAATGTATTATATTTAGTGGCGATCAAACAACGTATAACTGTGGTCCATATAAACCAAGAATTACAAAAGCTGTATTAAAATCAGAAGCAGCTATAGAACTTACCTTAAGTGCTCCTTATGGTTTATCAAATATAGAAGGTGAAGATTCCGGATTTGAAGTATATATACGTAATGGTGATAAACTAACTATTGCAGATTCTGCAAATGCTAGTAGCATTCGAACAAACAACTATGCACGTAAAGTAATTTTACGCATGGCAGAACCAGTAAGTCTTACCGGGACAATTATGGTTTCAAATCCTGTATTTGAAGCTCCTGTAACTGTAGATGTTTCACAATTTGCATGGCAAGAAGCTGAAAAAACAATTCCTTCAGAACAACTGCAGCTTGGTTGTACGTATGATTCTGTGGCAGATAGTGCTGTATTTAATGTTTGGGCGCCTTCTAGTTCTAGTGCAGTACTTAAGTTGTACAAAAATGACACAGATAAAGATGCTACAAAATCGGTAGATATGAACAAAAATGAAGAAACAGGCGTTTGGACTGCAACGGTAAAAGGTTCAAATATAGATGGTTGGTTCTACACTTATTTATTAGATAATGCAAATGGCTCTAACGAAGTACTCGACCCTTATGCATCATCTATGGCAGCATATCGCAACGAAGGAGGCAGTGGACGTGCTGCTGTTGTAGATATGAATAGTAAAAGTGCTATTCCAAACGGATGGACAAATAATTATGTAAATCTTGCTCAACGTGAAGATGCTATTATTTATGAAGTATCTGTTCGAGATTTTACAATCTCACCAGATTCAGGGGTAAAAGCAACTCCAGGAACCTATAAAGCATTTATCGAAAAACTTCCGTATCTAAAATCTCTTGGAATTACACATATTCAATTACAACCTGTTCTAAATTTTTATTACACCGATGAAACTGATCAATCATACGAGGATGCGGGAACTTCAAGTAATAACAATTACAACTGGGGTTATGATCCTCATAACTATTTTACTCCAGAAGGATGGTATTCTTCTAATCCAGAAGACCCATATAGCAGAGTAAAAGAACTTCGTGAGCTTGTAAACGCAGCACACGAACAAGGAATTGGTGTTTTGTTAGATGTTGTATACAATCATGTTGCAAATACAGCATTGTTTGACAATATTGTACCCGGCTATTATTTTCGCATGAAAGATGGAAAATTATTAAGTGCTTCTGGGTGTGGAAACGACACAGCAAGTGAGAGATCTATGATGGCTCGCTTAATTAAAGATTCTACAAAGCATTGGGTCGAAGAGTATCATGTTGACGGATTTAGATTTGATCTTATGGGATTAATGGAATCTAATTCTGTATTAAATGCCTACGATGCATGTGCAGAAGTTAACCCAGATGTATTATTTGAAGGCGAAGGCTGGAAAATGTACAATGGTCCTACAGGAACTTCTGGATTGGATCAAAACTATATGAATAAAACAGATAGTATTTCGGTCTTTAATGATGAAATAAGAGATGCAATAAAAGCTGGTGGATTTAACGAAGCTGGTAACGGTTTTATTACAAATAAACCAGTATCTGCAAAACATATATTTACAAATATGTGTGGTACTCCAGAGTTAAATTATCGAGCTGATGATCCAGGAGACAGTATTGTATATATAGTTTGTCATGATGGGCTTACCTTACATGACAGCATAAGCAATAATGCTAAGCTTAAAGACAGTGATTCTGCACAACGTGCCGAACTTATTGCACGAGCAAAAATAGGCAATTTACTTGTATTGACTTCTCAGGGGGTTGCATTCTTACAAGGTGGACAAGAACTTGGACGCACAAAACCTAAGTTACATGCTTCTGGTGAAACGGTAGGAAACTTTGTACGCAATAGTTATGATTCAAGTGATAATATTAACCAATTTGTTTGGACCCTTTCTGATGATTATGCAAATTTACAAAAATATACTGCAGGTCTTATTGCTTTGCGTTCTAGCACAAAAGCTTTTCGACTTGGTGATTCAGAAACAATTGCAAAAAAAGTATCGTTCTATGAAGATGCACTTGCAGATACTATTTATGAACTCGCATTTAAGGTTTCTAATGTAGATGGATATAACTGGTATGTTTTGGTAAACGTAAATGGCGAAGCTAAAACAATTGATCTAGGAGAAGATCTAACTGGTGCAGAAATCTTGGTAGATGCTCAGAATGCAGGGGTCTCTGCTATAAATAATGCAAAGGGAATAAAGATTACCGGCTCTACTGTAGAGCTAGATTCTTATACAGCTACTATATTTAAAATTAAACAATAGAACAAAAAGTAATTAAACAGATTTGAGGCATATGCCTCAAATCTGTTTAAGAAATTAAAAATAATAAAATAATAAAAAAAACAGTAAAAATAGAGAAGTTAAAAAAAGATTAAAAAAAGATTAAAAAAAGTTGACAACTGGGGAGTTTGGCGTGATAATATAAATACTTCTTAGTTAAGTGGTTTAGTAAAACGGTTTTGCTTTATAACCAATAAGCAAAATTTTTTTACTAAAGATTAAATTACAAAAATAAGAATTTGACAGTGTTAAATATACTGATATCAAATTCACGATAAAGTGTTGTGCAATACAAATATAAAAGGTTTTGTGTGCACTTTATTATCACGATGTTCTTTTTTTTGGAGGAATACATGAAGAAAAGATTGATTACAATGTTTGTTTTATTTGCTGTCTGCATGTTAGCTTTTGCAGATGTTTCAGTAAAACAGGTCGCAGACGGAGTTGAGGTTACATTCCTATTCGCAGATACGAGTGTTGACAATGTAACTGTAGCTGGTGATTTTACAAACTGGGCTGATGGTGCTGTTCCAATGACAAAAACAGATGAAGGCTGGGTATATACTACGGTTGTTCCAGCAGGCACAGTTATGAAATATAAATTTCTATATGATGGAAACTGGGTACGAGATTTTAAAGCTCCAGATTCAATCGATGACGGATTTGGTGGTATGAATGGTCTTATAGATGTTGATGCTGTCCTAGCTGCATCTGCTGCAAGTGTACCAGGAGCAACTGGGGTTGCTGCTGCAGCACCTGTAAAAGCTGCAAAATTACATTTTCAGACATGGAGTATGCTTGGTTATCAAACAAAGTGGGATACTGTAGATGAATCAGATGATAATGCATCTCAATTTGAAACACAAAGTACTGGTATTAATTTAAAGTCTTACTTAAAAGTTAGTGGTGATGCTCTCCCTAATGTTCCTATCTATATTGAAGTAGCACTTGCTGAACAAGATTCTTTTGATAATATTTATTCAAGAGATACTACTGATTTAGATGATGGTATGAAAAACATGTTAGTAGATACTGTTTTTGATCCTATGTATTATTATGGTGGACAGAGTTCTGCTAAAACTTATCTTGGACATTTAAAATTGGGATTTAATTCTCCTTATGTAAATTATGTTACAGGTTATAAGTATGCAAAACTTCCACCTCATACAAATGTTAACTGGAATACTGTTGACCAAGAATGGGAAGCAGGTTATAACGAAGTTGGTGGATTTAGCCAATTTGACTTTTCACCTATTCTTTCAACACTTCTTTCTAATACAGATGTTGTAGTTAATGCAGTTGTTGCACCAAACCGCAGTGCAGATAGAGCTGGTAACCAATATGGTATGTATTCTTATGCAAATGCAAAAATTGGAAATCATTATGTAGATTTCCAGTATAATGGTGCTTATGGTAAAACCTATGACACTATTCTTGATGAAGTTATGGAAAGTGATTTTATCTTGGGTTACAAAGGTGTTTTTGGTCCTATCGTAGTAAAAACAAATGCATTATATAACCTCTATGGTTCATATAAAGTAACTGATTCTATTAAGACTGCATATTCTCCTTCTTCTTCAGATGTTTCATCTGTAGATGAAGATCCTGAAAATAAATTGGATAGTGCTGCAGCTAATGCTAACATAACATTTAGTTCTGATATGATTAATTGTACTGTTGGATATATGATGCGTGGTATGCAGGCAAATATGATGTATGTCGAAAATGGTGCTGACGATCATTATGATATTAGTGATCAACTTGGATATCGAAATACACAAAAAGCTTGGTTAGATGTTAATACGAAAATTGCAGATGCTGTAACTTTGGGAATTGCACCTAGTGTAACTATGGGTCTTGACACTGATCGAAACGTATATCATAACACAGACCAAGATGCCTATAACAATGCAGATACAAAATGTATTGATATTAATCCTTATTTCACTGTTGAGCTAGAAAATCTTGTAGGTATTAAAGGTACAGTTGAAGGTTATGGTAATAGCTCTTACATAACAGAAGAAGATGATCAATATACACGTGGTGATTCAAAATCTCAGTTTATTATTAGCGAAGCAGGTCTTAAATATTCAATGGATTTAGATTTGGATGCATTTAGTGGCTTTGAAGTAATGTATGGTTTTGATAATGGTGACGAAGATTATTTATTCAATACTGTTATCGCTTCTGCAGATTTAATCTATGATATTACAGGACAATTAGGTTTTGGTATACGTAGTGCAAATAAAGGTGTAGATGATCCTCATAGTCCTTTTGGATTTTATGTAGGTGCTAACAAAAAACTTGCAAAGCTTGCCAAACCTACTGCATATCTTCAGTTTATGTATGGTATGGATCCTTATAACGGTTTTGGTGATGGTCCTTCTGAATACAATCTTGATGGTTACACAGTAAGTGATGGTGTAGATGATTATAGTGGTGCTGCTGCTATCAGAATGGGTCTAGCATGGGATCTTTAATGGAGGTAAATGATAATATGAAGAAGTTAATAAAACTTATGATAGTAGCCGTAGTCGCTACTACTGTTCTAGTGTTTACTGGTTGTCCTACACAGAACTCTGATTTGGACTACCCAAGTTATACTAGCCCTTTTGATGCTGGGGATTTAAGTATTGGAATGGCAGATACAGATGCAGTTACAATGACTGCAACCCCGGATGCAACTAATGCGTATTCTACATATAATATAACTATTGTAGGACTTGTAGCTAATATTGGTGATCAATATGTTGTAGCTGGTGAATCTATTGGAAGTGAACCAAGTAATATTGGTGGTAACTGGAACACACTTGCCGATGCTATTACAGATGATGGTCTAATTTTTACTGTAGATGATACAGGTACTTTGGACATAACATTCTATGGTACATGTCCTAGTTGGGGTTCTAATAACTCTTCTGAATTTGCGATTTGTGAATACGATGCTGACTTTGTAAAACTTACTCCAATTGGTTCTGGTAATGCTTTCATAACAGGTTCTGCAGCATCTGATGGATCAGCTTATTATGTTATCGATTTAACTATTGATCCAAATGAATTATAAGCAAAACACCTAATGCTTTTTTTATGATTTGTTAATACAAAAAATAAAAAGAACACTAGTTTACTGGCTATCTTTTAGGTAGCCAGTTTTTTTTTATTTAGCTAGATTTTAAAAATGAAATTTTACTATGGTTTGTAATTGTTTTTTTTAAATTTACGACTTATAATGCTATATATAAGTTTAGAAGAATCACAATAGTAAGAGGAGAAAATATGATTAAAAATGAAAATGCTATAGGAAGAATCCTTATGCAAATAGCCTTAGCTGCGTTGCTTTTTATTGGTGGTGTTAGTATATTTAACGGAAATCAGCAAAGTATATTAAGCAGCCTTTCTGGTAGTTTTAATGATTTGGGAGCTAGGACAATTCAGAACTTTTTTGAAGGCGATGTACAACAAATCGTATTGTATATTTTTGCAGCTATCGAAATTGTTGCAGGGGTTTTACTTATTGTTAAAATATTTGCTCGAAGTGTGTATCAAGTAGCAGATATCTTTTTATTAATAGTTGCAATTGTATTTATTGTTGGTATTGTAATGATCGATGTTGTAAATGCAAATTGGAGTAATGGTTATGCTTGGAATCGCCTTTATAGCCTGGCAAAGGATGTTCTTGTTCTTTCAACTATGATAATGGTAACAAGTACCAACTAACAAACATTGATTTTGCTTGCCCCGATTCCTGTTTTGTGCTAACATTTGCATACTTGATCCATTAGCTCAGCAGGATAGAGCAGCTGCCTCCTAAGCAGCAGGTCGCACGTTCGATTCGTGTATGGGTCGGAACTAATTATATATAGTATGAAGTGCTACTTCGTTAAATGGAGGGTGTTTTTATGTTTGATTATGATGATGATTATTCCGAAGAAGATGCTGAACCTGATTATTATGCTGGAATTCCAGAAGAGGCTTTTTATTACGAAGAATCTGCGTATAAGTATGGCTTTCAATTAGGTCAACAAGATGCAGCAGAAGGAATGGAATCTGAGGCGACATTAGAAAATTTCCCATATCCAGCTGATGCAAATCCGCAGTTTAAAGAAATTTTTAAGGATGCCTATCATGAGGCAGTCAAAAAATACAATAGTGACTTTTCTGAGTATGAAGACGAAGAAGATGAATGGAATTAGGATTTAAAATTTGTAATATACACCTTCTTGAGCAAATCCGTAAAATCCATCTTGTTCAGGGTGGTGTGTGTCAATCTTATCTGAATAATGGCATAGTATCATCTTTTTTTTCATTTCTGCAGGGAGTGTCTTTAATTCATCATAGCTTGCATGGACACCACCTGTAAAAAACTGACAATCATGAAATACTGCCTCTATGTTTGGAAAATGTTCGAACATAGAATCTAATAAGTCTTTGTCGAACTGTGTATCACTAGGAAAGAGTAATATATCATCTACCAGTATTCCTATAGAATAAAAAGAGTGTTTCCAACTTCCTGCACTGTCTGGAATGTGTTTAGTTCTATAGATTTTTAAGTTGATTGAGCCTATGGAAACTTCCCACATGGGACGATTTAATAAATGTAATTTTTTTGGTTTTATTTGGTTAAAATAGTCATCAAATTGAAGGTATTCTCCATTTGAGTATTCCCCATAAGAGTTGCCTCCACGCAGAGATTGATTCCATAATAATTTTTTATATTCATTTGTAATAATCATATTGGGTTTTGACTTAGTCATATAGCGCCCTTTTAGGGCAACTTCTTCGAGCCCTCCAATATGGTCAGCGTGTGAATGGGTAATTAAAAAATTTTTTACTTTTGTAATAGAAGTGTGATAATTATAAAATGCAAGTGGACAGAGAGTGCCACAATCTATAAGAACATGGTCTTTGCCTTTTACGATTAGCATATTGTTTTGGTAGTGTTTTTTTGTAAATGCGCTACCAACACCAACGGTAAAAAATTCGAGAGACCCGTCGTTTTCAAAATGTATAGAATCCTGTAGTGGTAGTATTTTCATTTAGTAATTCCTCATTACTTTATTTTAACATGATATTAATTAAGATTCACGATTATTCAAAAAAATCGTAAATTGTGGTAATGTATATACATCTTTTACGGAATCTACGAGAATGCCTCCCATACCCATTTCTAATGGTATTTCTATATCTATTGAGTATCGGTCTCCTACAGCTAAACAGTTTTCTACAGGGCATTTTGCTCTTTGTAAAATAGTTTCAAATGGTTTTAATGCTGGCTTAGATAAATGTGTTGTATCTAGTCCAACAATTTCACTAATAAAGCCATCTATTCCAAGTGTTACTAGCGTGCGCCGACCGATAGATACAGGATTGTTTGTAAGACAATATAATTGGTATTTGTTAGAAAGAGCCTTAAGTGTTTCTTGTAATTGTAAATCTTCTTGTAAGTATTTTTCTGGTTGTAAAAGTTCTTTTCTCCATTTTATAGATTCTTCTATTGGGATGCCTAAATCTACCAAAGTATTTGCAAGACTTATGGTTGCATTATTATGAAGGCTACTCCATTCTTTTCGGTAAGAGTTAATAAGATTGCGAGCTTTGTCATCGCTCATGTTATTTTGTTTAGCAAATCTGCGAATTTGTACATCGTTTTGTTCGAAGGCATAGTCTTTATTAGTATAAAGTGTAGAATCAATATCAAAAATAATTGCAGTTACTTCAGGTGGTATGCGGTAAATTGTCATAAATCTTTCTCCTTTTGGGGATAATATACAGTGCCTTCTTTTACTAAACTTGTTGCTGCTTCTGTTATAGAATTATAATAGCCAAGCGCTGTAAAAGCAACAACAGCACATCCTATAAGTTCAGAATCTTTGCATAAAGGAACATGAAGGGGTCTGTTTAGAATAGTTGCTTTAAACTGCATCCATTCTGGGTTTTTAGATTGTCCGCCTGTACATTGTATTTTCCCAAAAGGTAAGTTGTTTTGTATTGTAATTTTTTCAAGATAATCTATGTTTTCTTTTATTTCATGAGCTATCTCTTTCATTAATAGGTATCCCGTGCTTTTGGGCTTACTTAAAAGAGAATGTACGTATTTTGTATAATCGGGATCTTTTGTATCATGATGTTTTTGGTGACTAAATCGTAATCCGCTATCAGGTATTATGCAACTTGCATTCCATAAGTTAGAAATAGGGGAAGGAAGAGTTCGTATTGTTTTATCGCTAAAAGGTATAGTCGTGCATAAATTTATTCCTTCGCTTGTTCCAGCTCTGTCGCAGATTTTTCCTGGTTGTACATTTGCAGTTCCTAAAAGAGCAGCAATAAAATCTGGTCCAGTGCAAAATACTGGAATTTTTGGTTGACTATAAGGTATAGAGAGTTCTTTTGTAGCTTTTTCTGTAAGGTGTCCAAAGTCTTTGGTTATAGTTTTAAAAGAAGGAAGTTTAGGTTGCGTGTTTTTTGTTTGTAAACCAAATTCTATAAGGCTTTTTGGTGTCCAATATGCATCTACATAACGCTCTTCGGGTAAACTTGTGTGTGCGTTTCCAGTAAGTTGGTATACAAGGTATTCGGGGAGCGAAAAGAGGCGATTGGCAGTAGGTATGTCTGGGTTGGGATTGCATGCAGTATTCCAGATTTTAGGCATAGTTTCTTGTATATGCATAAATCGTGGAATAAAAATAGATTTACAAGGGTTACCTTGTTTTGCAGCATTTTCTAGTTTTTTAGTGACAACAGGAGAAAGGGGTTCATTCCAAATGTACGAAAAATTGTCGTTTACTATACTTGGCCCGTTACCAGAAATACTAATTGCAGCTATAAAATATTTAGAAGTGGATGGTATTTCTCCTACAAGTTGTTTACTGGCTTCTAGAAGGGCAAAATACCATCTGTTAGATCTATTAGCTTTATTAAATGGAACACGATAAAAGGACAAAACTGCTCCTGTGTTTGTTATAAGAGCAGTTTTTATAGAAGATGTACCTAAATCTGCACAAAGAACGAGAGGTTCTTTTTTTTGCATTGAACAGGTACTTTGTTTCATTGTTTTTTAGTCTCTTTTTACAAGTTTATCTATAATTGTGCGATTGTCTAAAAGATCGGAAAGCGATTGTCTGTGATGAACACGAGTTATTACATTTGCAAAAAGGCCAGAGACATCTGTATTTATATACCATTCGCAATCGAGTAATTTTTTGTGAAATACAGAATTTGTTCCAATTACACGATAAAATAATCCCTTTTTATAGGCTTCGTCAAACTGTTCAATTGCATTTCCTGTAAAAAATGGTAAGCTGATTGCACAAATAACTTTTGTAGCTCCTTGCTCTTTTAAGAATTCCATAGCTTTAAGCATTGTTCCACCGGTTCCGAGCATATCATCTGCTAAAAATGCTACCTTGCCTTTTACATCGCCTAATAATTTTACAGATTTTATATTTGTAGACTTTGCGTTTTGTGTAACAACAGAATAATCGCGTTCTTTGTAAAGCATTGCGAGAGGTTTATTTAGTCCCGAAGAATAAAATTTATTGCGATCTACGGCTCCTGTGTCAGGTGAAACAATTACAATGTCTTCTGTTTTTCCGGTAAGGTCTACAAGTTTTGCTAGCTCTCGAATAATTTGATAACTAGCATGTAAATTTTCTATATGTGCTTTGGAAAAAGCATTCTCTATTTCGCGAGAGTGAATATCAAGTGTGATAATTCTGTTAACTGATAGTTGTTCGTAAACGTGTCCAAGGAGGCTAGCGGTAAGTCCTTCTCGGCCTTTCTTTTTATGTTGTCGGCTATATGGATATACAGGAAGAACTAAGGTTATAGAACCGGCTCCTGCCTGTCTTACTGCATCTATAGTAACTAACATAGACATTACATGGTCATTTACTGAAAGTGCAATTTTGTTTTTACCACCATTTAGGGAAAGTTCTTGATGGTTTTCTACATCTTGAAAAATATATACATCTTTTCCGCGTATACAATCTTTTATTTCGGTTTTAAATTCGCCATTCATAAAATAGGTAAATTCTGTATCTACTTTAAAGTGCGGTGCCCTATATTTATCTATCGCGCCTTTTCCACAGATATCTGAAGAAATAATGTCATTATGAAAATTTACAGATTTTATATATTCTGCGCGTTCCATCTCATAATGTTTTGAAATAACATCGCGTTTTAAATTATAGCGATGTTTGTACATTTGGCGTAAATGTACGATTACTTCGTCTGCAAATGATTCTCCTCCTGGACAGGCGACTACGGCTAAATTGGTTGGATTGGTGTATGGCATGCAAAACCTCTTTAAAAAATAAGCTGGTAATTGTGATTAAGAATGATGTAAATGTATCATTTTGTTTTGTGATTTGCAACCGATAAAAATAATTTTAAACTAGCTATATTATGAATTAATAAAAGGTGCAAATAATTACCGTATAAAGCTTATAACCCTTTGACAATAATTTTTATATCTGTTAATATCATAACTCACAGTTTGAAAATATTTTAGAAGGAACAGGTGGTTTATTATGTCCAGAACATGCGATATTTGCGGTAAAGGAACAATTACTGGTAACAATGTAAGTAAGTCAAATATACATACAAAACGTACATGGAAGCCTAATTTGGTAAAAATTAAGACAATGGTTGGTGGAACAACAGTAACTTTACGAGTTTGTACTCGTTGCCTAAGAAGTGGTTTTATTGATAAAAAAGTTCATGTTCCACATGCGCAAGCAAACTAAAGTAAATTGTATGACAATTTACACATTGAGAACCTGCACTAAATAATTAGTCGTAGGTTTTTTTTTGCCTTTTTAAACTTTTAAAGCGAGATTATAGGTTATTTATTGGCTCATCCTCTTCCATTTCTACACAAACTTTGTTTTTCCCATTGTATTTAGCTTGATATAAGGCTTTATCGGCTCTATTAATAATTAGTTCATACGTATCGCCTTGGCAAAGGTGAAAGCATCCAATTCCAGTAGAATATGTTATTTTTTCTGATTTAAAGAACTCTGTTTGTGCTATTTTTTTTCTAAGACGTTCTGCAAAATCTTTAGCTCCATTTTTTTCTGTTTGTGGTAAAATAATAAGGAATTCTTCTCCACCATAGCGGCATATAACGTCTTCTTCTCGAACATTATTTTTTAACTGTGTGGCAATATTTTGTAACACGATATCTCCAAATTGATGTCCACGAGTATCATTAATTTTTTTAAAATTGTCTATGTCAATCATGCATATAGAAAAGGAAAAGCTATAGCGTCTACATCGCATAAGTTCTTTGCTAAGAGCTAGTTCCATGTATCTTCGGTTAAAAAGACCTGTTAGCGAATCTACAAGTGCCATTTTTTCTGTGTTTCTAAAAACGTTTTCTTCGATAATAAAGGGGTCTGTAAACACAGGTAGAGCTGATGTAAAATAATCTGCAATTACCGCAGAAATACTTACAGTGCGATTCATTCTTCTTGTAAATTCATTGGATCGTTCTATAATATTTTTCCAATGCTTTTGGGCTTCCTCTTCTGTAAATGTATAGTGCACAAAGTTTTTTAGTAACTTTGCATACGATACATCATTTGTCTTAATCCTTTGATTTGTTTCATTCATTTTCTCATCTCTTGTGTAAATTTAATTAGTTATAATTATAAGGCAAAAAATTGATTTTTTACAGTATAAATTTATAAACTATGTATAATTACCGATATGTATACTATGAATAATTTCTTTTCTGATAAAAAAATATTTCCATTCTTTGCTATATTTGTTATGTCTAGCGTTTTATTTTTGTTTGGTAAGCCTGTAGTTTTTTTTGCCCAATCTGTAAACGATGTGGCGGTAGAGGTATCTAATACGCAAATTGCATATAACGGGTCTGGAACATACTGGATGGTCGAGCGAAGTAATTTTTCTAGATATGATAATGGACAATATACTGGACACACAAGTCGCGAAGTTCGCTCTTTTGTATATCCCATTTCTGCACCATCAAATAGTTGTGCTTTGTATAAAAATGATAGTTGGTTTGATGGGAGTTTTATGGTTTCAGAAAAAACTAAACATAATTCTTCGATCGCTGCAATTGGGCTAGAAGGTTCAATTCCAGCTTGTTTTCATATTGCAGCAGATGGAACATTAAAGACAAAAGTCGATAATGGATTTCCAACTTTTAGAAGTTTTCCTGCCTATTCTGCAGATAAAGTAAGCGTTGGGGATAAATGGGTGGCAAGTGCTGAGCGTGCTGTTGATCCATTAAATAAAGGAATTTGGACGCGTTTACCTATGACTGTTGAATATACGTTTAAAGGGGCCGAAACCTATAAGGGTAAAGATGTGTATAAAATCCATGCACAGTGGGCCACGCGATACGGTATGATGTGGATGGATTATAATGGAGATCCCGATTTACAAAGTGCACAAGGCAAACATGAAGCAGATATCCTTGTATTGCAAGAAACAGGAGCTGCCTATGTTATTTCAGATTATGTAGATGAGACTTTTGTATATTCTAATAATCAAACAGTTCGATTAAAGGGCACGCTTACATTGTTTACAGAATTTCCGCCTTCTGTTGATACAGATTCTTTATTACCCTCATTTTCTAAGATTGCTACAATTGCAAAAGGGACTTCTAGTAACAAGAGTAACGAAGAAGAGCCAAAAAAGCCTCAGAAACAAGAGTCAGATTCAATTCCTGTAGATAAAAATACACTTGATGTTACGCCAACTTCTATGTTTTCGGGAACAGAAGGTGTAATAGAAAATGTAGAAGAGGGTGAACTCGATGATGAAAATATTCCATTAAAAAATAATATGGTTGTCGAAAAAACTCCAGCTGGTTTGCGTTTGAGTGTGCGAGATGCTCACTTTAAAGCTAATAGCGCAGAGATGGAAGATGGAGAGGCGTGGCGGTTAGATGTCATTGCCGAAACTCTTGTGCAAATTCCAGATGCAAAATTCCTTATAGAAGGGCATACGGCTGCAATTGGTAGTGAAGAAGGGGAAAAGGAATTGTCGCTAGCAAGGGCTGAATATACAGCAAAAGAATTAGAAAAACGTGGAATTAGTATCGATCATTTTATTTGTAAAGGACTTGGAAGAGATTATCCTGTTGCAACAAATGATACTGTAGAAGGAAGAGCGCAAAATAGGCGTGTAGAAATTACAATTTTACAATAATACGTCTTTGTTATATACTCTTGTTAAGGATATAACAGTGAAATTTACGGTACTTGTCGAAAACTCAACCTCTAGAGAGGATCTAAAAGCACAACATGGGCTTTCTATTTTTATTGAATATAATGATCATCGCATTTTGCTTGATGCAGGACAAAATAAACTGTTTGCAGAAAATGCAAAAGTGCTTGGGATTGATCTTACTTCTATAGATTCTGTTGTTTGTTCTCATGCTCATTACGATCATGTTGGTGGGCTAAATACGTTTTGCACGATAAATTCTCAATCCCCTTTGTATACATATTGGAATGGTAAGAGTGATTATTTAAGTACTACTCATTGTGCTCCTAGCGAGAAAGAGCGAAAAATAGGTTTTTATCTAGATAATCAATATAAAGATAGATTGCGATTATTATACGGAACGGGTGTATATTCTTTGTGTGAGGGTGTGTGGCTTGTTCCTGTTGGATCTTCTGTTTTATCAGGGGAAATGCAATTTGGGTGTCCGTATAAAAATAAAACTCTTTTTGAACGTTGTTCTAATGAAGACGGGATGCATCGAGATTTTTTTAATCATGAATGTGCTCTTGTGTGTAAGAATGGTGATGGAAAATTTGTTATTTTTAATTCATGCAGTCACAATGGTGTCTTAAATACAATTTCAATAGTAAAAAAAACAGTTCCTGAGGTTGGTAGAGGAAAAATTGTAGCATATATTGGTGGGTTTCATTTTCCGTGGGCTTTAGGCGAAACAATAGCTGCAGAAGATATCACTAATATGAATGAACTTGCAAATGCTATTACTGATGATTCATCGGAATTTGCAGGAATTCAGTTGTATTCTGCTCACTGTACAGGTGATGCTGCCATAGCATATCTTAAAGGAAAACTCGGAAACTATTTTACAAGACTTAGTACTGGGTTTTCTAAAAAAATATAGCTTATGAAAAAAAATAAAAAATCAGTGATTTTAAAACGATTTATGCAATTTTTTTGCCTAATACTTGTTGCTGTTTGTATTTTTGTTTTGGTAAACACTTTTTCGCTTATAACAGAAACAAAATCTAAAGACTCCAACACTACTAGTTCACGCGATTATCATGTTCTTGTCGTAGGGTCGTATAAAAATGCTTCTTTTTTAAAAGAAGTGTATAAAGGAGCTTTTTCTAAAGGTTCTTTGTACAATGCTGTTGTCGATTTGCTTGTCCCAGCTTCTAAGGCAGAAGATGTTCCTTTGCAAACCTTGTTAAATTTTGGTGGGTATGAATCTGTAGATGGCATTATTGCATATGTAAATAGTTATGATACAAATATTATTCCACCAGTTAGTCCGTATGGAGAAAAGATACCTCTTATTTCTGTTGGTTATTATGATGCAAATTTACCTCAGTTGTCATATATAGGAACAGGATATTACGAGATGGGGCGTATTTTTGCGCGAGAAATAGAAGATTATTTAAATGGGGAAGGCTCTTGTTTAGTTATTAATCCTTATGAAAAAAATGATCCCACGTATAGTAGTTTAATGAATAGTTTGCAAAATAAAATTTCTGAGCTTAATACTATTTCGCTTTCGGTTTTTGAGATTGACCTTGCTGAAAATGTGTCGATAGATACTACTTTGCGCCAAAAAATGGTTTCTCTTAAAGATATAGATGTGATTGTCTGTTTGTCACAAGAAATTACGATTCGTACTGCAGAGGCTGTTACAGATATTAATAAAGCCGGAAAAATTGGAATAATTGGGGTTCAAGAAGATGGACAACTTCAAGATTATCTTGATAAGGGAATTGTTGCTATTGCACTTTCTTTTAATCCGTATAATATTGGGCGGACTGCCATGGATGAATTGTTTGAATATAAAACACAAGGGTCGGCAAATAGCTATATCATGTCAGATATTAGCATTTTGAATGGGAAAAAAGAATGAGTGTTCTTTCTAAAAGATTAAATAATACCAGTATTCGCAGTCGACTTCTTCTTACGATATTCATGGGAATTATTCTTATGAGCACAATAATGATATATATTACCAGAATGGTAAATATTTCGTTAAATTCTGTGGGTAATTCATATATTACAAATATTGAACTCCAAGATTATGGAACTTTACTTACTGGTACAGAAAAGGCAATGGAAGAATATGTGCAATATCGTACTTTTGAAGCTATCGATTCGTACTATCAGTTTAAGGCAAAAACAGAATCAAAAGAAATGTCTTTTGCTCTAAAACCTTCTCTAGATAGGATCCAAATGCAAGAATATAAAGTACGGCGTTTAGTTGAATCTTTATTGTATTATACAAATCTTACAGTTTCTGCAAAACGGGCAAACAACCTCACAAGCACTAATGAAAATTTTGAGGCAGCTGTTGGATGCTATGGCGTCTTAAGTTCGGCCTTAGAAAAGTTAAATATGATGTATTTTACTCAGAATGCAGAAGTGTACGAAAATAACAGACAAAAAATTGCGGCTGCAAATAGAAATAGTGTTATTTTAATAATTTGTGTTTCACTACTTGTTCTTAGTTTTGCTTATATTGTAGTTAGAAATATAACAGAACCTTTGGTAGAGATTTCTGAAGTAGCACATCGTGTTGCAGAAAGAGATTTTGATGTTCCTCTTTTTGAGCGTGATACATATGATGAAATTGGTAATATTTGTAGAGCTTTTAATAGAATGATAATTAGTATACGAGAATATATTGATACAATTTGGGAAAAAGCTATTCACGAAAATGAACTGAGAGAGCGAGAAATAGAAATGACAGCGCTGTATAAGGATGCTCAGTTAAGAGCTTTGCAAGGGCAAATAAATCCTCATTTTTTATTTAATACCCTTAATACAGGAGCTCAACTTGCAATGATGGAATCGGCTGACAAAACCTGTTATTTTTTAGAACAAACAGCTGATTTTTATCGATACAATATTCAACAAATAGATCAGGATTCAACAATAAAAGATGAATTACAAATTTTAGATAAGTATATTTACATTATGAAGGTAAGGTTTGGTGCTCGGTTCAAATTTGAAATAAAAGAAGATCCTGCAACGTGTGATTGTCCTATGCCAAGTATGATTTTACAACCGCTTGTAGAAAATTGTCTAAAACATGGGTTGCGAGATGTGGCAAAAGGTGGAATTGTCAAAATAGAGATAAAAAAATGTACCGATTGTATTAAAATACTTATTTCAGATAATGGATGTGGAATACCAGAAGCGCAAAGAAAACATATCCTATATGATCAAAATCAAGGGATAGGGCTTTCTAATGTACTTAACCGATTACGTCTTTATTTTCGTAGTGATAATGTTTTTGATATTCAAGAAAACCCAGAGGGGCAAGGTACTCTCTTTATAATTAGGATTCCAAATGTATAATATTTTGTTAACAGATGATGAACAAATTGTAATAGACTCTCTTAAGTTTATAATAGAAAAAAACTTTCCAAATCAATTTAGACTTATAACATCTCTTTCTGGTTCTGAGGCGGTTTCTATTTCGCGTACGCAAAAAATAGACATAATGTTCATGGACATAAATATGCCAGGTCTTAATGGATTAGAAGCTATTAATGAGATAAAAAAATGTAATCCAGAAATTGTGATAATTATTTTGAGTGCGTTCGATCGTTTTAAGTATGCACAACAAGCTATTGAATTAGGCGCGTTTAAATATTTGACAAAACCTGTGAATCGTAAGCTTATTATAGAAACGGTTCATTCTGCTGTGTCTTTGTTAATTGAAAATCGTGGTAAAATGGCAGGCGATATTGAAATGCGTGAAAAGTTAAATTTTGTTTCTTCGATTGTAGAAAGTGATTTTATCTATTCATGTGTATTTGGGAGTGGTACGGGAACTGAATTACAAGATTATCTTGATTATTTTAAAATTACAGCTAAAAAATGGTTTTTTTGTTGTATTGAGTTTCCTCGTTTGGCTAAAGAGAAACGGTATGATACATATTTAAAATTACATGATGTTTTTTCGAGTTATACAGATTGCATTTTAGGCTCGTTTATCCTAAATCGCATTACAATTTTTATACCTCTTTCTACAGATATTGTAGATATGCAAAGCACTCAAAATATGCGCAAAAGTATTACAGATCTAATGCAGCCATTATATTCAAAGTTAGCATTTAAATTTGAATCAGATATTCGTCTTGGGGTAAGTTCTGAAGGCTCAGATTTAAATTTTGCATCTGTAAATTATAATGAAGCGTTATTGGCTCTTGACAGAACTCCTATGGGGGGTGGAATCGTTTTTGCTTTTGGCATAGAAGAAGATGGAAAGATTGATGAATATGGCGGCGCTACACAGGTCGAAATTTTAAGTCGTCTACAAGCAGGAGATGTTTCTGAGGTTAGGTCCAAGATCTCTATGTATTGCAAAAAATTATTTAATAGAGAAGATGGTGATATAAACCGCGCAAAAAATGCTCTTTTCGAACTTATGATAGAAGCTCGTGGCATTGTCACCCGACTAGATTGCAATTATAAGAATAATGCTTTTAATACTGTGTTTAGTATTTTAAGTTCGACAAATGACCGTGACGAGATTGAAAAATTTGTTCAGCAGCGTTTTTCAGAATGTGTTGTTGCTGTAAAAGAAATAGTATCTCGCAAAGAAAATCCTCTTATAAAAAGAACGTGTGAATATATACATGATCATCTTTCAGAGGTAATAACCTTAGAACAGATGGCAGATTTAGTTGCTGTCAGTCCTTATTATTTAAGTAAACTTTTTAAGGATGTTACCGGTGAAAACTTTATTAGCTATATTACTTCGTTACGATTAGAAGAAGGCCGTACCTTACTGGCAAACCAAAGTTTGAGTATAAAAGAAATTAGTCATGCTATTGGGTACAATGATCAAAATTATTTTAGTAAAATATTTAGAAAAAAATTTAATATGACCCCTACCGAATATCGTAATTCGCTTTTATAATAACTAGAGGAGTTTTTTAGTATGAATAGAAAAAAGTTAAAACGTAACAAAAATATTGTGAAATATTTTATTCTTGTTTGTTTTGTTTTATTATTTTGTAGTTGTTCTAAAAAAGATTCTCAAGTGAAAAAAAACATATCTCAAACACAACAAATCCAATTAAAGGCTTCTCCTAAAATAAATATAGGCTTTTCGATAGATACGTTGGCAATTGAGCGGTGGTTAAGAGATTGTGATGTGTTCTTAAATACGGCAAAGGAACTGGGTGCAGAGGTTATTGTTCAAAATTCTGGAAATAGTATAGAAGAACAAAATAGACAGATTAGGTATTTAATTCAAAAAAAAGTTGATGTTCTTGTCATTGTAGCCAAAAAAGCAGATTCACTAACGGATAGTATACACGAGGCTGTTGTCGCTGGCATTCCTATTATTTCATATGATAGGCTTATTTTAAATGCTGATATTAGTATGTATATGACGGTAGATACAGAACGTGTTGGAGAACTAATATGTGAAGAGCTTATAAAGAAAAAACCAACAGGTACTTATTTTGCAATTTATGGGCCTCAAGAAGATTACAATATGTATCTTATGAAAGAAGGTAATAATAAAGTTTTGCAAAATCTTCCTATTAAAATAGCGCTTACTTATTATACAGATGGTTGGAATTATGATTTATCATACCAAAAAATGGCAGATGAATTACAGAAAGGAAATATTCCAGATGCTGTTATTTGTGGAAACGATGCCGTTGCTGATAGTGTCATTCGTGCTTTAAGTGAGTTTTGTCCTGGTTGTGATATTGCTGTTGGTGGACAAGATGCAGATATAGCTGCTTGTCAAAACATTCTAGAAGGTAAACAGCTTGTAACGGTTTATAAGCCTATTAATGATCTTGCCCGTATGGCTGCTGAATTTGCTGTTCGCATTGCTAAGGGTGAGGATCCTGTAGATATAGTTGGTTCGTCGGCAACGATAAATAACGGATATCGTGATGTACCTGTATTTTGGTTGGAACCTAAGGCTGTTACAAAAGATAATATTGACGAAATCATAATTGACAGTGGATTTCATACTCGTGGTGAAATTTATCGCTAACTGGATTTTTTTAACCACAAAATATTCCAGATGAAAGTGCATGGATTATAAAAAACAGCTCTTCTTTTACTAGAATTTAACAATAAAGTATAGATTTTTCCTCGTTTAAGTTTTCTTTTTGCAGATATACTCTTAAATAGAAAGAGCGGTCATTTCCGCATTAATTAAATCTTAGGAGGATTTTCTTATGAAAAAAATCATTTCAGTATTGGCAGTAGCACTTTTGGCTACAACCATGATCTTTGCTGGTGGTAGTAAAGAAGACTCAGGTAAGGCAAAAATAGGTGTAGCTATGCCTACGAAAGACCTTCAACGTTGGAACCAAGATGGTGCAAATATGAAGGCCGAATTAGAAAAAGCAGGTTATGCTGTTGACCTACAGTATGCAAATAATGATATTGCAATGCAAGTTTCTCAGGTTGAGAACATGCTTACTGCTGGTTGTGATGCTCTTGTTATTGCTTCTATTGACGGTTCTGCTCTTAAATCTGTATTAGATGTTGCTAAAGAAGATGGTGTTCCTGTTATTGCTTATGATCGTCTTATTATGAACTCTTCTGCTATTTCATATTATGCTACTTTTGATAACTATAAAGTAGGAACTATTCAGGGTGAATATCTTGTAGATGCTCTTAATCTTAAAGATCGTGATTCTTCAGATCCTGTTTATATGGAACTTTTCACAGGTTCACCTGATGATAATAACATAAACTTCTTCTTTGGTGGTGCAATGGATGTTCTTAATCCTTACTTTGACAGTGGTGTTATTGTTGTTCGTTCAGGACAGACTTCAAAAGCTCAGTGTGCTACTCTTAACTGGTCAACAGAAGAAGCACAAAAACGTATGGAAAACTTAATTTCTTCAAACGGATATGGCCCAGAAGGAACAAAACTGGATGCAGTTTATTCTTCTAATGATTCAGTTGCTATTGGTATTACAAATGCTCTTTTAGCAGCAGGCTATACAGCAGAAAACTTTCCTTTAGTTACAGGTCAAGATTGTGATGTAACTTCTGTAAAACACATGATTGATGGAACACAAGCTATGTCAGTATTTAAAGATACACGAACATTAGCTTCTAAAGTTGTAGAAATGGTTGATGCTCTTATGAAAGGTTCAGAACCTCCTATTAATGACCGTGAAACATATGATAATGGAACAGGTGTTATCCCTTCATATCTTTGTGAACCAGTATTTGGAACAGTTGACAATTATAAAGAACTTTTAATTGACACTGGATATTATTCAGAAGATCAGCTTAAATAAGCAAATGAAACATGCGGTGGGTATGGAGTTTATTCATACTTACCGCCTTTTTTCTGTCGGATTCGTTCGGCTTTACTAAATATTGGGAGGTTTCAATTGGCAAAGACCCTGTTGGAAATGAAACATATAACCAAGGTTTTCCCCGGCGTAAAGGCTTTGGATGATGTTAGCTTTAAAGTTGAAGAGGGTGAAATACATGCTCTTGTAGGTGAAAATGGAGCTGGGAAATCAACTCTTATGAAAGTTTTGTCGGGTGTGCATCCTTATGGCTCATACGATGGTGAAATTCTTTATAACAATGAGATTTGTAAATTTCAAAACATTAAAGATAGCGAAAAAAAAGGTATTGTAATTATTCATCAAGAATTAGCATTGGTTCCTCTTTTGACTATTGGTGAAAATATGTTTCTTGGTAACGAACAAGGAACACATGCAAAATTAGACTGGGATGCAACTTTTGCTCGTGCTGATGAACTTTTAAAGATGGTTGGATTAAAAGAATCTTCCCACACTTTAATTAAAGATATTGGTATTGGTAAGCAACAACTTGTAGAAATAGCCAAAGCTCTTGGTAAACAAGTAAAACTTCTTATATTGGATGAACCTACGGCTTCCTTAAATGATGCAGAGTCAAAGCAGTTGCTTGATCTGCTATTACAATTTAAGAAAGAGGGAATGACTTCAATAATTATTTCACATAAATTAAATGAAATATCTTATGTTGCTGATACTATTACGATTATTCGTGATGGTGGGGTAGTAGAAACATTAGAAGATAAATCTAAGTTTGACGAAGATACTATTATTACAGGTATGGTAGGACGAAATTTAACAGATCGTTTTCCTAAACGTGAGTCCAAAATTGGAGACGTTGTTTTTGAAGTCAAAAATTGGTGTGTTGACCATCCTGTATTTGACGGCATTAAAGTTTGTGACAATGTAAATATAAAACTCCACAAAGGTGAAGTTCTTGGAATTAGTGGCCTTATGGGTGCTGGGCGAACTGAATTAGCAATGAGTTTGTTTGGAAAATCTTATGGAAGTAATATTTCTGGTAAGATTCTTATAAATGGTAAAGAAGTTTCTTTCCATAATCCTAAATCTGCCATTGATGCTGGATTTGCATATGTAACAGAAGACCGTAAGGGTAATGGACTTATTTTGACAGAAACTATTTGTCGAAATATATCTTCTGCCAAACCTTCTAAAATTTCTCATCATAATATTTTAGATCCAGGCTTAGAACTTAACTATGCAAAAAAAATGTCAAAAGATATGCATACAAAATGTTCAAGTGTACTAGAATCTGTAAATAACCTTTCTGGTGGTAATCAACAAAAAGTTTTATTAGGAAAATGGCTTTTCACAGAACCAGATATTCTGATTTTGGACGAACCTACACGTGGTATTGATGTTGGTGCAAAATATGAAATCTATTGTGTTATTAATGAAATGGTAAAACAAGGTAAATCCGTAATCTTTATTTCTTCTGAAATGCCAGAGATTTTAGGGATGTGTGATCGTATCTATATTATGAGTGAAGGTAAAATGGTGGGTGAGCAATCTGGTAAAGATGCAACCCAAGAAACAATAATGTCTTGTATAATAAATTCTGGTAAGGGAGCGTAAAAATGGCAACTTCTTCAGCTATTAATATTAAAAGAGTGCTAAAGAAAAATACAATGTTAATTGCGCTTGTTGCAGTAATGTTGCTGTTTCAAGTTTTAATTTTGGCTGCAGGTCGAGGTTCTTTATTTAATCCTCGAAATATTACAAATCTTATTAATCAAAACTCGTATATTATTATACTTGCTACTGGTATGTTGTTATGTATTTTGACAGGTGGTAATATTGACCTTTCTGTAGGTTCAATTGTGTGTTTTGTTGGAGCTGTTGCCGGTGTTCTTATTGTAAACATGGGTGTAAATGTTTATTTTGCAATTTTAGTTTGTTTACTAGTTGGTGTGCTTATAGGAGCATTCCATGGTTTTTGGATTGCATATATTCATATTCCACCTTTTATTGTAACACTTGCAGGTATGCTTTTATGGCGAGGTGCTGGTCTTATTGTTCTTAATGGTATGACTATTTCTCCGCTACCAGAAAACTATTTAGCATTGTTTTCTAGTTATTTACCTAATGTTTCTTATAAAGGAAATGAAGGTATGATATTTGCTTTTACTTTCATTATAGCGATAATTTGTTGTGCAATATTTATATTAAATGAAATTCGTGGTCGTTTAAGAAAAAAACAACATGGTTATGAGATATCATCTTTAACTTCATTTATTGCACGTATAGTAGTAATTAGTGCTGTCATTTTATGGCTTGGAAGTCTTTTAGGTCGAGATAAAGGTATCCCTGTTATTTTAATTTGGCTTGCTGTAATTGTATTTATTTATAGTTATTATACACAACATACGGTACCTGGACGCTATCTATATGCATTAGGTGGAAATGCAAAGGCTGCTAAATTGTCAGGTATAAATACCGATAATGTAATGATGTTTGCATATACCAATATGGGCTTTTTAAGTGCTATTGCTGGTTTAGTTTGTGTTGCTCGATTTAATTCTGCAGCTCCTACTGCTGGAAATATGTATGAACTTGATGCAATCGGATCTTGTTTTATTGGTGGAGCTTCTGCTTATGGTGGAACAGGAACTGTAGGTGGTGCCGTTATTGGTGCTATTCTTATGGGTGTATTAAATAATGGTATGTCTATACTTGGTGTAGATTCTAACTGGCAAAAAGCTGTAAAAGGACTGGTTTTATTAGCTGCAGTTGTATTTGACGTACTTTCAAAACGAAAAAAAACTAGTTAGCTTTTCATAATTTCCAATTTTTAGGTGCTGTGTTTCCTCCGCAGCACCTTTTTTAAATTTTATTCGTGACACTTCATTCTTTTGGTTTTATACTACAGGTACTATGAACTTTAGCTTTTTAACCAATATAAATATGCCTCAAAAATTTAAAAAACTGATGGCAGAAAAACTTGTTTCTTGTCAACATTGTCAACCACGGGATGCGAAAACTAAAAAAAAATCAACATGGGTCTATGGTTCTCCCATCCAATTTAGCGATTTTATCTCTGAATTAGGGATTCCTAAAGAATTTCATGATAGTATTTATAATGAAGCTTGTTGTCCTAATTGTGGGAGAAGACTTGATGAATTTACCATGGTTGGTGAAAAGTCAAAGAGTGAAATGCGAATGGAAAAGCTCATTCAAGAGCGAATCTATTCGATAAATAACACTATTTATCCTGAATTAAATAAATTTTGTCAGTATCTAGAGCGTTATCCCTTTTTGGGAGCCTATCACAAGACTGGACAACAAATTATTACAGATTTACAGAAAATTAAAACTATTACTATAAAAGATGAAATATGGTTTCGCGGGCGAGAACCAGAAGGTGTAAAAATGTTCTACTTAAAGGATTTGCTACCACCTCCACCGGATGAAGTTCGTATAAACGAACGCAGATACAATCATGCTGGGCAAAGTCATTTCTATCTTTCGTCAACAAAAAATACTTGTTTTAAAGAAATAAATTGTGATAGTTTTTTTTGCTGGATAGAACAATTTCATATAATAAAACTTCCTAATATTATTGATTTGCGTGTTGTAAATTCAGATAAAGACAAAGTTAATTATCCTTTGTTGGCTGCTGGTATTATGCATGAGGAACTTCTTAATATTCCAATTGACCGAAAACGTGAAGGCAACTGGAATCCAGAATATTTATTATCTCGTTACATTGCAGATAGTTGTCAAGTGAATGGAATTAACGGAATTTTATATTCTAGCACAAAAGATTACGATGATAATCTCGTAATCTTTGACTATTCAGCTGAGGCTTGTGAGTATGAACCTATTGGCAAACCTTTTAGGTTTGAATATGGCGAAAACTAGTTAATTTATGATCTTATAAATATATTAAACGTATTCTTGATCAATTGTAACAACCGGATAATATTTAGGATGGCTCGAATGTATGCAATTTACAATTGTTTTCTGAAATTCTTCTGTGCTCATTTTTAGAGTTCTTGGTTTTATTGCATCAAAAATAATATTTGTATGTGTTGTTCCCGGAACCATTCTAAAATCATGAATAGTTATAGATTTGTCTATTTTTTTCACTTCTTCGGCGATAACAGCTCGTAAAGCATTCAATTTTGCATTATTAGTTTCAACTGGGTCTAAATGAATAACAGCAGAACATTTAAACTCGTGTTCTAGGTCTTTTTCGATATTATCAATCATATCATGTAAAATGAAAATGTCATGGTCGCCAGGTACTTCTGCATGTAGCGAAATCATAAGTCTTCCAGGCCCATAATCATGAACAATTATATCATGAACCCCAACAACGTATTTGTACTTTATAACATTTTGTTCAATTTTTTTTACAAATTCTTTTTTGGGAGCTTCTCCTAATAACGGTTCTATAGTGTCCTTTGCTGCATCAAAACCGGCTTTTAAAATTATTATTGCAACAATTAATCCTGCCCATCCATCAAATGGAAAAGGAGTAAAATTACTTTCTGCGATTGATGCCAAAACTAAAAGAGTAGAAAGAGTGTCTCCTAAGCTGTCTTTTGCAGTGGCTTCTATTGCAGCGGAATTTATTTTTTTAGCAACCATGTGATTATAAAAATACATATAAAATTTGACAAGAATAGCAATGCAGAGAATAACAATTACGAGGAGAGATGATTCAACGGGTTTAGGATGTATAATTGAATCTATAGAAGTATGAGCTAATTCAAATCCCATTAAAATAATAAGCATTGCAACAATAAGGCCAGAAACATATTCGATACGACCATGTCCAAAAGGATGTTCTGCATCTGGTTTTTTTGCAGCAAGCTTAAATCCTAATATGGTAATAAGAGACGATCCTGCATCTGAGAGGTTGTTAAAAGCATCAGCTGTAATAGCAACTGATTTTGCAATAAGTCCTGCAATTAGTTTCCCTGCAAATAGCATTATATTTAAAAAAATACCAAGAGCGCCACTTACTATTCCATAAAGTTGTCTTGTCTCTGAATTTATTTGCTTTTTTTCAGATGTGGTGTTTTTGCGATTTTTTATAAAAATTTTTTCAAGTAATGAAAACATTTTGTACTCCAAATAAAAGGTCTTTAAGTAGTTTAATGGCTATGAAGTACTCTGTAAAGGAGTTGTTGCTATTTGAGTTGATTATCTTAATTTGAAGTTATAAAATATAGTTATAAGGGAATAAACATTAAAAAAGGGAAAAATTATGAAAAAAAATGTAAAACTAACATTTCTTTGCTTATTGCTAAGTTTTGTGGGCTTAAACATTATAAGTTGCACAAGTAATAAAGCTGTAAAACAATCAAGCACTACACAGCAAACAAAACTTCGAACCATGTATGATTACCAACTTATGGATAAAATGGGAGATTTTGTTTTTAAAAAACATACAAAATTACCGTTAATAATAGACAAACAAGGCCGACCGTGTCTAGAAGTGACACTTCAAAATGGGAACTTGAAACAGTCTTTTATTTTTCTTATTGATACGGGAAGTTCTGATAGTTTCATTGATTCAGATATTCTTAAACTTCTTGATGGGAGTCGAGCTAGTGGATATAGGTCAAATATACTTTTTGCTTATGGGAATCGAAATATTATGTGCCCTTTGATCTATTATGATTTATTAAAAACAGCTGCTTTTGAGGTAGAAAATGTAGGTTTGTTTTCGACAGATAATCTTGATTTTGGCTGTACAGTTGATGGTAGACCTATAGCGGGGCTTATTGGTATGAATATACTAAAAAAATGTGCATTTCGGCTTTCTGTTGCAGATAATGTACTCGAAATTTACGATGATACAACCTATGAACCACAAGGGGCAGAAATAAATCTTATTTTAGATGATGCTGCCAATGGTCTTTTACATGGCAATTTAAAATTACCAGAAAACAATGTGGTAAAGGTAAAATTCGATACTGGAGCATATACCAGTATTATAAAAGAATATTCGTATAACAAAATAATAAAACATATCCAATATGAGTTAAAATCTACATTTTATGATGGGTATAATTATACCTATTCTATGTTAAATAATTGTGAATTTTATGATACAAAATTCCAAGATATATTTATCTATACAGACTCTGTATGTAATGAGAACCTTGTTGGAATGCAAGTTTTACGCCATTTTGATATATACGTTAATTGTGAAGATCAAAATATGTGGCTCAATCCTCGACCTATAAATGCTCAAAAGAAAACCTTTAGTGATGTTGCTATGAAAGGGATAAAAATTCTTGGGTTTTCTTTAGCAAAAGACAAGGATGGTGCTTTTGTAAATGGTTTGATGTATTTTGAGGGAAAACCTCTTTGCGAAGGACTAAATTTGGGGGATAAAATCCTTTCAGTGAATGGCGTCTCAGTGAATGAAAATCCCATAACAGAAAATAAAAAATCGGAAACAACCACTACTCCAGAAACATTGCCAGATTCATTCGATATCGTAGTAAGTAGGTCTTCTGAAGAAAACCCTATAACTGTACATCTTGTATACGCACCATTGTCTTATTTTATAGATAACGGACTTGATCATACACAAGCAGTTATTAATTCTGTTTTAAGTAAATAAAAATAAAAGGTACCTCTATTAATATATTGGTACCTTTTAAAACTTATATAGAGAGGATTGTATATGATGTTTGAAAAGTTATTTAGTTTTATAATGATTTGTATAATAATTTTAGGGGTTGTATCATTTATTGGATACAAAAAAATAAAGACACTCAAAAATATAAAAAATTTAGATAATAAAATCCATGTTTTTAGTGTGCTATGGAAAGTGTTTTTAATTATTAGTATTTTGTGGCCTTTTTTATCATATATTATCGATATATATAAATGTATATATTTGTATTTAGGTGTATTTTTGATATTTATTTTTATTTTTGGTTTTTGTTTAAATACAACACGACTTTTACAGAAAAAGTTAGAATAATTTGACAGATACAAATAGTAGATGCGTTTGATAGAAGGATTTTATGAATGTTACAGATTTCGAATGGTTTTGTGTTTTAGCACTCTTTTTATTTTCTTATGGATTTTATATACTGTTTTTTCAAACTGCAAGATCTAATATAACAAAATATAAAAATGCCAAAAAATCGGAAATTATATGTAAAGTAACTAAACTTTTAGGAATAATTTTAATATTTTTAAGCATTGGTACTTTCATACTTAATTTATTTTACATCAATGAAAATTCCATTGTGACAAAATATGGTAATGATAATGCCATTCTTAGTGTGTTGCTTATAATTGTAAGTATTCATCATGTGATTATTTGTTTTAATTTTCCTAAGGAATTAGAAAAACATCCTGAAAAATATATAGTTGAAAACGACACAACTCAAGTGTTACTAAAAGCAAAAATAACAGCGGGTGTTTTTCTTGCAGTTGTTATTATCGCAATACTGCTTATTGTTTTGTAATATTACTCATAATTAGATTTTCAACACAAGGGGTCAGGATAGATGAACAAAAAAAGTATTTGTAGTTAAAAACTCGCATGCTTTTATAGAGGAAGAAAGAAAAATATAGAGGGAAAACCTCTTTGCGATGGGATAAATTTGGGTGATAAAATCCTTTCAGTAAATGACGAGCAACCAGCTTTTAAAGAAAATGAGATAGAATAAATGTAGTATTATTGTTCTATTTTATATGCTAAAATAAAGTATGAATGGTGAAACAAACTTAGAAACATTATTACAAAACATGTCTCCAATCTTGCATTCAGAGGTCTATGTTTTTTTGACAGTGATTGATGCGACTGCAACTGATTTAGGAGCGTATAAAATATTAGAGCCTCTTATGGTATATAAAGAACAAGAAGGGCTTTCTCTTATAGTGCTAAAACAAAACGTGATTGAGTACAACCAACAACATAAAACACAACTAGAAGTTGGTGAAGTGTTTAAATATATCACGCTTAAAGTTCATTCTAGCTTAAATGCAGTTGGATTAACGGCAGCAGTTTCAGCAAAACTTACCGAAGCTCAGATTAGCGCAAATGTTGTTGCAGCTTTTTATCATGATCATATATTTGTGCCTGCTGTTGATGCTGAACGTGCTGTAAAAGCGCTGGAAGAATTTGGACACGGCAAGGAAGCTGTCTTGTAAGTTCTTTTCAGTTAGTATAGATTTTTATTATTACTAGGAGCTCAAATTGGAATTTACTATAGCAGATTTACAAAACTTTACATACACTTTTAATGATACATCTAAAGAGTACCTTACAGTTTCCTTCTCAAATTACCGGATATACAGAAGCCTACCAAAGAGTATGTGACCTTTCGACTGAACTCCTTAAAAAATGCTGGAAGCAAAGGTAAAATTTTATTGTAAGTATTTTGCTAAATCAGCCATTACAATTTCTTGAATATTTTGAGCCGTGGTTTTTGCATATGATGCTGAAAGTCCAATAGTTTTTGCAACTGTCAATATATTTTCTAAAGTGGGATTTTTACCTTCACCAGCAATTGTCGTGGCCTGTTCTCCCTGTATTGAGTTGCTATAGGTTAAATCATAGGCAGGGGAGAGATGCCAGCCTTTTTGTTTGTTTTCTGCATCAGCTATGTATAAAAAAGTGAAATTTTTACTATGGTCATCTCTATTGTGTGCAAATACATTAAAACACATGAGCGCAAACAATTTTTTGAGTTCAGCTTCACTTTTGCATAAAAACTTTGTTAATTTTAATAATTGAATGTAATCTAGATTTGGTAATCGATGCGATGTTTCGAGCAAAGCAGAAGCAGATGCCATGTGTACTTTTGTAGTTTTTATGCGGTCAAAGCGTTGTATTCCAAAATAACCTGCACAGTTTGCAGAATCAAATAAACGAACGTTGGGTACATTTATGCCACATTTTTGAGCGCATTTTGAATATTCATATTCTTGCAATCCAATATTTAAAGAATCTTGTGATGATGGAAATTTAATAATCCATTCTTCGTTATCAATTTTTTTAAAAATCTTAGGGCGAGCTCCTCCTGATGAACCGCCATTTCGAAACAAATAATCTAAATTGTCACTTGGCTTATCTTGTAAAACAAGCTTACATTGCTGTGAAATTTTATCAAGGTTTAAATCAATATCATGTTTGAATGTAAAATGTTCTTCTGGGTAATATTCTAAGGCTCCCATGCCAGATGTCCCGGCGATTGCCAAACGATCAAGCATGGTTATAGAATGAGGATCAATATTGTTTTTTATTAGCATGCGGTCTATTAGCAGTCGTCCCCAACCGTCGGGTAAACTATCATTAAAAATACCAAAAATGCCACCAAAGGGGTCAATTTCAGGTGTAAAAATGCTATTATTAAGTGGCAATGACAATGGACTAATCGAAAATCCGTTTTCAATCCATGTTTGTGCATACTGAAAGCTTGTTCGATGATCTGAATAAACGAGTGTTCCTACCGTTTTGTCATGGTAGCGGACGGTAAGTTTGTTATGAGTCACGAAGTAAGTCCTCTATGTTTGTATAATATGGCTTTGAAAAAAGCGAAAGTAATTCTTTTTCATATCCCAAAGTTTGTGAAATTTTTAGTAAGTTTTTGAATGATATTTCGCCTGTTTGTTCAAAGCGTTTTAAGCTAGGAAGACTTACTCCTGCTT
>JTFN01001076.1_pt1 | contig 35886 bp, 30 predicted proteins | sample 235401 | NCBI WGS metagenome assembly JTFN01 (sample SAMN03067589, study PRJNA260952) | activated sludge metagenome | biome: Sludge; feature: Wastewater; isolation source: CETP activated sludge from augmented bioreactor treating industrial... | place: India:Gujarat | collected 2013-04 | reverse complement strand
TAGGAATCAGTTATAGAAAATATAATTGATTTCTTTGTTTGGTTACAATTCTGAATATTTTCTTGAACACTATATTCAAGTCTTGCTTCGTACGGATTCTTCGGATAGTTTTGTAACCAATAAGGACATATCCCTTGTGATATATTTATCGAGAATGATGGCGTTTGACTATATCCCACATTCTCTGGAGTTCCTCCCTCGAAAAAATTTAAAAAATTTCTGTCAATTGCATAATTTAACGATGTAGATAGCACAAAACTACCAGGAAAAGGTTTTGAAAATACTATTCTGTTCACTGCAGAAACTGGATACCATGTAAGGGGATCATAAAGAGAATTAAAACTAGAATTTATAGAACTTGAAACAGTAGGCTCGTATGCGTTATTTTTTTGTTTTAATTTAAATTCTGCTTTTTGAATATCTATTTTTGCAATTTTAAGATCTGGACTATTCAAATCTGCTTTAGCCCATAATGTTTCGAGTACAGTGTTTGCAAAACAAAAATGATTAATTATAAAAAAAACTAGTATAAAACATATATTCAATCTTATCATTTGATACATACAAAGTTCCTCTGTTTAATTACTTTCCCTTATTATTTTAATAAAGAAAATCCATTTTTTTTAAAATAAAGTATAGTATTGTGTTATTCTCCAAAATAATGCGGTCTCTAGTTTCTAAACCCGCCCTTATGGGGAAAGAGACATTTTGTCTATTTTTAAATTCTATTCTATCTATGTCAGCATAGACACAATAATAATACCCATACTTCTCACTCGTACGTATGTCAGGATCAATTGCAGTTATTTTTCCAGCTGCACCCTGATATTCAAAAAAAGGAAAAGCTGTAAGGGTATGTTTTACTTTTAGATTTTTCTTTATCTTTCCAATATCCTTTGGCGGGATTCTCATCTCTACTCGAAAACTTTTTAAATCATTTGGAACAATATTTAAGACATTTTTTCCTTCTTCAAGATAATCTCCAACATTTAAAGAAGATATTTCTTGCACATATCCATCTATAGGAGCATGAATTGTAAGATATTCATATTGACTGTCTAGTTTTGCTTTATTCTGAGTAATTTTTTTTAATCCCAAAGTTAAATTACTTTTTTCATTAAATAAATCTGATATAAATGAAGCTTTAAAACTTTCCAGTTCAGTGCAAGCCAATTTGTATTCTATTTCTTTAGATGAAATACTTTGACTATTTATTAAAGAAACAGGTTTTTCTTTTTCTTCTTCATACCAAAGTTTTGCCATCTGCTTTTTTACAACCAAAGATTCTTGTTTTTTCAAATAACTTTCAAAGCGCATATAAGATACAAAATCATTTTTATCGACGAGATTTTCATTTTTATTGTAGCTGTCAATAAGCTGTTTGATTCCATTCAATTTAACAATATAATCAGTTTTTTCAGAAACTAAGTTTTTATTCTGAGCACAATAAATTGAAGGATCCATTTTATATAATAAGTCACCTTTAGAAACTTTTTCTCCAGGTTGGTAATCTAATTCTATAATTTTACCCGATATAACATTTTTTACAGTTGATACATTTTCTTTTGTTCTTACAATTCCATTTATTTTTATAACATCATCAATTCTTCCAAATACAATAATTCCTATTGTCAAAAGACAAAGCAAACAAATTGAATAAAATAGGATTGTTATTTCGTTAGGTATTGATAACATAAAAAATTCTTTAGAAAGATACATACTATTCTGATGATGTAGAACAATAACTTTTTTCATTTTGAGCCCTCCATAATTCGTAATATTTGCCTTTTTTGTTTAGTAGTTTTTCATGTGATCCTGATTCCATTAATTTTCCCTTTTCAAAAACAAAAATATTTTCACATGAACAAATACTAGAAAGCCTATGTGCTACCATAATAATTGTCCTATTTTTTATTTTATTAAAAACTGTATCCATTATTGCATGTTCAGAAATACTGTCTAAACTTGCTGTTGCCTCATCTAAGATTAACAATGATGGATCGCGCATAAGGATCCGTGCAAGAGCAATACGTTGGCGCTCTCCTCCAGACAAAGTAGTGCCTTGTTCTCCTACATTAGTATTAAATTTATCTGGAAGATTCATAATAAAATCATATGCTTGAGCATCATGTGCAGCTTTTATTATTTTTTCTTTTGTCGCTACGGGTGAACCCCAGGCGATATTTTCAGAAATCGTACCACTAAACAAAAGGCTTTCTTGAGGTACATACCCGATATTTTCACGATATGAATCTGTCTTATACTCAGTAATATCAGTATTATGTATTAATATATTGCCTTCATCACAAGGATAAAAACGCATAAGTAATTTTAGTAAAGTCGTTTTTCCAGAACCAGACATCCCAACAAAAGCTACTCTCTGTCCTTTAGAAATAGTAAAAGAGACATCGTGTATTGCTTTGCCTCTAGTTCCGTACGAAAAAGAAACATCTTTAAATTGGATATCTCCATTTAAAGTATCTACAGTCCTTTTATTTTCTTCATCTTTTGTTTCTTCTTCTAAATCGATAATATCCGAAAGACGCTCAGCAGAAACTAAAACTTCTTGCCAATAAGACTGCATTGTTAACAATCTACTTAAAGGGCTTAAAAAAAAGCCAGAAAGAGTCACAAATGAAATAAGTTGGCCAAGAGTCATGAAGCCACCAAAAATTAAATAACTGCCATACCAATACAAGGCTAAGGTTCCACAACCTGAAATTAACGTCTGTAACGATTTTTGGATATTGCCTAATTTTCCTAATGATAGGGTTTTTTCTGCAGTTTCAACGATGCGAACTTCAGCTCGTGAAAAAGCTTTTTTTTCTGTTGCTAATCCTTTTATAGTAGCAATTCCATTAACACTTTCATATAACGTAGCATTTTTCTCTGCTGCTAATACAGCTCTTTTTCGTATAAGTAATTTAAAAGGTTTTGTACATATCCAAACAACAAGAGCTGAAACAAACACAGGTATCATAGCAACTGGCAGTAACTTTGATCCCATTTTAAAAAGAAAATAGCCCCCTATAACTATCATAAAAGAATCAAGCACTACCGAAAGAGAGGTTGATGAAACAGCTCCTCTTATCGTTTCTGTGTCATCTAATCGGGATAATATTTCACCTGTTTTTCTGGATGTAAAGAAAGAAAGAGGCAAAAATAATAAATGGCAAAAAAAATCACATAAAAGAACAACATCTATCTTTTCACCAAGATAAAGAATAATCTGACTTCTACAAAAAGTAATAATTGTCTGAAAAATAATAACCATTAAATAACATAGAGAACATAAATTTAGAGTAGATTTAATTTCAGAATAGAGAACTTCGTCAATTAAAAATCTAAAATAAAAAGACATAAAAACGCCAAAAAATGAAAGTAATAGACTAGAAATTACTATTTTGCACACCATTTTTTTATGAGGTTTTAGAAGTGTAAAAAATCGAAAAAACATACCTCTTTTGTCCGATCCTTTTTCAAAAGAGGTATTAGGATATAAGAGGAAAAATACTCCACTCCATTTTTCAAAAAACGTTTTTTTACTAATTTTGTACAAACCTAAAGCAGGGTCACTAACATATATTTTTTTGTTTTTTATTTTATACACTACTATATAGTGATCAGTGTTTCCGTGAAAATGAAAAATTGCTGGTAATGCTATTTCTGAAATTTTTTCCTTGTCGGTTGCCATAAGACATTTACAAGACATACCAAAACTATTAGCCCCTTTTACAATTCCTAACCCTGAAGTTCCTTTCTTATCGGTTCCAGCAACCGTTCGAATCTTTCGTAACGAAACAGTTTTACCATAATACTTAAAAATTATTGATAAACATGCTACACCACAATCTGTCTCATCATGTTGTAATACTTTTTGTATTTTCATATAAAACCTTATTCACTATACCTTTCTGTAGAATTTGATGTTCCAGGGGTATCACAACTGGTATTAACAACAAACCAATCAGAGGCGCTTACACTGTATGGTTGATTAATACCCTTAGAATATTGTTCAATGCAGGATGCAATGTTTTGTCTACAAAGGGTTCTGGTAAGAGTCAATCCATCTGAGATAGCCGCAATATCAGAAGAAAATCCCTCTTTCCATATATTCGCAGCATATGCTTCTTTTGCTGCAATAAGCATCGCATCTTTTGACCACCCTTCTTGATCTGATCTGCTAAACATAACAGCATCTAAAAGCTCCCCATTTTCACGATTCCGTAAAAGTAAAACATCATCTTTACCTATTCGAGCACTAGTATTATCAACCCATAAGTCACGAGCAGCAGAAGAATCTTTTGCCCCAGACAATAACAAATCGTCCCCTAATTCCGATATTGCGTTATCATCTAATGTTCGCAAATGTAAAACAATATACTCTCCTTTTTTTACTTCAATATTTGGGAAAATGTATGTCTTATCTTTTCCATCATAGCCACTTTCAAATTGCATTCCAGCAGTATTTCCATCCGAAAGAACAACAAATTCAACAAATTCGACCTTTGCCCCCGTCGTTGTTTTACTATAGTCTGTACGAATTTCGGAAAAAATAACTGCAGGAATTTCATTATTATATCCTGCAAAAGAGAGAGTAAAATCAAGTGTATTTCCATACTCGTCTTGTGCAACCCCAGCTAATAGGTATTTTGTTCCAACTACAGTTTTTTGACTAAACTGTATGGGTATACAAACGACATCATTGCTCAAATCAGTAGAAACTTCCTCATTTTCAGATGTTTCTTCTTTGTCTGTTATCGGTTCAGTAAAACTCGCAGTAATCGATGAACTTTCGGTTAAGTTAGTCCCTTCTGAAATTTCATATACCATAAGTTCTGGAAAACTTACTGAACGTGAAAAATATAAATTAAGTTTATCTGCCCTCTCCATTTTCCAAGAATCTATTTGCGGAGTTGTATAATCACCTGATAATAAAACCAACTGACTTGGACTAATATTACATGACTGAATAGAGGTAAAACACAAAACAACTCCAATCAAAAATAGCGAGACTGTAATTTTTGCAGTTAATATGACATGATTTCGAAAAAATGAAATTATATACATATATGCCTCCTAATTTTTAAAAATTAAAAAAAAGAATTTTAATGCTTTATACTTTAATTAGTTCTTTTACTAAGAGTTTTACGTATATTAATTGTAGAATTTTTTTTATATTTTATATAAAGTATTTTTATGAACTATAAACCAAAAAAAGTTGAATTATACCAAGACCTAACGTTTAGCAAAGATGAAAAGTGCTTTAAAAATGAATCCTTAACCATATACAAGAATACAGTTTCACCAAAAGATATGGATCCCAAAAAAGAGAACTATTTGGTATGTAAGGAGTTTAAAGGATGGGCAAATTGTAAACCATTTACAGGGACTGGTATTCCTACAGGAAAGCCAAAATTATTGGCTCCTACAGACTTTTTAATACCAAAAGGAGCTTACCTTTTTGTACAAGGTTTACAACCTAAAGAAGAATCAGAACAAAACCTAATATTTGCAGAAGCTGCAGAGGCTTTACATTTGGAAAGTTTGTGGCAAGAGATAAGACTAGATAATTGCGTATATATGAGAAAGCTAAAAGAGAATGGAAAAATACTCTTTCAGCTTTTTAGAAAAATTATTTGATTGAAATAGTTTCTGCCATATAACGAATATTTAGACCGTCTTTGGTCCTAATTGTTTTTTCAACTATAAAGACCAAATTATTATTACTTTTATCACACATGATTTTTTCTATTGCATATTTTATTACACCAGTGCGTTTTATATCTGGAGTTCCAGCAACATCTTTTTGTAATAGATTTTTATTTTCATCTTGTTTTTCTATAGATATAAAAAATGAAGATTTAGAAGTCTCTGTTTTATCACTAAACCACGGAACAAGTTTTATATGATAATAAATTTGTTTGCTTGCATTAGAGCGCTCAAAATCCTGAAAAATAATTTCATCTGTTATGGCATTAGAATCTGATCGTATATATAAAGTATCGGCTAAACTAACTGGTTCTGGTTTATATTGCAAAATGTAATCTTTATTTTTGTTATATAGAGTATTGTAAACACTTATGCCACTTTTCCCAATAGTCTTTGCAGACGGTTTTATGCTAAAAACTCCATCTTTTACAAATGTGTTTGATTTTACATCTATAGTATAAATATCAGCATAAGCTTGGTATTGCGTATCTGTACTTCCATACTGACCAAACATATAGGTAGCTCCATCAGAAGAAAATCCTAAATCAACAAAAGCCGCAGCATCTCCTGCATATAAAAACGTACAAAAACATAGAATCCCAAAAACTAAGGCAAATCGCTTTGACATAAATATCACCTTTTCCTATTAATAAAAAATTTAAACACTTCATAATATACATCGGAATTAATGGAACAAGGCTTTACACAAATTTCTCTTATCAGTATGCTTTAGATAATGACTCTGCGAACAAGAAACAAAATAACAAGAATTTTCACTTTTTTTACAGCAATTATGTCTGTTTTTTTTATTCTATTTCTAATATTTCATGCATTTCAACAAGATTCTACTTATAGAAGTTTTAGTCTATTTCAATTTCAAGATTGGAAAGATTTTTTATTTACCCAAAATACAACAGCCGCAATTTTCTCTATTTTATTATTAATGATTTACGCCCCTATTACAGGTCTTTTTATTCTTTCAAATTTTGAAAAAACACATTCTTCTGAAATCTTATACTATAATGTTTTTCTTCTTGGATGTTTTTTGGAATCTTCACGAATACTTATTCCTCTTTTCGTTTCTTGGAATGAGCTTTCCGTTTTAATTGAATACAGTGCTCGAATAACTTTTTTTGGAGAAATGCTTTCTATTTTCTGCTTATTAGGAATAGGGGTTAGTGCTATGAGTTCTGAAGTTCAGGATTCCGGTAGAAATATTTTGCTTTTTTTAATTGCATCTGTTTTTTTTGCAACACTTGTTCCAATAAATACAACCGTAATAACACAAGCACTTCGAGTGACAACAGGATTTTCTATAATAATTCAAATGATTAGAATTTTCTTTATTTGTACAAGTACTATTAGCTATATAGTAACAGGAATAAAAACAAACTCAAAAGAATTATTCTATCTTGCTATAGATTTTCTCATTATGGGAATTAGTTATTCTTTATTACTATACACAAGTTCATTTTTCTTATGTTTTTTAAGTGCCTTATTAATGAGTATCTTTACTGCTCATTTTATTAAAAACCTACATACGTATTACATGTGGAAATAAATCTGAGCAATCAAAGCTATAATAATAGGAATCACAACATTATCATAATCTCTCATAGGGATTAATTCTATTATTGCACCACACAAACCAATCGTAAGAGAAAAAACTAATCTTTGTGAAGCTACAAAACAGGATATGAAAGTTGCACAAAAACAAGCTAAACTTCCAGCTACTGTTTTACCATTTGTATGTGGAATTTCAGTATGCCCAATCAGTTTGCCAATGAGACTTGCAAACCCATCTCCAAACGCTAGAGCCCAAATACCAATTTTAGCAGGTAAAGGTTCAAAAAACAAAGCTGTTATTAGAACTCCCACACTAAGAGTAACCGGTCCTAAAACAAAGTATTTGGCATTTCCGTTTCTAGCTGCATGTTCAGTAATACAAGACACTAATGGGATTTTATGTCCATGATACCTTAATGACTCACTAACAATATATCCAACAAGGGCACATGAAAGTAAACCTAGAATAAGACTTTTACTATACAAAGATAATAATATAGGAATAAATGCTGTACAAATATGAATACTTTTTCTAAATAACTCTGTTTGTATAATTTCTTTTCGTGTTTGCATCTACTGTACCATTTTTTGTTTTAATACAGGTTCGTCTGCAAGAACAAAAGGTATTTCTGTATAAATTGCTGGTTTATATTCACTATTTGTCATATTCATATATTTACTATTTTGGATAGCCAAATTACCTGTATCCAAACGTATCATTGTTTCCTGATTACGAGTCAAGGCATCCCAAGCTCGAGCAGATTCAGAAAACTGAATCATCGCTTTCGCACGTAAAGAACTATCTCCATTTCGTTCTGCAAGTCTACTTTGCACTACTGCCAAATTATTAGATGCTTTCATATATTCACTAACCAATTCAGCTTGATCACTATTAACTTGAGGTAATAAAACTTCTTCTAAAGCCATTTTTTTATCTAATATTTCAATTAATTGTTCATAATACCCACTAGAAGCATAATCATCATCACGAAGAGCAAGAACATTTCCCATTGCCATTAGTAAATTTCTATCATCATGTTCTGTTTCAGAGGTTTTGATAAAAGAACCTAATGCTTCTTTGTAGTTTTTATTTAAATATTGAATATATCCTATTTTGTATCTAATTGAAGGAATATCATATGAATTAGTAATTGCATTTTTATAATTAGCTAATGCGACCGAATAATTTCCTGATATAAAATAGTCTATATCTGCTAAATCACTATATAACTTTCCAATATCTTCATTTGGTTCAAGTTGGTTTGCGGTGTGTTCATTTTCATACATAGAAATACCACTATCATACATTTGTTCTGCCGATAAATATTCTTCTTTTTTTGTATAGATTTCTCCCACCCGACGATAGGTATCAATGTTCTTTAGAATACGAGAAAAACTTCGTTTTTCTTTTTTCTCAAACATTGTTAATGCATTTTGAAAAGAAGTAAGAGCAGAATCCATCTTAAAATCATGTTCAAAATAGATTCCTAAATTATAATGAGCTTCTGGTATTGTAGGATCTGCTTTTATTGCAGACTCCAACAATGAACGAATTCCTGTAATATACTCACGCAAATATTCATCTGCCGGAGAAAGATATCCAAATAATTTAGAAAGAAGATAACCTCCTAAATCTACCATATCATTAGGTTCAAGAGGGATTTTTTTTCTTTTTGTAAAAAAATCTTTTAGTGGTAAAACCTCTCGTAAATTATCAGTCCGAATAAAATATCTTAACATTCGAGATAAATATAAATCAGTTTGCCCATACTCATCTATTAAGCTTGCATATTGCAAACGGGCTTCTTCATAATGCTGACTTTTTTCAGTGGCATCAGCAGAAAAATCTCCCCATTCAAGATTTATATCACCAAGTAATAAGCGTGCATCGGAATCATTTATATGATAATCGAGGACATAATTACGTACAATGTAATCAGCCTTTTCATAATTCTGAAGCTTATCTAATTCCATCCGAGCATACTCAAGACCTGCTTCTTTGTTGTAATTAAAGCGTCGCAATAATCTTTCATATATATCTGCAGAACGAACATACTGTTTTGAATTAGAATACGCTTGTGCATACTTAAAAAACCATCTCCGTTTTGGTTTTATAGAAACGGCCTCATTAAATTTAAGTATTGATTGTTCATATTCAGCATTTTCTATAAGCGTATACCCTTGATTATAAATGACTTCTGAACGAATTGGTTTATATATAAATTTATTTCCTAGTAAGAATAAAATAATACACAATCCGGTAATCGCAAAACCAGCAATAGCTCCTGGAATAATTCTATTCTTTAATTGATATTCTAATGACTTTTTATACTCATTATATTCTTCTACTGTTCTATGCTCATAGTTTAAGGGAACTGGAATTGAAATATTAAGTATTTTTTCCATAAAGGAGGCAAGGTGACGTGCGGTATCTTTTTTTATAACCTTGTCAACGACATCCATTATAATTTCATCTTTAAACTCATCACTAATAATGAGTTTTTCTATTTCTAACCGTAAGTTTAAAGGATAATTATTTAAATTTTTCTTAAAAAGTTTATACTCATTTTCTGTTATAGTATTAGGTAAAAGTTCTTGCCCATTATTATCAACTGTTTTTCTTTTATGAGAAGACGAAGCAAATTCCTCATCCGAAAATCCAGGTATAATAAAATCATCTTCTTCAGAAGGTTCAAATCCATCATTAAAAGAATCAGTATCTTCTGACTTTTCTGGTTCATCTTTAAAATCTAAATCGGAAAGATTAAAATCTCCACTTAACGGAGGTACGGGAACATCCAAGTTCTCATTTTTTTCTGCTGTATCAATCGCAACATCGCTTATATCTGGCAATGTATCTAAGGAAATATTACTTTTTGTATCAGGAGCTTCACCTTCATTAAAAGATGTCTTTAACGTTGAATTTAAGCTCAGTTCACCTTCATCAGCGTTTTTCTCTGGTGCAGTATCTTTTGCTAGATTTGACTCTTCTGCTGTTAATGACAGATCATCATCGCTTGAAAGTAATTCATCTAATTCACTATTTAAATCGGTATCTGAATTGTTACCATCATTTGCAGAATAACTTGTATCCTCCTCAGCGACAGGAGGCAAATCTTCTAATCCTTCTGCGTTTATCTCTTGAGGAGGTATAAGAAAATCGTCAGCTTCTGGAGAAACGCTTTCCAGATCTTTTATCCCATCTTGAGAATCTAAATCGGAAGTTTTTTTTTCGTTTACTTGTGTAGAATCTTTTTCTGGCAGGCCAAATTCAAAATCTAAAGAATCATTGTCTATAGGAATGTTTTTGGGGAAAGCCACCTTTGGCACTATTTCATCATTTTCTTTACGAAGATTTGGCTCGTCACCAAGAGATGTTATTAATTGATCAAATTTCTTTAGCTGTTCTATGCCAGGCATTTATATTATTTTACTCCACAAGCTTTGTTTATTACAAGCACTGTTTTAATTTCGGTTGTTTTTTAAGTAGTCTTTACATTTTCTGCTTTTTATAAGTATATCACAAAAGTTATTTAATATTTTATTATTCATGCCGATACAATACAAAGATGATTATGAAAAAATTACATTTATTTACGTTTATTAGTTTCTTATTAATTCCTTTTTATTCTTTAGCTGCAAATTCTTCTGATTTTCAAGTTGATGCACCAAAAGAAATTATTAATAATTATATTTCGGATATAAAAACTCTTAGTAGCCCTCGTATTGTAGATGATTACATTATATTTACAGCAGCAAAAGAATCGCGGTTTACCGGAATTGCTTTTGATTTTGAAAATTTTACTATAATACATCCTTTTTATAGATCAGAACTGCACGATGATGAAGGAGTATTTAACAATTCAATCTTATTTTATATTGCTATGATACCTCCTGATATCGACAAAATCTCATATCGCTTAATTATAGACGGGCTTTGGACAATCGATCCCATCAATCCTAATAGATATTTTAATCCAGTTATGCAAGTTGAGCTTTCAACAATAACTATTCCTTATAAAGACGACAATTATACAAAAACAACAAAACCAGATAAAGTTCATTTTGTATACAGAGGAACTACGGGACAAAAAATACGGCTAGGAGGATCTTTTACAAATTGGGATTCATGGATTTATCAGATGAATGAAGTAGCCCCTGGCGTATATGAACTTGATATTCCATTACCAGCTGGTACTTGGTACTACAATTTCTATTCGGGTTCATTAGCAATGATAGATAAGAATAATCCTAACAGAGCTTATACCACTGACGGCAGAACCGCCAGTGTTATAACTGTTAATTAATTTTATTTGTTAAGAATAAATTCAACTCTGCGATTTTTCCACCAGTTATCTTTATCAGAACGAGCTGCTACTGGAACTCTACCACCCATTCCTTTTGTAGATAATCGCGACTCACTAATACCATATTCTACCAATACCTTTTTAACATAATCAGCTCTAGCTTCAGAGAGAGGAACAAGAGCCTTACCATATTGTATAGAATCTTGTGTTTCCTCGGCTTCTGTACCAGAAATATTATTTGCATGGCCTTCGATGGTTACATCGTATCCTTTAAACTTACTTAATATCTCTGCAATTCGTTTTAGAACTCTTTGGTTATTATCTATTACAGATTGATCAAGTCCATTGGAAACTTCACTTTTACTTTTGAAGTCTGCATTGTCTGCACGGAAGATTATAGAAGGAACTTGCATCTTAAGCACATCTCCAACACGAATAACTAAAACATCAACTTTTATTTCACCTTCTACGACAGATGTCATACCTAAAGTATCCGTTACTGTAAATTCATATGGATAGTTCATAGCCGACTGTACTAATTCGCCATTATTACCACGCCCGTCCCAAATCATTCTTGTTGTAATCGTAGATTTTCCCGATGTACTCCAAAACTCATTATTATTATTTGGATCTCTAATTACAAATGACCATGACGAAAATGGCACTTCACTAGAACCAGAAAGTGCTAAATACATCTCATCATCTATACCATCATTATCGGGACTAAAATATTCAGGTTTTGCATAAACGGTTAATTGAGGTGGAGTAACCCAGCTAATAAATGAAGAAGTAACAGCTTTTACAACATCTCCCTTTACATAATTTATTTCTAAACTACCAATGAAAGAGCCATCCACAATTTTATCATCATCATTAAGACCATCCCATTTAATCGAAGATGGAACGTTCTCACTATCACTCTGATCCCAACTTCGAACAGATATTCCGGTTTTATCTAAAATGTTAAATGACCAATTAGCTACACCATCAGGCACACTAGTCATAATACTAAATTCTTGGACATCACTATTTCCATCGCCATTAGGGCTAAATGCATCTAAACTAGAAGTCAAATATGCCTTTACTGAACGATTATCAATTTGTATTTTATCTAGCTTTGCGCTTGCTGCATTTCCAGCCTTATCTGTAGCATTAATTTGAAATGAGTATGTACCATCTGGAACAATGTTTCCATTTTCGTCTGTACCATCCCAATTAAAACTTTTCGCAGTACCAGTCCAAGTATAATCACGTACACTTACATTTTTAGAATTTGTAATAGAGGCTATCCATAAATCTTCATTGCTTGTAGAAATGTCTATAGGCAAATCATCTTTGTTAGTATCAGCATTCGGTGAGAAAATTGTATACTCTGTAGAGATTTTAACCTCAGGATACGTAGAATCAAGATAAAAAGCTCTAGTATTTATGGTTGCTTCGCTTCCATTCTTAGACAATGTATATAAGTTTGCAACGTATTGACCATCAGAACATCTAGTTCCATCATCAGCCATTCCGTTCCATGCAATAGATTTTGGTAAACTTCGCTTTGCCGTAAATTTTCGAACAACCTTTCCTGTATTGTCTAAAATTGACAAAGTATATTCTGAAATACCGGTATCAGTCTTTATAATTGGTGTAAACACTAATTCATCTTTTATACCATCAGCATTTGGACTAAAAGAGTCTGGACTTACAGAAAGAATTACTTCTGTTGTCCCTGTATTCAATTCAAAACTCTTTGTTTTGGCAATTCCTTGATTTCCAGCTGCATCTGTAGCAGAAAGTTCATATATATAATGTCCATCAACTATATCACCATTAGCAGTTGAACCATCCCAAATAATTTCTGAATCCGGAATTTCACCAAATGTAAATGTTTTTACAATTAATCCCTCTTCAGTTTTGATTGTACCTGTCCAAGCTTTTTCTTTGGAACCTTCCTGATAAATTGTAAGAAAATCCTTATTTCCATCTCCATCAGGACTAAAAATATTCATATCGGTACGAACAGAAGCTTCAGGTTTTGTTGTATCTACAGTAATATTACGTGAAATAGAAGCTGATTGACCATTGTTAAAGGTTGTATCAAAAACAATCTTATAATCATTATCAGTTAACACATTTAAATCATCAGTTGTACCATCATATTCAATAGTAGAAGGAGGTTCAGTTGTTCCCTTCCAAGTCTTGACAGTTTTTTTATTGAAATCTTGTATAGAAATTTCCCACTTAATAAGACCGGAAGAAGAAGACATACTAGGAATAATTGAAATAAGCTGTTGTCCTTCTCCTGTTTTAGGACTGAAAGGGCTTCCTTCAACTAATAAATTAACAGATCGAGGAATTGCATCAAAAATAATATTGTCAACTTCAGCAAGAGGACTTACATTTCCAGCTCTGTCGGTTGCAGTAATCGAATACGAATAGACCCCCTCTGGCACCGCAATACCAAGATCATTTTTCCCATCCCATTCTATTGATTCGGGAGTTCCATCTGACCAGGTCCAAGATTTTACAGCTTTGCCAGAAACATCTTTTATTGTCGCAGTCCATAAATCTTCTTCTGAACCACTTTGATTAAATTTTATAGTAGGTTTATTACCAGCTCCAAATATTTTTGAAGATTCTTCTGGCTGAATAAGTTTTATCTCCGGCTCTGTATTATCGACATAAACTTCTAGAGGTTCTGTTGATCCTACATTATTATTATCATCTTCAGCTGTTAAATAGTAATAGTACAAGCCATCGCTAGCCGTTTCTCCACTATCTAAAATTCCATTCCAAATAACCTTTTCAGGTACATCAACTCCCGTCTTTGGAGTTAGAAGCTGTTTCCAAAAATATTTAAACGTCATTTTTTCGGGACGTGTCTCTTTATTTCCAATAGTTCGAACAACTTCTTTTTTTTCATTTTCTATAATAAATGTCCATTCTTTTACATAGCGTTTATCAGAGATAGTAACCGGAATAATCAACTCATCTTGAACACCATCATTATTTGGAGAAATATAGACACGATTCTTTTGTGCAAAAACAGCACTAACAATAAACAATGTAAGTACAAATATTACAATTTTTTTTATTATATGTTTCATTTATTATTCTTCCTCCCACAGCGTAATTTCTGGCGCAGCAGTATCTGGCAAACCAAGATACATGGAAACTCCACTAGAAAAAACTTGAGTATCATTTGTTAATTCTCTATATGCTACAGTTGGAACGATTTCGCTTTCGCTCCATCCATGTTCTGCAAGATAAGAATCATCTTTACTAGCTATTCCAAATTTCATGCTAACAGATACCGATGGCAAGTAACTTGCAACATCATGCAATGTTTCTCTTAAATTAAATTCCCAACCCCCATTAACATACAAAAAATCTGCAATCTCAACTTGCAATCCGCTATCAAAGATTACATTTTGAAATGTAGGGAAAGATACATCTGCAGATAGTCCCATTTTTACCTTATTTACATTAAGAACAGTTGCAGCAACTCCTGTTCGAGGAGTAAACATTGAAGGAATACCTGTTGTTGAATCATCTGCATCAACATAACCTGTTGTTTCAGGGTTATATGATTTTCCTATTCCTGTTAAAGAACCACCCCATCGAACATCACTTAAAAACGGGATCTTGTTAAGTGATCCAAAATTATATAAAAATCCTAAATCAAAACCTAAAGACCAGTCACTTCCAAAACCACCATAAAGTCCAGCTCCTACAAAAAGATTATCTGTTATATCTTTCGAATAAGCACCTCGAAGAGTACAAGAGTTGCCTAAATAAACTGAATCTAAAGGAATATAAGCCCATTGTACGCTCGAAGTAAATACTCCATATTGGGTTGGAATACTAGCCCCTGCATATACTGATTGGCCATACGAATCTTCATCATTTGAATTAATAAGTGCAGTATAGGCTATATTTCCAACCATGCGTTGTTCTGTAGCTAGAAGTGATGGATTTATAACAATTTGTGCAGTATTTTCATTCCATAATCCACCCCCAGCAACAGAAGAAGCACTTGCTAAAGATACTGGTGTAGATAACTCATACAAAACCTCCCCACTTGCGGGTGGATTATAAGCAAATAAAAAAGTACAAAATGTACTTATCACAAGAAGTGAAATATTCTTTTTTGTCATGATGTGATGACCTCCAAATTAAAGTGCAGATTTTTCTGCTCACATGATTAAAATTATACATCAGGAAGATAATTATATCTAGAAGAATACAAAAAACCAATATATAACCTAATCAATCAAAAAATATCCATTGACTACAATTTTAAATAGTCATAAAATAACGGCATGAAAATGCTATCCTTTAAAGGTGGAATCACACCACCAGAGCGAAAAGAGCTAAGCAATAAAATGCCTATTGAAGCTGTTTTTCCTTCAAATAATACTGTCAGCATCCCTGTAACTCAGGGAGGAGCCCCTAACAAACCTCTCGTAAAAGTCGGGGATATAGTGGTACGCGGTCAGAAAATTGCTGAATCTGATGCTTTTATATCAGCACCAGTTCACGCTTCTGTATCGGGTAAAATAAAAAAAATCGAAAATAGACTTACAGCAACTAACACAGATGATTTATGCATTATCATTGAAGCTGATGGATCAGATAAAACTGATTTCATGCTTAAGATGGATCCATTTACTGTATCTAAAAAAGATGCAATACAACGCATAAAAGATGCTGGAATTGTTGGTATGGGAGGAGCTGCGTTCCCAACCCATGTAAAACTTTCTATTCCTGCAGGTAAAAAAATTGATTTTGTATTAGTTAATGCTGCAGAATGTGAACCATACTTGACTATTGATGAGCGAAACTTACAAGAGAACACAGATGCTGTCATCGATGGACTATCAATAGCAATGCATCTTGTTGATGCAGAAGCTGGTTCTGTTGTGCTAGAAGAAAACAAAGCTTATCTAATTCCCACTATAGAGGATGCAATTAAAAAAGCAGGCTTCACAGAAAAGATGGGAATTGTACTTGTTAAAACAAAATACCCACAAGGTAGTGAAAAAAACATAATTTCAGCTGCTACCGGTAGAGAAATCCCAGCAAAAGGACTCCCTGCCGATGCTGGATGCGTTGTACAAAATGTCGGAACTCTAATTGCAATTTCAGAAGCTTTTAGAGAAGGCAAACCCCTTATCGATAGACCATTAACCATTTCTGGTGAAGCTGTCAAACAATCTAAAAACCTTATAGTTCCTGTTGGAACTGTTATTGGTGATTTAATTCCGGAAGTAATTGAACTGAATGACAATGTTACAAAAATACTTTCTGGTGGTCCTATGATGGGCTTTAGTGTTATTAATGCTAATTTTCCTGTAGCAAAAAATACATCAGGTGTTCTTTTTATGCGCAAGGAAGAACTTTGTCTTGAAGAAGAAACACCTTGTATTAACTGTGGAAAATGCGTAGAAGTATGTTCCTGTAGACTTTATCCTGTCTTAATAGCAAACTCATTAAAAGCAGGTGATATGAAAGCAGCTGTTAAATACGGTCTTATGGACTGTGTTGATTGTGGTACCTGTCAATATGCGTGTCCTGCAAACATAAAACTCGTACAGCGAATACGTACGGGAAAAACAGCTTTTCGAGCTGAATTAGCCGCTAATCAAGCAAAAAAAACTATAAAGGAAGGAAAATAATGGCACCGTCAGATAAAAATGAAATTTACATTTCTTCCAGCCCTCATTTTAAAAGTAAATCTTCAACACAAAAAATCATGCTGGCAGTTATTATCAGCATGTTACCAATTATAATTTCATCAATTGTAATTTTCGGTTTTGCAGCATTAGAAGTTGTTCTAACAAGCGTTATTTCTTGTGTTGTTTTTGAAGCAGCTTTTCAGAAAGTCACAAAACAGCCAATCCGAATAAATAATTTATCTGCTGTTGTTACAGGGCTCATGTTAGCCTGTGTCTTGCCAGCTGGAGCTCCTGTCTGGGAAACAATTCTAGGATCTCTTGTTTCTATTGTGGTTGCAAAAGAGTTCTTTGGTGGGCTAGGATCAAATGTTTTTAATCCAGCATTAACTGGACGTGCATTTATGTTTTTAAGTTTTCCAACTGCCATGGGGCTTTCTTGGTTAAAACCAGGAACAGATGTTTTAAGTGGAGCAACAATGCTTTCACAACTTAAAACTGGAACTACTGTTGTAGCTACAAAAAGCACCTATTTACAATTTTTTCTAGGAAACAGGGCAGGTTGTCTTGGTGAAACATCTATTGCATTTATCCTCTTAGCTTTTATTGTATTAACAGCTCTTAAAGTAATAGATTGGAGAGCTCCTGTTGCAATGGTTGCAACGGTTGCTTTAGGAACATGGATTGCAGGTGGAGATGTATTACTCGCCCTTCTTTCTGGTGGATTAATGTTTGGAGCTGTTTTTATGGCAACAGATTATGCAACAACACCTGTTACTAAATATGGACGTTTAATATTTGGTTTTGGAGCTGGTTTAATTACCTTCCTTATCAGACAGTTTGGTGGATTTCCAGAAGGGGTAATGTTTAGTATTCTTGTTATGAATGCAATTTCTCCATTTCTAAATAATCTTATGGGACGAAAATATGGTTACAAAAGAGATAATATAACACCAAGTAATGTAACTAAAAAGGGGGCTAAATAAATGAAAAGCACCCTAAAATTAGGTTTTACCCTTGCAGCTTTTGCTGCAATTTCGTGTACTGTTTTGGCTATTGTAAATAATTTTACAGCTCCTGTTATAGCCGAGCATGCTGCAGAAAAATCAAACGCAGGACTTTCGATAGTTTTTCCTGATGCTACTAAATTTACAACTGTAGATGATGTAACAAAAGGCAATACAGATGTTGAGAGTTTAAATAAATATCTTAAAGAGAATCTTAATAATATAGATGGCTTATATATTGCTTACAATGGAGATTCTGTTGTCGGAGCAGTAGCTCAAGTTGATGGACCTTCTTATGACCATGTTACACTTATGGTTGGTATCGATATGAAACGTACCATTACTGGAATGAAAATTCTAGAAACATCAGATTCTCCAGGTTATGGTCAAGAAGCACTCAAACCAGAATTTTATGAACAATTTACTGGCATTGACGCCTCGGAATCTTTAGTTGCAGGAGAAAGTTTTGATGCAATTAGTGGAGCAACTATTTCTTCTAATGCATATGCAGACTTAATTAACTTTGCAGTGTACATTGCAGGAGATTACCTTGCTAATAATTTCGGAGGAGCATCCGGATCAGCAGCACCTACTGGACCTGTAACATATGAAAAACCATTTTCTTTTGGTCAAGCACTGTTTGAAATATTCGATATTCAAAACAACGAGAACTTAAAAGTAGAATGGATTACTAATGATTTACCAGAAACAGTAAATAGCTTTACCACTGGACATGCCTTTAGTGTAGTAGATATGAATACAAACAAAATAATAGGAGCTATTGTAGCTATGACAGGAATGTCAAACAACCATGATGCTACTGTTATTGTTGGTGTTAATTTAAAACGAACTATTCTTGGAGCTAGAATCATGAAACTTGATGACGCCCCAGGCTTTGGCCTTGCTGCAAGAAATAAGAGTTTTTATTCTCAATTCAAGGGAAAATCTGTAGATACTTATTTTGGTCCAGGAGCCGGAATTACAGCCATTGAAAATGCAATGAAAACATCTGAATCGATTAGTCATCTTGTGCAAGCCGCTGGATGGGCTGCATCAGAATGGCTCGCAGAAAATGCAGAAGGTAAAAAAGCATCTCCAAATGCAGATCCATTTACTATAACAATTACAGAGGGATCTACATATACAGTTCCTGAAGCTATTTTTGATATTTATGATGTAGAAAATCACCCTGAATTGACAACAAAAGATATTGAAACGCTACCCACAGTAGAAGATGACAACTTAACAATTACAAAAGGAATACAAGTATTTGACAATGATACTCTAAAAGCTATTGCTTTTGAAATAAATGGCAAGCTCTATTCTCATGACGGATCTGTTCTTGTTTCGATAAATACAAATGGAATTATCGATGGTATTCGAATTACAAAAATAAACGATACTCCAATGCTTGGAAATAAAGCCCTTGGAAAATCATTCTGGAATCAATTCACGGGCAAACCTGCAAATGGTGAACTTTCTGTACCAGAAACTATAGACGCAATAAGCGGAGCAACAGTAACTTCAACAAGAATAACTGCCCTAGTTAATTTTGCTGCTAAGGCTTATAACAAGTACGTGGCAAATTAGGAGAATCAGAATGAATAAAAATTTTAAAATTTTTACTAACGGTCTAATAAAAGAAAATCCTTTATTAGTATTAATGATTGGATTATGTTCTTCCTTAGCCGTTACAACTAGTGTTTTTAATGGAATTGGTATGGGAATTGGTATGACATTTGTTATTGTGATGAGTGAAATCATCATTAGCCTCTTTCGTAAAATCATTCCAAATTCAATACGTATACCTGTATTTATTGTAGTTATAGCAACTTTTGTTACTATAGTAGATTTTGTACTCCAAGCATATTTCCCTGTACTTTCAGAAAGCATGGGAGTTTTTATACCTCTTATAGTAGTAAACTGTATTATAATGGGTCGCGTTGAAGCATTTGCTTCAAAAAACAATTTTGTACAATCAGCCCTAGATGCCTTAGGTATGGGACTTGGTTACACTTGGGTTCTCATAGTAATTTCTATAATTCGTGAATTTTTTGGGGCAGGAACTCTATTTGGGATTCAAATCCTTTCCGAAAAATATACTATCGGATTCTTTAAAAGTGCTCCTGGAGGTTTTTTTGTATTTGGAATTCTTATTGCAATAACTGTTGCAATAACTCGTTCTCATAATCAAAGATCAAAACAAAAAACAGTTAGTGCTAATAAAACTACAACAGAAGGAGCTAACTAATGTCTGACTTAATCAGTATTTTTCTAAAATCATGTTTCGTAGACAACGTAGTACTTATACAATTTCTAGCTTTATGTCCTTTTATTGGAATGACTGGAGATACAGGGAAAGCAACAGGCATGGGAATTGCAACATCATTTGTTATGGTGCTTGCAACAGCTGTTACTTACCCACTGTACTATTTCGTACTTGCTCCTTTAGGAGTAGAGTTTCTTAAAATATTACTATTTGTTTTAGTAATAGCATCATTGGTACAATTAGTAGAGTTTTATCTTAAAAAATCTGCACCAGCTCTATATAGTTCTATGGGTGTATATTTAGCACTTATTACAACAAACTGTGCAATTTTAGCTGTTACATTAAATACAATTTCTAAACAATATAATTTTGTCGAAGCTATATTTTACGCACTAGGAGCTGCTTGCGGTTTCTTACTCGCAATGGTCATCATGAGTGGAATTCGCAAAAAAATGGAAACAGCAGAAATTCCTGCATTTTTAAAAGGAACACCAATCCTCTTTATAGCAGCAGGTTTACTGTCAATGTCATTTGGTGGATTTGCAGGCCTAATTTAAGGAGATTAAAATGAAAACTATAATAACTACCCTAATAGTATCCTTCGCTCTTGCATTTATATTAGGTATTTTGCTTGGGATTTTTAAGAAAATTTTTTATATCCCTGTAGATGAAAAAATAGCTAAAATTCGCGAAGTACTCCCTGGTGCAAACTGTGGAGCGTGTGGATATCCTGGCTGTGATAGTTTTGCTGCTGCTGTTGCAGCTGGCGAAGCTCCTGCAAACGGGTGTTTATCAGGTGGTCCAAGTGTTGCTAAAAAAGTTGGAGAAGTGCTTGGTGTAAAAACAGATGCAGTAAAAAACGTTGCAGTACGCACTTGTCAAGGTGGTAATACTATAGCTAAAGATAAAGGTTCTTATATAGGAATTAAAAGCTGTTCGGCAGCAAAAACTTTAGGTATAAATGGAACTAAACTATGCAGTTTTGGCTGTATGGGATTTGGTGATTGTGTTGCAGCTTGTAATTTTGACGCTTTACATATGGGAAAAGAAGGCTTACCAATAGTAAACTACGATGCATGCACAGGATGTGGTATGTGTGTAACAGCATGTCCTCAAGGTATTATGACGTTAGTGCCTGCTGACAGAAAAGGCTCCATTGCTCTTTGCTCAAACCGCAACCCTGTAAAAAGTGCTGTGTTTAAACAGTGCAAATCAGCATGTATTAAATGTGGAAAATGCGAAAGAACATGTAAATACGATGCAATTCACGTAATAGACGGGATTCCACTTATTCAATATGATAAATGTACATCATGTAATGAATGCGTTGAAGCCTGCCCTACAAAAGTCTTAAAACTTGTAGAAAATATTGTACAAGTATCTATATAACTAATAAAATATAGAACATAAAAACCAACAAGTAGAATAAGCATTTTTTTATTCTGCTTGTTTGTTTTTTATCACTCCTTGACTTATTATCCCTTTTAAAAGAAAATATAATTATGGCTAAGTTAAACTTATTTGAAAGACTATTAGCATTTTTCATACCACATGATTCTGAAGCAGACAAAAAGCATATGCTCAAAGAAATTGCAAAACAATTAAATCATTCAAAATTTAAATTATATAAAACAAAGGGAGATTTTGCTCTTCCTAGTTTTGCACAATTTTTTTATGACATCTATAAAGTGATTGCTCCGGCTCAAAGTATTTTTTTAAATAACACAAATACAGATATGTTTCGAAATCTAATAATTCGAAGCCAACGTACTGAAAACCAACAAAATCTTTTAGATGATCTAAATGAAGAGAACATCTTAAAAATATCACGTACTGTAAACATCAAAAAAGTTATAGAATCAACAAATGAAAAACTTGCAATGTACATGGAAGAATTTACTCCAGAAAAAATCGAAAAGATTGATAATACTTACAATAAACTTATGATGTTTATAGATTTTTGTAATTTTGATTATTATTTTTTATTAAAGAAAAGTGATAGTAATATTCCTGAAAGAGATTTTAAATATCGCCCTAAATTTGAACCTATTCGAGGTGAATACATAACTGAAGATTTACAAAACTTTGTTGCTATAGCTTGGGCAATGCCTCTTGAAGAAAACTGGAGTGATGTTTTCAAATTCCTCAATGAATATAAAAACTTCAATGTTATTAATATTCAACAATGGAATAAAATTACGCATAAACTTTCACTCGTACAGAAGGAAAATGTTTTTGAACAAATAATACAATTAGCTTTAAAAGACCCTTCATACACAATCAAAACTATACCAACAAATGAACATATTGTAGAATCACAACTTGAAAAAATAAAAAAATCTATACATCAAATATTACATAAAATAGAATCTCAACAAAAAACAGAAAAATCAGCTATTCTAATAAAAGACGTTTTTGGTAATTCTGTTCCAGAGTTATTAAAAAACTACAATGAAAATTCAAATCTACCTTTTATTAAACACGGCTTAAATCGTTATACACATACTCAAGAATTAAATTTCTTAAAAGTATTTTTAATTGAATTTTGCAAAAAAGATATGCGTGAATTTTCAGATCTTGTATTAGTTCGAGGAGAATGGGCCTCAGCCTCTCTGGCAAACCCCATGTCAGAAGCGTACCATAGTCTTCTTAATATTTCAGATAGAATAACAGATTTTGATAAATCACTAGCAGAAGACAATGAAATAGGAACTAAGCTTAAAAATTACACTATCAGGGCTGATCGTGACCACGAAGCTCATAATATAGCAAATAATCTTATTTCAAGTGCTAATGATACAAGTTTCGAGTTGTTAAAATTATCTACACAATTTATTATTGAATATGGGAGAAACTTAAAATCTCTTATCGAAGATTATGATAAAAAACGATCGGAACTTATAGTCAACTGGAAAGAGCTTGAGAAATTCTCACAAGAACCTATTAAAGCTTATGGAATTGAAATATACAAAAAATTATATTCCTTTGTATCGTTATTAAAATTATTTTTACAGGATTAAAAAAAAACGCTAGTTTTTAATAACTAGCGTTTTTTTATTATTGAAAATATTAGTTAAAAGCCTTTACAACTTCACCATTAGGATATCGTTGTTCAATCCAATTACTAATTTCATCGCTTTGCAATGCTTTTACCAAAGCTTTAATTTTAGGACTATTTTTATTTTCTTCTTTTACAGCAATTATATTTACATACGGAGAATCAGAACCTTCAACATACAATCCATCTCTTGTAGCTACTAAACCAGCAGGAATTGCATAGTTACCATTTATGACTGCACCATCTACATCATCAAGCACACGTGGTAATGAAGCAGCTTCTATTTCGGTAAACTGTAGGTTTTTAGGATTATCTGAAATATCAAAAGGAGTTGCTGCTAATCCAGCATCTTCTTTCAAAGTAAGAAGTCCGGCTGACTGCAAAAGCAGTAGCGATCGACCCTCGTTTGTTGGATCATTTGGAATAGCTATAGAAGCCCCGTCAGAAAGATCATTTAACGAGTCTACTTTTTTTGAATATAAAGCAATTGGTTCAATATGAATACCCCCAGCACTTACCATATGATATCCTTTTTCTTCATTAAATGAATTCATATACGGAAGATGTTGAAAGAAATTTGCATCAATTTGTCCACTTTCTAACGCTTCATTAGGAGTTACGTAATCTGTAAATTCAACAATTTGCAAATCATATCCTTCATCAGCTAAATTATCTATTACAAGCTTAAGCATCTCAGCATGAGGTTCAGGAGTAGCTCCAACTTTAATAACGTTTGATTCTTCATCTTTTTTTGAACAACCAACAACTAATAAGCCAACACAAAGTAAGCTTGCACATAAAATACCTAATTTTTTCATTTTTGCCTCCACAAAATTTTCACTTTCAAGAATATATTCTATTAATTTTAACGTTTTATCAATAGTCTATCGGCTAATTTTGTTCCTATAACTTGAACAACTTCTACCATAACTAAAATAACAATAACAGAAACAATCATAATATCAATTCGAAAACGTTGGTACCCATACCTAATAGCCAAATCTCCAAGACCACCTCCACCGATGGCTCCAGCCATTGCCGAATATCCTATAAGATTTATTATCGTAAGAGTAATTCCAGCAATTAACGAAGGCATTGCTTCGGGCAATAAAACTTTCCAAATTATTTGACTGTTTGTTGAGCCCATGGCTCGCGCTGCTTGAACAACTCCAGGGTCAACTTCTTTTAATGATGTTTCAATAACACGCGCAACAAATGGAGCTGCGGCTATAGAAAGAGGCACAATAGTAGCAACTGTACCTATACTAGTTCCAATAATAATTCTAGATAAAGGGAAAAGTAAAATCATTAAAATAATAAAAGGAAAAGATCTCAAAACATTAACAATACGTGTTACAACTTGATATAGCATAGGTCGTGGTTTTATACCACTCAGAGGATCAGCAGTGCATAATAAGATACCTAACGGCAAGCCTAACACAACGGAAAATACTGTTGACCAAAAAACCATTATAAGCGTTTGCCATGTTGATACACCTACAAGCGAAAATAACTGATTCCAATCCATTATGCATTCTCCTTAGCTAGAGCTTCTTCAACAAGAACACCGTTTTCTTTTAAATATTCTATTGCCTTTGTACATTCCTGAGGAACCCCTGTAATATCAATAACCATTGTCCCTATATCATCTGTTGGCAAATGCTGAATACCACCAGCACGAATATTGTATTCAATATCAAATTTTTTTGCTAAATTACTCAAAACAGGCTCTCCAGTCTTCTCACCAATAAAGCGAAGAATGTAACGTCCTCCTTTATCTGACCAGCGAACAAGACCTTCTGTGTTTTCAGTCAAATGTGATAAAAATTCTTTTGTAACTGTTGTCTTAGGATGTGAAAATAAATCTTCTACAGAACCAACCTCTACAACTTTACCTTCATCAAGTACTGCAACTTGCTCGCAGGCATCTCGAACTACTTCCATCTGATGAGTTATCATGACAACAGTAAGATTCATTTTCTTTTGAATATTTTTAAGTAATTGTAGAATACTTCGTGTTGTTTGAGGATCCAAAGCACTTGTAGCTTCATCACAAAACAAAATTGAAGGATTATTTGCAAGAGCACGAGCTATTGCTATACGTTGTTTTTGTCCACCAGAAAGTGTACTGATTGGTGCATTTGCTCGATCTTTTAATCCAACAAGATCTAATAATTCAACAACTCGTTTTTCAATTTCCTCTTTCGGTTTTTTGCAAATTTCCAAAGGATATGCTACATTTTTAGCTGCAGTACGTGACGATAGTAAATTAAAATTTTGAAAAATCATTCCTATCTGTCGTCTTTGTAAGATAAGCTCATTATGAACAAGATTATCAACCCGTTTATTATCATAATAAACAAACCCTGAGTCTGGTTTTTCTAAAAGACTTATTAATCTAACTAAAGAAGATTTTCCTGCTCCACTTTGTCCTATAATACCATAAATAATGTTTTCTGGAATCGATAAACTAATATCATTTACCGCATGAACAGAAGAATTGTTTTGTGTTGTATAGGTTTTTTCGAGCTTTTCAAGCTTTATCTGCATTTAAGACTCCAAATCGTTATTTGTCATCAGGTTCAAGTCCAGAAACATAAAATTCTTGTGGAAATTTTACAGGCCGTCTTGTCTCTGCCGACACTATAGCCCAAAAAACATCAGCTTCTGCACAAACAGTTCCATCCTCTCTAATTACTCTTTGATGAAATTTACCAGAAACTTTACCAAACTTTTTAGGTTCACATTCAACAAACAATTTATCATCAAGAACAGCTGAAACTTTATAACTTATATCTATTCGTGTAATATACAAATAATACCCTGCAGCAATTAATCCTTTGTAATCGAAATTGATTGCATGTAAATATTCCATACGGCCATATTCAAGATAGTTTAAATAATTTGCATTATTTACATGGCTATATGAATCACATTCATATGTTCTTACTACTAATTCTGCTGAGTTTTTCATTTTTCTCTCTCTTTATACTATTTTGATTCTTCTTTTTTATCATCTTTTGCTGTTTCTACTTTTTTTGCAGCTTCTTTTGGCTCATCATCAGCCGTTGCATTTTTGTATTCTTTTTTTGCTTCACCAAGAGATTTTGCAAATTTGGGTATTGCGCTTGCTCCAAATAAAACTAAAATCACTAGAGCGATTACTACGATTTCTGTTGTTCCTATCATTTTATTACTCCTTATACTAATTTATATTTCATTGACACGTTATTCATCGTACCAATTGCTTGCACTAACTCCTTTGGATTCTTCGATACCATTTTCAGTTTCCAAAGAAGTGCTTTTCACTGTATCTTGTTCTTCTATAGAAACAGACGGCTTATTTTCTGTTTCAAGTTTTGTATCTGCTTTTGTTTGAACAGATATTTTTTCTACTTGCTGTTTTTTTACTCCCTTTTGAGTGCTATTTTTTGCATCAATTATATCCAGCTCATCAAGCTCAGATTGAATACCTTTTTCAATCTTGTTTAATTCCGTTCGAAAACGTATAACAGCATCTTTAATCATTTTATATACCTTTCTCATTTTTCTAAGAAAGTCCGGTAAATTTTCTGGTTTTACTGCAATTATCACCGCAAGTAAAACAACTCCAAGTTCAGGAAGACCAATATTAAACATAGACTATTCATCATCCTTTTGAATTTTTTTTATATTCACCTCATCCTTCTTATCATTATTTGTTTTAGCCTTAGATTCTTGTGTAGGATCAATTCCAAAATGAAAAATATATGCAACAAGAATAGAAACATAATATAACGAAATAAGAGGAAGTGCTACTGATATTTGTGAAAAAATATCGGGAGGTGTCAAAATAGCACAAACAAGAAAAATTCCCACTATTACATACCGAGATGCGTGTAGAAGTTGTTTTCTATCTAATATTTTTAATGCCATAAGAACACATAATATAACAGGAAATTGGAATACAAGAAGCATTATAAGAACAAACTTAAAAATAAAATAAACACTTTCCTTATAATTTAAAAGAACGCCTACATCTTCGGGTATAAATCCTGCCCCTGTTAAGAATTTCACTGCAAACGGTAAAATTACAACATAACCATAATAAAATCCAACAAATGCAAAAAGTGAACAAAATATTAAAGCAATCAATACAGTACTTCTTTCTCTTTTTGTCAAAGCAGGGAAGATAAAGCGTAATAGTGCATAAACTATTACAGGCAAAGCAATTATAACTCCTCCAAACAAAGAAATACCAATTTTTGTTGTAAAACCTTCAAGTAAATTAGTAATAAACAATGTGTCATTTAATGAGGATACATTTTCGGAAACTGTTCCATTCCCAGCAAGGGGTAACAAAGGTGTATACAAGAATACAATTACAGAATCAAAAAAATACAAAACAACAACGAAACCGACAACTATTGAAACTAAAGCCCACAAAATGCTTTTTCGTAAATCGCGAATATGCTCTAGTATACTCATTTCTTTTTCCATACGTTAGTATAATATATTAAATTATTACAAAAAAGAATAGTCTATAGAACAAAATCCTTTACAATAAAATAGAGATTCGATATAATAGATAAATAATTATATTATAGTATTTTGGAGGACATATGGTCAAAACTAATAAAGAGACAAATCTTCTTGAGAAATCAATTTCTCGACGTACATTTATTAAAGGTGCTGGTATTGCCACAGGTGCTGTCGTAGGTGGAATCGCACTTACAAGTGCTGCTGAACCTGTTGTAACTGAAGACCCCCTTCCTTATAAAACTCTGGACACTAAAGATGTACTAATACGAGGCCATGAGGGTTATTATGTCGGTGGATGTTGTTACGGAGCCTATTATGCAATTATGAGTGCACTCCGTGATTTAATTGGTGGACCATATGAAGACGTTCAATATCGAACAATGCGTTATGGTGGAGCAGGTATTGCTGGATGGGGAACCATTTGTGGTGCTGAAAATGGTGCATGTGCTGCCATTGCTACCGTTGTTCCTAACAAAGATATTTCAAAAGTATGTAATGAATTATTATACTGGTATTCAAACGCTCAACTTCCAACAGACGAAGCTAATAAAATAGGAGCAGCTGGAAATTATACACGAACAACAAAAGAGTATCCTGCTATTGATTTACCTCAATCAGTAGCTTCATCACCTTTATGCCATGCTTCAGTTGCAAACTGGTGTAAAGCTTCTGGTATTGCAGAAAATGATAAAAAACGACTTGAACGTTGTGCCCGTGTCACTGGTGATGCTGCTGCAAAAGCTGCAGAGCTTTTAAATGATTATTTTGCAGGAACTATAAAATATGTTGCTGCTTATAGCCCAATGCAAGAAAGTTGTTTCCGTTGTCACAGTGGTACTGTAGGTAAACCTAAAATGGATTGCTTAAGTTGCCATGACGGTCATATGGACTACTAAATTATAATTGCTTTTAAGTAAATCATAGAAACATTTCCATTTTATTTGGAAATGTTTCTTCTTTTAACTACCCTTTACGTTTTTCCCTAACATTCCTAAGGAAATAGTTGTTATATGCTTCATACTACAGAATCTTATATTAATACTATCTTTAATTTTTTTAGATCAGTAAAATTAGCAATTGCTCTAATACTCATTATTGCTTGTGTATGTATTATTGGTGGAATAATACCTCAAAATGGCGTTTATATTGATTATTTTGATAAATATGGAAAATCAGGAGCAGAATTTATAACACGTCATTCCTTAGATCATATTTTTACAAGCAAATGGCTCGTGCTTCCAGGAGTTCTTTTTTTATTTAATTTATTGCTTTGTACAATCACCCGTTTTACCACACAATTAAAAAAAACATCACATCGTCGTTTTGGTGTCGATATAATGCATACAGGTTTATTAATTCTCGGAATTGGGGCTATTGTTTCGATGACAACAAAAACGACAGAACTTATTCAACTTGAAGAAGGAAAATCAACACAATTAGCAAACGGACTTATTTTGCAAGTACATGAAGCTACCCAAGAATTATATTCAGATAATAGACCTTCTTTTTGGTCAGCAACATTTTCGTTATTACAAAAAAATTTAGAATCGAATTCAAATGAAATTCTTGCGGATCATGTAACAACAATGGTTAATCATCCATATACAAAAAATGGCTCAAAATATTATTTACAAGGATACAGTGAAACTCCTCAAATGGTCTTACAAAATATTTCTTCATCAGATACTATATGGGATTTATATCAAGGAGATCAAATAAACAATCAAGATACATCCATTGTATTTATGTTATATAACAAAGAGAATCAAACAGCCCACGTTCTTGTAAAAAACAACCAAACAAAAAATGTACTTCAAGTAAAAGCAGGAGATGAAATTTCTGGTTATCGAATAAAAGAATTTAAAACAGTCCATAGTTCCGTCATAAACATTGTAAAAGATAGAGGGTTTATCTTGGTTCTTTTAGGAGCAATATTTGCAGGAATTGGAGTATTAATCACATATTTTCAAAAGTTTACTGATGCATCAAAAGAACTTGATTAACTTAATTTATCATTACATCTGAACAAAAATAATCATCGTACATATATTTCTTTTTTTTAGGAGCACATAATGTTTTCACAAACCATGTTACTTGGATCATTTGGACTAACAATAGTCGCACTTGTCATACAAATTATCTTTTTATTAAAAAAGACCTCTAAACTCGACCCTATAACAAAATATTTAGTATTACTTACTGGTCTTCTTTTATTAACTAATATTTTATACAGAAGCATAGTAATCCATTCGATTGCTATTACAAATATGTATGAAACATTGGTTTTCTTTGCAGGATTCATAGCATGCATAACTTCTTGGTATGCATTTAATAAAAAAATGATTTCAAAAAAATATATTATTTTTGGAGGAACATTACTTACTACTCTATTAATAATGCTTAGTTCTTCCCCTCTTTGTCCTTCAGACATAAAACCACCTATTCCAGCATTACAATCAATCTGGTTAGTCCTACACGTTTCTTTTACAATTGTTGGAGAATCTTTTTTTGCAGTAGCCTTTGTAACGGCACTCATGCAATTGTGCACAAAAGATACAAATAAAATGAAAGAATATGATAGAATTACTTATACAACTGTAGCAATTGGGTACCCTATTTTTACAATTGGGGCTCTTATTTTTGGTATGATTTGGGCTGAACATGCATGGGGCAGTTGGTGGAGCTGGGATCCAAAAGAAACATGGGCTCTTATTACATGGCTTGTTTATACTCTGTATTTGCATTTAAGACTAGGAAGAAAACATACCAGCAAATTAATGCCAGCTCTTGTAGTTATAGGTTTTTTTGTAGCTATGTTTACTTTCTTTGGTGTAAATTATCTTATGAGTGGCTTACATAGTTACCGCTAATTTTTATGCAAAATAGAATCTACTAAATTCTTAAAATTACTATCTATTTTAACCTCATTTAATGGCAAGTTTTTATTGATAGTAAATAAACCTTCTTTTTCTTGGATAGTAGATTCTTGCCCTTTTATTATTTTCTCACCACTCTCAGTGTAATTAAACGTTAGCCCAAATTTTTCCATTTTTTGTAATGGATTTTCACCTGCAAAATTGATGGTAAAACTAAAAGGAAGCATATCAAATATTTTAACATCATCAACATCACTAACGTCTTCTGTAACAATGTTATTTGTATCTTGAATAAAAGAAACAGCATTATCTTGATCATTATCATCTAAATCTGAAAAGTCAGGGCTTTTAAAATTAAAATCTACTAAATAATCACTTGATATTTTCTCTGTACCTAAACTATAAAGAGTATCGTTTTGTTTACCTATACATGTCTCTTCCGAAAGAACTTCAGACAATTCTTGATCAGAAATTTTGTTATCCAAAAGAGAAGAATCAACAGCTTCGGCTTCACCGGCTTCCTCAAGTTCGCCAACTTCACCGGCTTCCTCAAGTTCACCAACTTCTTCTGCTTCCTCTAGCTCTTCGACTTCACCGACTTCTTCTACTTCTTCCAGTTCACCAACTTCACCAACCGCTTCGGCTTCTTCTAGCTCTCCGACTTCTTCGGCTTCTTCTAGTTCGCTAACTTCACCGACTTCTTCCAGTTCGCCAACTTCTTCTGCTTCCTCTAGCTCTTCGACTTCACCGGCTTCCTCAAGTTCGCTAGCTTCTTCGGCTTCCTCAAGTTCGCCAACTTCTTCTGCTTCCTCTAGTTCGCTAACTTCACCGACTTCTTCTACTTCTTCTAGTTCACCAACTTCACCAACCGCTTCGGCTTCTTCCAGTTCTTCAACTTCACCGGCTTCTTCGACTTCTTCAACTTCACCAACCGCTTCGGCTTCTTCTAGTTCGCTAGCTTCTTCGGCTTCCTCTAGCTCTCCGACTTCTTCTGCTTCTTCTAGCTCACCGGCTTCTTCGGCTTCTTCTAGTGTTTTTTTCGGTGATTCTGCAACTACTTGTGCTTTTTCTGGCATTTGAAGTTTTCCACCAGAAATAAGCTGCTCTAACAAACTACGAATTTCTTCCATATCTAAAGAGGATGCTTTTTTAGTATCATGCTCTGAAAAAACATAATTTTGCTTGCCTGTAGTTGCTCCTGCGCGAGACGAAACAGCAGAAATTAATTCAAACCAACTTTGATCTAATAATTCATCAAGTTCTTTACTGTGTTTTTTAGCTCGATGTCCTAAACTTCTACGTACATTTTTATTGACTTCTTGCTTTTGACTTTCAATTTCTTGTTTAATCTTAGACCAATCATCAGTGTTTTTTGTAACATATTCCGAAAGCAATGCAAATTGAAAACGTTTAACCCTATTTCTAATTATGGTCATATCATCCTGTTTTAGATTAAACAATAAAAAAATGCCAAGAAACCCTGTTATAAAAACACACACAAGAAGAACTATTTTAACAGCGATAGGGAAAACAAATATATCTTCCGAATACAAAGCTGAAATATAAACTCCTGTTTTTGACTTTGTATTCGTAAAAAGTAGCCACGCTGGCTCATCAGAAGTAGAACGTGTTTCTGTACTTCCTGTGCTAGTAGTAGAAATTGAACCTTCGTTTTTAAATTTTACATTATTTAAAATTCCTTGATCCCAATTTTTCACCAAAAAGTCATTCATGCTTTCTTGTAAAGATGGCTCAAACCCTTTTATAAATGCTGGATACTCAAGAGAGCCCGCCAAAATATATTCATCAGTTATGCCAATAACATTTGTATCCCGCAAATACCGTTCAAAGTCAGAACTTTTTACATAAAAAAACACAGTTCCACGATATAGTTTATTTTGATCATAGAAAGGGTATGCATATAAAATCCTATTATTTTGCGTATCAAAAATAATACGAGAAGATTGATCCTGTGTACACTGAATTGTTTCATATGGAAGTTCTAAATGTCCATTGATATACAACTCGGTATAATTATTATAAGCTATTTTTGTTGATTGTTGTTTTAATAGATCTGAATAAAAAGTACTATAATCGAGATGTTTTCCATCACTTCTTACAACTCTAATTCCGAGTAACCCTTTTGTTCCACCTGTTATTAATTGACCATATGCTTCTATGCGATTTGAAATATCTTGTTCTGTTTGGATTGGATTCATTACTGTGGCTAAGGATTCTAATTGAGTAAAAGAATTAAACCTAGCCTCATACAACGAAGTATAATCATCAAGAGATAAAGCTATTTTTTCCAAATTTTTTTGAATGGTTTCTGTCTTAGAAGGTTGATAAAATCGAGTTTCTACAATCGAGAATAATCCAGAGAAGGCAACAATTGTAAATGCTGCAAATATGAAAACTGATAATAATAAACTTAATGCAACTTTTTGAACTGTTCTCACTAATTCTCCTTAACCAACTTTTAGTAACAGGTTTTTACACATACAAATGTAACCTTATTATCGGCAGAGAACAACTATTTTTAAAAGAAATATGCAAGATATTACATTTTTTTACTTATTATTTTTGCAATATTTTCTCCATCCATTGCAGATGACACTATTCCTCCAGAAAAGCCTGCCCCTTCACCAGCAGGATATAAACCTGCAATAGCTGTACTTTCCAAGGATTCTCTATCTCGTTGAATTCGAACGGGAGTTGAAGTTCTAGTTTCTGGAGCAATAAGCAGAGCCTTATCACAAACAAAACCATGCATACTTTTATCAAAAACATGAAAAGCTTTTTTTAAACGATTGTTAAGCAAAGGAGGAAACCATTCATCAATTCGAGTTAATACTAAGCCTGGAGTATATGACGTATTTGGTAACGAATGAGAAGGCTTCCCTGCAAGATAATCTGTTAGACGCTGAGCAGGAGCACGTTGTGTATGTATAATTTTACGTTGCAGAGGAACACTAGGAACTGTGTTCTGAGCTTCTATTTGTGCATTCTGAGCTTTCACACTCTGCTTATAAGCTTCCTCTTCAAGCCATGTTCTAAAATGAAGACCGGCTAAACAATCCATGCCAAATTTCGAAGGTACATCTTCTGGCTTAATTTCTACAACGATTGCAGAATTTGACCATGCAGCATTTCGACTAGAAGGTGACATTCCGTTTACAACAATTTGATTTGGAGCCGTTGCTGAAGGGACTACTAAACCACCTGGGCACATACAAAAAGAATAAACACCCCTATTTTCAACTTGTGTGGTTAACTTATATTCTGCTGCTGGGAATATTTTATCTCGTTCAGCCCCATGATATTGAATATCATCAATTAAAATTCTTGGATGTTCAACTCGTAACCCCATTGCAAAAGGTTTTGCAACAAGCGCTCTTGAAATAGGGATTCCGTTATTAGAACAAGCATCTGCAACCATCTGATAAATATCTATCGCTGAATGACCTGTTGCAAGTATAACAGCCTTGCCTAAATAATTTTCTTCTTGGTTGTTTTGTAAGTTTAGAGCTTTAACACCTCTTATTGTACTATTTTCAACTAGCAACTCAGTACATCGGGTATTAAAATGTATTTCTCCACCAAATGAAATAATAGTTTTTTTAATGTTATTAATTATTGCAGGAAGCTTATCGGTTCCAATATGAGGATGAGCATCTGTGAGAATATTTGGATTTGCTCCATGGTAGTTAAAAATTGCAAGAATACGGCCAATATTACCACGTTTATGAGAACGACTAAAAAGTTTCCCATCAGAGAAAGTTCCAGCTCCCCCTTCTCCAAAGCAATAATTAGAATCTAAACCAACAGATCCTGTCCTTGATATTTCTGCAATATCTATTTTTCTATCAGCTGTTTCAGGACCTCGCTCAATAATAATAGGTTTTATTCCCTCTTCTAGAAGCTGAAGAGCTGCAAATAAACCAGCAGGTCCTGCACCGACAATAACAACAGGTTTTTGACTATTAGCCTTTTTCCATTTAGCGGAAAAATCACCTTCAACAGGAGGAAGTTCATCGACATACACTGCATAGCGCAAATGTAGCTTAACTTGTCCATGCCGAGCATCAACAGATTTTTTCTTACAAATAACAGCCGTTATTTTAGAAGAAGCCACATGAGTGCCACCACCTGCAAGCGTACGCAAGATAAGTTTTTGAATGAGTTTATCATCTTTTTCTTGTCCTGGCAGTAAATTAAGGGACAGTTCGTAAATCATACACAATAGTATAACTCACATTCTCGCTTATTTCAATCTTCATTTCTTCAGATTAGAAAAAAACACCTAAATCAGATACTTTATTTTTTGCAAAGAACAGGTTTTCTATTTAATCCTTGATTTTTTTCTATACGATAGCTACAATACATAGCATTATGTGTTCTATTTTTTTGCCACATTTTGATTTACTATTATAATGAGGGACTGTCCATGATTACATTTTGGCAACAAGAAGACCGTAAAGTCATAAATCGTAATGAAAAAGAACTAGACACTTCCCTAAATACTTGGGTAGATGTTAGATCTGTAACCCGCGAAGATATACGAATCCTAGAAGAAGAATACCATATAGAACAAGAAGATATACTAGATATTCTTGATCAAGACGAACTTTCCCGTGTCGAAAAAGAAGATAATTATACACTTATTATCATGCGACTTCCTGTATTTATAGCTGATAATGATATAAGTTATTTTACATTACCTGTAGGTATTATAATAATGGAAAAGAAAATCATTACTATTTGTTGGACAGACTCAGAAGTATTAAACGATTTTTCTTCAAATAGAATACGCTCTCTTTCACTAAATGATTTTCCAGCCATGGTTATACGCCTATTAAGTCGTAGCGACACTGTCTTTCTTCGGTATCTAAAAGAAATTAATC
>JTFN01000141.1_pt1 | contig 37943 bp, 35 predicted proteins | sample 235401 | NCBI WGS metagenome assembly JTFN01 (sample SAMN03067589, study PRJNA260952) | activated sludge metagenome | biome: Sludge; feature: Wastewater; isolation source: CETP activated sludge from augmented bioreactor treating industrial... | place: India:Gujarat | collected 2013-04 | reverse complement strand
ACAACGATGTAGAAGATGCTCAAGTAATTTCAAAAGAAGAAGTAACAGAGGATAAAGATTTTAAAGCTGCTTCCTTAAATGCTGTGGCAAAAAGCTCTGATACAACAGAAGAGAGTAAATCTACAGAATCGATGGATCAATCTGTGCAACCGACGGTACCTGTTTCTCATACAGATTCTCCCGAGAGTGTTTCTGGAGTTGGAGATTTACCGGATATAGATAGTTTATTGACAGATATTGATACAGATTCGAAAGATAGCGATTCTTCAAATATTATTGAAGATAGCGATTTTGCTACAACTGGAAAGGCACAGAAACAATTTGATTCTAATAATGAAGATGTTTCTGCAAATGCTGCTGAGATGGCTAAGGCGATCAGGTCAGTTCTAGCAAATGATAATTAATAAAATATGACAAGGTGTGGGACAGGATATGGCAACTTCGCTCTTCGAGCAAAAAACAGAAGAAGAACTCTGGATCGAATATGGGAAAACTAAATCTCCTCAACTAAGGGATGCATTCATTCGGCAATATATGCCTTTGGTAAAATATGTTGCAGGAAAAGTATCTGCAGGCATGCCAGGAAGTGTTGAATTTGATGACCTTGTTGGGTTTGGGCAATTTGGCCTTTTAGATGCTATTAATAAATATGATCCAGCTAAGAATGTAAAATTTAAAACGTATGCTGTAACTCGTATAAGGGGTGCTATTTTTGATGAGCTCCGCCATTTAGATTGGGTTCCACGTTCTGTTAGACAAAAATCACGTGCGATTGAAGACGCAATAGTAAGTGTCGAAGCAAAATTAGGGCGCCCAGCTACAGATGAAGAAATCTCTAATGAAATGGGGTTGTCTATAGCTGAATATCATAAGACTGTAATGAAAGTATCTGGAACAAGTGTTCTTTCATTAAATGATGTGTGGTATTCTGGTGACGAAAACGATAGCATGTCTATTGGTGATAGTATAGAATCTCCTACATGTATGAATCCTGATGCTATTGTTGAGAGAGAAGAAGTTCGACGGGTTATTATAGAAGCTATAAATGAACTACCAGAAAAAGAAAAAATGGTATTAGTGTTATATTATCATGAAGATCTTACTTTTCGTGAAATAGGTCAAGTTTTACAAGTGAGTGAAAGTCGTATTTCTCAGTTGCACACAAAGGCAAATTTGCGTTTACGTGCAAAATTAACAAATATCAGAAAGGGTATTATGTAGAGGAGATTTCATGGTTACTCTAGATAAAATACGTAAATATACTCAAACTATATATGATAAAGATTCAGAAATAAAATATATCGATGTAAATGCAGATTCTGTCGAAGAAGCTTTAGCAGATGCTGCTTTACAATTAGAGACAAATGTTAAATCTCTTGAATATGAAGTGATAGAGACTGGTTTTAAAGGTGTTGCAGGACTTTTAAAACGCCCATGGCATCTTCGCATTTATGAAAATGAACAGGCTCATAAAAATAATAATAAAAAAGTTAAAAATACAGGTTCTGTAGTTGAAGGTGGTGAGGAAAAAAGCGAAAATCCTAATAGAGATGGAATGTATTTTATTCATCGATTTGGATCGCAAGTCTTTATCAAGGTTGTTTTACCTGTGGCAGAGGGTGAACCTGTTAAACTTGCTGAGGTGATGTCTTTTTTAAGTTCATATAAAGTAATAGATCTTGATAAAAAAACAGTGCATGATGCTGTTAAAAACGGGACAGATTCAAAATATATTCCAATAGGAAGTTTTGAGCACGATCAAAGCTTTGATGCTACTTTTTATATTGATGTATCAAATGATGAGATGACTGCTTATATACAGGCACAAGCCCCAAATAAAAAAGGTTGTGAAATTGAATTTGAACAGATAATGCGTCAATTAAAGTTGCAAGGTGTTACAAATGGGATTCAACCCGAAAAAGTGCAAGAATTTGTCGATAACCCAGTATATAATACGCCTTATATAGTTGCACAGGGTATTCCTGCTGTAAACGGACGAGATGCATATATAGAGTATAATTTTGAAACTGATGTTTCAAAATTACGAGCCAAAGAAAGTTCTTCTGGGCAAATAAATTTTAAAGAACGAAACATTATTCAGAATGTTGTTCAAGGACAACCTCTAGCAAAAAAAATACTTCCAGAACGAGGGAAACCAGGGAAAACAGTTCGAGGACGGTATCTTGAAGCAACCAATGGTAAAGATATTCAAATTCCATTAGGAAAAAATGTTTCTATTGATAATGCTGATAAGAGAACCATAATCGCTGACAAAAATGGACAAGTTTTATTGGTTAATAATAGAGTTACTGTAGAACCTGTTCTTGAGGTCGACGAAGTTTCTTTAAAGGCTTCTAATGGTAATGTTGAATTTAACGGAACAGTTATTGTACATAAAAATGTGCAAGATGGTTTTAGTGTCAAAGCAACAGGTAATATTGAAGTAGGTGGCTCTGTCGGAAATAGTTATCTAGAGGCAGATGGAGATATTATTGTTTCACTAGGTATTCGAGGAAGAGATAAAGGTAAGATTAAATCTGGTAAATCTATTTGGGCTAAGTTTATAGAAAATTCTATTATTGAATCAGAAGATTGTGTGGTTGTTACAGATGGAATTATAAACTCTCAAGTTACTGCAAAGAGAAAAATTGTTGTAAATGGAAAAAGAGCTGCTATTGTAGGTGGGCATCTCTTTGCAACAGAAGAAATACGTGCCAAAAACATTGGTTCTGCTGGTGGAAATGAAACCCTCTTAGAAGTTGGTTATGATCCTAATGCAAAACGGCGTTTAGATGAACTAAATCGAAAAAAATTTGATTCGCAAAAAAAACTAGAAGAATTGAATTTGGATATTGCGACTTTAGAAAATCAAAAAAAATTAAGGCGACATCTTTCTCCCGATAAGGAAAAGCAATTGGGAGAATTAAAAAATGAGCAGGAAGATCTTATGGCTGTATGTGATGATATGGAAGTAGAAATTGAAGAAATTCAAGATCATTTACGAGCCTTAAAAGTTGTAGGGAAAGTTAGTGCTTCTGGTACAGTTTATGCCGGTGTTAAGATTATGGTTCGTGATGTAAAGGATGAAATAAAGAATGATGTCCGATCTGTTACAATTTATTTCGAGAATGGGTTCCCTCAACATGGGAAATATGAAGAACCTTCTGACGACGATACTATAAGGATTCCCGATGGCTATTCAACCAATTGATCTTCAAACAATGTATGCTTCTTTAGAGAAACTTTCGAAGGATGCTACTTTTCAAAAACAGGGAATGCAACTTCATGATTCTATGAGTGAAGAGGTTAAAACAAAAAAAAATGCTGAGCAAAGTCAAACTGTAAAAAAAACTGAAGATCAAGAAAATACTCAAACTGTAAAAGAACGTAAAGATTCTCAAAATTCACAAGGTCATAATAATATGCCCCAAAAAGAAGAAAAAAAGGTTACAACTCCTACAAAAGAGACAGAAAAAGAATACGAACAAATAACAGATCCATCATTAGGACGTCGAATAGATGTTTCTGGTTAGCACAAGGAAAAGTACATGGCTCAAATAGTTATTCTTACACTCATGTGCGTAGTAAATATAATCTTATGGATTGTTTTATTTACACATTTTAGAAAAATATTTTCTCCTAATAATTTATTAAAAGATGTTCGTCGTGAAGTTGAAAAACTTTTAATAGAAATAGATCGAACTGCAGATAAAGATATCTCTGTAATAGAGAAACGTTCTAAAGATTTGCGTGAACTAATAGATAGAGCCGATTCACAAATTATTCTTGCAAAAAATGCTCAAAAAGAGAAATTACGTGAGAAAAAAGTTTTAAATGAAATTAATAAAATTTATTCTGCAGAAGAGAATTCTAATCTTAGTTATGGTTCGGGAAATGATGTAGACAGTGCTGTAAAAGTTGATATTGATTTTAATAGCTATAAAATTCCAATGGAATTGCAAAATAAACAAAATGATAATCAAGAACAAACAGAGCTTTTTGAGGAAATAGATCAACCTGTTATTCAAGCTGCCTCATCTAAAGAAAATTCTCAGTCTACCGATGCTGAACCTGCTAGGCAAAGAGTTTTAGAGCTGTATAAAGCCGGTTATAGTTCCGATTTAATATCGCAAAGTTTAGATATTTCTGTAAGAGAAATAGAACTGATAATTTCTATGTTTGGATAAAAAATGGCTATCAATTCAAATGATCGATAGCCATCAATATATTTTATATCTATATTTATAGTTTTACATGAACGCTAAATGCACCAGCCCAAACATTATTTGAATTATAGCTTACAGATGGTGTAAATTGGAATATCAATAGGTTTACGCCAAGTCCTGCAAATACCTGAAAGTTTAAGTCACCAATAGAATCATAATCATCAAGCGTATAAGTATATGGTTCACTATCTGAAATGGTAGTAGATCCATAAGCAGTTGCAGCAGCTCCAGAGATTTCCATAGAATAATCCCATTCGCTGTCTATTATAGCCACTAATGCACGGCCACCGGCAAATGGAGTTAATATTCCTAAAAAGTTCTTAGATACTTGGGCTTCTAGTCCAAAAATCTGTGCAGCATAATCATAGCTAGCATTTGTATCGTCTTCACCTACTGAAATACTTCCTGATGTGTAATTATATAAAGCCCCTATAGAAACATTTGGGAGTAGAATATTCTCTTTTAGGACACGATATCTAAAATTGGCTCCTACAGAAAAGTAATCAACATCGATAGAATCTAAAGAAGAAATATTAAAATTAGAAAGAGCACTTGTATCAAACTTCATTATACTAACCCCTAAATCAAAGGGAAGGAAAATTCCTCCAATTTTTAGATCTGCATTCACCACAGGAATAGCGAGTGTATCTGGTATATAAGAATCCATTCCTAAAGGTGAGAGTGCGTCTTGTAATCCTGTAGCATCTAATGAAGCAGCGCCAAAGTTTACTCCTCCTCCAAAATGCATAGGAACGGATGGGAAAAATTGTCCAATATAGGCATCAGCCCATACGTTTTGTAGAGTTGCAGTACTAGATAATGAATTTGACATATCTATAGAGAATGCATCAAATCCGTTTGCAATATTAGCTTTGTATTCTTCAATTTCTGCATTTATTTCTGATTCGGTTCCAGTAAGATCATCAAATGTTCCAGCAAATAGCATAGAAGAAGCAAAAATCAGGGATGTGCAAAGAGTAAGTATTTTTTTCATTTATGTACCTCCTAAGGTATGTTTGTTGGTATAAGTATATGTCATAAAAGGTAAAAAGACAAATAAATAGAGTCATAATTCCAAGTTTTTATTGATTATTAGTTTTTTTTAAATGATATTTTAAAGAAATTTTTAAAAATCTGCTTTTCTATAGTTGACAAAATATTTTGATTCTTATATTATGAATATCGTTAAGCCGTTGTAGCTCAGTCGGTAGAGCAAAGGACTGAAAATCCTTGTGTCCCTGGTTCGATTCCTGGCGACGGCAAAAAAACTGATACTTTTTTGTATCAGTTTTTTTTGTTTTAAATGCTAAAAAAAAAGACTTGTCGCATAGCCCTCTATTAGCGTATAATTATCGATATGAAATGTCTTGTTTTGTCTTTACCTGAAAATTCTAAAAAAGTTACTTCAATTATTTCTTGTATAAAAAAATACGATGCTGATTGTTTGATGTATGATTTGTCGACCGATTGTATTAATGAAAATATTGATAATTTTAATACTGTACGGTTGCAAAGTATTTTAACACAACTAAAAGATACTACACATTGTATTATTGTCGATTTTGAAAATTTCCAATTTTCTTCAACTCTTACGTTTATTCTTGGTGTACTTTCTGGAAAACAAATTCCTATTTTTATTAGTGGTAAAGACATTCCTTTATATAAAATTCTGTTTGGGGATACTTTAATTAAACTTGGTGAAACCGGTGAATTGACCGAAGAGGTTCAAAAATATTTTGCTACTTATTTATCTAACGAAAAAATACAAAATGCACTTCATAATATAGAGTGCAAGGGAATAGAATTTTGTACCGACTCCTTTGTAGATGTTATTGCTCATGGGGATTTTGAAACAGGTCAATTTTTTTTAGAGGCTGGAATGGATATAAATAGTAAAAATCTAAAAGGTCTTGCTGCTTTATCTCGGGCTGTTAGAGTTAAAAATAGTGAAGCAGTTGAATGGCTTATTGATAATGGGGCAGATGTAAATTGTATTGCTGAAGACAGGGGGTATACTCCTGTAATGGATGCCGTATTAAAATCGGATTTATTACTTACTAAACTTCTTGTTAATCATGGTGCAACACTTAATACAATCGGAAAAGATGGACAATCTATTTTAGGACTCGCTGTGGGTGCAGAGAATGAAGCTGTTTCTATATTTCTTTTCGAAAATGGAGCTGATCCGGATTTGAAAGATGGCATGAATATGTCAGCACGTGACTATGCAAAGTTATTTAATAAAAAAAGATTAATTGACTTGTTTGGTTCTAGAAAATAATGGATAAGTATATGAAAAAAAATAAATGTATAGTATTTACGGGTGGTGGAACAGGTGGTCATATTTATCCTGGGCTAGGTATTGCAGATGAATTTAGATTACTTTGTCCAGACATAAAAACTATTTGGATTGGTGCTTCGTCTGGAATGGATAAAAAACTAGTCGAAAAGAGTGGAAGTATAGATCTCTTTAAGGGAATTCCTTCTGGAAAATTGCGCCGTTATTTTTCACTAAAAAATTTTGTAGATCTTTTTAAGATCATTGGTGGTTATATTTGTGCAATCTATTTATTATTAAAATATAAACCCCTTGTCGTGTTTTCTAAAGGTGGATTTGTTAGTGTTCCACCCTGCTTGGCCGCTAAATTACTAAACATTCCTGTGTATACACATGAATGTGATTATTCTCCTGGATTAGCGACACGTATAAATTCGCGTGCGGCAAAAAAAATACTTGTATCATTCGAAAAAACAAAAGATTTTTTTGATTCTAAAAAGCAACAAAAGGTTATTGTTACAGGGAATCCTGTACGTCCTATTTTTTATACTGCAAATGCAACACGAGGACTTGAGTTTTTACAAGTCAAGCCTACAAAACCTATTTTGCTGGTGCTTGGAGGTAGCCTTGGTGCTCGACAATTAAATGAGCTTGTTTTTGAAAATTTGGATTGGCTATGTGAGCACTTTATAATTGTACATCAAACTGGTAAGAGTCAATTTGATCAAGCTGTGGCTCAAAAAAATGTTAATCCTAAAAGACTGGCATCTTATATGCCATATGCTTTTTTTTATGCAGAAATGCCCGATGTTATGGCAAGTGCTGATATAGTGCTCAGTCGGGCTGGATCTAATTTTCTGTGGGAGTGTGCTGTAACAGGAAAGCCTCTTGTGCTTATTCCTCTTTGTGGTGCGGGGACCCGTGGCGACCAGGTTGAAAATGCAGAGTATTTTACATCTAAAAAGGCAGCTTTTTCCCTTGTTGGTAAAGAAGTTTCAAGTGACAATCTTAAAAATATTCTTTTAGAAATGCTAAATGTTAATAAAAGAAAAACTTTTGAATATAATGTAAAAAAACTTGTAACGAATACTAAACCAGCGTTAGAAATTGCAAAATTATTAGAGAAAGAGGTTCGAGGGTTATGAGTTTTACTTTGCTTGATTTTATTTTTATGGTTATTATCTTATTTATTGCTATACATGGTGCAATCGTAGGTTTTATAGATGAACTTTTTGGTAAAGTTGCTATAATTTTAGCTCTTTTTATTGCTATTATGTTTTATTCTAATATTGCTGTATATATTAATGAACATATTGTATCTGAATTTGCTTCAAGTTTATTGGCTTTTATCCTTCTTTTTATTGCTGTATTTCTTTTTGTAAAGATTATTCAGCATTTTATAGGAGGTTTGTTTGAGAGTGAAATTATGGGAAGTCTTGATCACGTTCTTGGTTTTTTATTAGGAGCTATTGAAGGATTGTTAATAATATCTGTAGTATTAATTATTTTTTATGCGCAACCTTGGTTTGATGTCTCGGGTGTATTGCAAGGTAGTTTTTTTGATAAGGTGTTAAATGAACGGCTTTCAGCTCCAACAAATAGTGTTCAAGAAATGTTAACTTTTACTAAATATTATAGTTCTGGGAGTTTGAATGTTTGATAATCTTTTATATCAAGACGTTTCAAATTTGCTTGCAAAAGATTTTGTTTCGCATAAGTTACCTCAAGCTGTTTTGTTATCTGGACCTCAATCTTCAGGTAAGCTTACTTGTGCTTTAGAGCTCGCACGGATTGTATCATGCCATTCAAAAGATGAAAACAAGGGTAATTGGTCGTGTTCTTGCCTGTCATGTTTAAAACATAAAGCTCTTATTTCTTCCGATTTACTGTTAACCGGAGCTCGCGATTGTACCCTTGAGATTTCAGCAGCAGCACAAACTCTTATGCAGGCGGCAAATTCTGGCGAACATCTTGTTTCTGCTCGATATTTATTTGTAAGGAGTGTTAGGAAACTTACGGTACGATTTAATCCTATTTTGATTGAAGGCGATGCAAAAGCGTCTAAAATAGAACCTCTTATTGTAAGTATAAGTGAATTGCTTGAGGAGATAGAACTTCCTGGAGAACTTCCTAAAATCGAAAAATTAGAAAAAATAGTTAAAAAAATAAACGAAAAGGCAAAAGATTTAGAAAGTGGGTTTATGTATGATTCTTTGCCTGTAGCTCAAATTCGTAAAGCTTCTATTTGGGCTCGGTATACTGTTTCAGAAGGGAAAAAAGTACTTATAATAGAAAATATAGATAGAATGCAAGAAGGTGTTCGTAATGCATTATTAAAAATACTTGAGGAGCCTCCTACAGACACTTTATTTATTTTAACTACAACTCGTCGTAGTGCTGTTATGCCAACAATTCTTTCACGGGTTCGTACTTATTCTTTTAAGGAACGCGCTGTCAATCAACAGATTGAGGTAATACAACGTGTTTTTCATGGGATTGTACCCCCTATTGAAAAAAAGAACACAAAAACTGTAATTCAACAATATTTAAATAGTTTTTTACCAGTTTCACAAGAGAGAATTACAAGTATTGCAAATTCTTTTGTTGAAACCTTGCATAATAAACGCATGCCTGATATTGATAAAATTGTAAAAGAAATGAAAAACTTTGAGCCTCGTGTTATGCTTAAAATGTTTTTTAATGAAATACTTTTTAGTCATGAACAGAGCTTGCGCGCTATAACAGATGCTCAAAAAAATAGTGAATGGCAGGAGGTTGGGGTTAAATTGGTCCATACTCTACGACAATCTTATTCAGACGTTCTTACTTTTAATCAGAGTCCCGTTTCTGCATTGGAGCAAGTAGTTTTTGTTTTTTTGGAAGAAGGTTTATTGTGAAAAATTTTGTAAAGCGAGCAACAGCAAAAGTTTCAAAACTAGCCCCTGATCAGGTAGAAAAATTATTTGATTCAATTACAATAGAGAATGAAGCAATGGATGCGGTTATTGAATCTTTGGGGACTGGCTTGATGGTTTGTAATTTGGATTGGCAACTTATTATGTCTAACAAAGCTTTAGAGCGGATGATACCATTAAAACAGAGATATTCAGAATATCGTTATGCTGAAAGTGTCTCTCCTTATCCTGTATGGGAAATTGTAACAGAACCAAATATAGCCTCTTTTCTTAAAAGCTGTAGTCAGAGTCAAAAAAATTATTTTTCTGAAGAATTTGAAATATCAATTTCTGAAAATGTCATACGCATTTTAACTATTAATATTATGCCACTGGTACAACAAAAAAAAATGAGTGGATATATTTTAAAAGTTGAAGATATAAGTGAAGAAAGAAAAAAAGAAATTCGTATGCGTAGAATGGAAAATCTGGCAAGTTTAACAAATCTTGCTGCTAGTGTGGCACATGAGATTAAAAATCCTCTTGGGGCTATAAGTATTCACATTCAATTAATGCAAAAAGCTATAAAAAAATCTCGAAGTGGTGATGGTAAGCTTCCACCCCAAAATATTACCGAACACTATCTTGAAATTGTAAATGACGAAATAGAGAGACTTAACCAAATTGTAGTTGATTTTTTATATGCGGTTAGACCTCTAAAAGCTACGTTAGAACCAATAGATCCAAATGAATACTTAAAAAACTTTGCTTCTTTTATTCGTACTGAATTAACAGATAAAAACATTGATTTGGAGCTAAAATTAATGGAAAAACCACCGCATATTATGGTTGATGTAAAACTGTTTAAACAAGTTCTTATGAATCTTGTGCAAAATGCGATTGCAGCAATGTTAAATAAAGAAGATTGTGATTCTTATGAATTAGAAGAGAAAGGATCTTCTAAACTTTGGATTGGTACTCATGTAAAGGATGACCGCTTTTATTTTACAATTATTGACAATGGATGTGGAATGAATGAAGAGACGCAAAAACGTATTTTTGAACCATATTTTACGACAAAGGCAAAGGGTACTGGACTTGGGATGACAATGGTCTATAAAATTGTACGTGAATTCTCTGGTGATATTAGTGTAAAGTCTTTTTTAGGTGAAGGAACGTGTTTTGTTATTTCTATTCCTGTTCCACAAAAAGAGTTGAGACTCTTGGAATATACAAAGACAAAAAACAAAGGATAGTTTTATGCAATGTACAATACTTGTAATAGATGATGAAAAAAACATTCGTGAAGGACTTGGAGCTTCACTTCAAATGGAAGGATGGAATGTTGCTCTTGCAGAAAATGGTAATAAAGGACTTGAACGGTTTGGGAAAGGTGATATAGATTTAGTAATTACCGATTTGAGAATGCCTGGAATTACAGGAGAAGAAGTTCTTTCAAAAGTAATGGCACAAAATCCTAGTGTTCCGGTCATTATTCTTACAGGGCATGGTTCTATCGATTCTGCCGTCGATGCAATGCGAAATGGCGCCTATGATTTTTTGACAAAACCACTTAATCTTGATCAACTTACTATGATTGTTAAACGAGCTCTCCAAGGTCGTGAACTGGCAATAAAACACCGCGAGTTACAAGAAGAATTAAACTCAAGTAAAAGTTTTGAAAGTATTATTGGGAAAAGTTCTGAAATGCAAAAGATTTTCCAAATGGTTAGAAAAGCTGCTAAATCAAAGGCTTCTGTACTCATAACAGGGGAAAGTGGTGTAGGTAAAGAACTTATAGCAAATGCACTCCATAATTTATCCGATCGTAAAGATAACTCCATGATAAAAGTACATTGTGCTGCTCTTTCTGAAAATTTGCTGGAAAGCGAGTTGTTTGGACATGAAAAAGGTGCTTTTACAGGGGCAGTCAATCGAACGCGAGGTCGCTTTGAATTGGCTAATAATGGAACTATTTTTTTAGATGAAATAGGCGAAATAGATCAAAATGTTCAGATTAAGATTTTACGTGTTTTACAAGAAAAAAAGTTTGAGCGTGTAGGGGGAGAGCAAACGCTAGAAGTAGATGTTCGTGTTGTGGCAGCTACAAATCGCAATTTGCTAGAAGAAATTAAAGAAGGTCGTTTTCGTGAAGATCTTTATTATAGGCTTAACGTTGTGCATATTCATGTTCCACCACTAAGAGAACGTAAAGATGATATTCCTCTTATGATAACCTCCTTTTTACAAGAATTTGCAAAAGAAAGTGGAAAAAAAATAGAAGGAATAGATAATCGTACTCGTTCTGCTCTTTACAAGTATGATTGGCCTGGGAATATTAGGCAACTAAGAAACTGTATTGAAAGTGCTGTTGTTATGTGCAGTGGCAATGTTATTACTTTTGATGACTTGCCTCCTGGAATTGTTGATGATTCAGATACTAATACAATTTCGATTCCTACAGGAATACCTATGGCAGAAGCAGAAAAAATTCTTATTGCTGAAAATCTGGCAATTAATAAAGGAAATAAATCTAAAACAGCGGATATTCTTGGTATAGGACGTAAAACACTTCATCGAAAAATTACTGAGTATAATATTGAATAATTGTAAAATATAAAAAAGTAGAACATGACAAGTATAAAAAGTTTTTTCTTTTTTATACTATTGAACAATACAATTGTATTGTTATTATCTTTATTTATTATTATCTTTATTTATAGGAAACAAAAATGGAAGTTAAAGCGTTTAAATTTGCTCGTTTATCGGATGGCTCAAAAGTAACATTGTATATTGTAAAAAATGATAGCATGTCTTTTTCGGTTATGGATTATGGCTGTACAATAACATCGATAAAAACTCCAGACAAAAATGGGAATGTTCAAGATATAGTACTTGGTTATTCTACTTTTGATGGTTATCTTCATGATGATAAATTTTTAGGAGTTTTTGTTGGTCGTTTTGCAAATCGAATAGGTAATGCAGCTTTTTCTCTGAATGGTACAAACTTTAAACTTGATAAAAATGACGGAGAAAATTGCTTACATGGTGGGCATCAGGGCTATAATAAAAAACTTTGGCATTCTGAAATAACCAAAACAAGACGTGGTTCTGGAGTTAGATTTACGAGAACAAGTCCTGATGGCGAACAGGGGTTTCCTGGTAATGTCAAAATTGAAGTTACCTATTTGCTCAATGATAAAAATGAAATACTAATGAGGTATCAAGCAAAAACAGATACTGATACTCCTATTAATCTTACAAATCACACCTATTTTAATTTAAAGGGTGAAGGAAATGGAACTATATTAGACCATTCTCTTATGCTTAATTGTGATTCTTTTTTGGAAATTGATGATGCAGGCATTCCTACAGGGAAATTTGTTCCAGTCTTTGAAACTCCCTATGATTTTAATAAAGCAAAAATTATTGGGGCTGATATAAACAAAACAAAATTTGGGTATGACCACAATTTTTGTATTAATCAAGATGGAAAACAATTAACTACTTTTGCTTCTGTAATGGAACAAACATCAGGTCGAAAAATGACAGTTTCTACAAACCAACCAGGAGTGCAATTTTATTCGGGTAATTTTCTAAAAGATACTGTTGGTAAAAATGGATTACTGTACCCGAAACAAGGAGGGTTTTGCCTAGAAACACAAAAATATCCAGATTCGCCGAATCATTCCGAGTTTCCTTCTTGCATTTTAAAAGCAGGAGAAACGGAAGAGTTCTTGACTGTATATTCGTTTGAATGGTAAAAAATAAAGCGACAAAACAATACATGTGTTTATTAATTTAGACAATTTTACTTGAATAAAATTTAATATACGTTTATTCTTAAATATAAGCTATTTTACACGAGGTACTCTATGGATGTCCAATTACAGGAATTGATTGACAAAATCAAAAAAGACGGGGTTGAAAGTGCAGAAGAAGCATCTGCTGCAATTATTGCTGATGCCGAACAAAAAGCTGCAGAAATTGTAGCAGCTGCTCAAAAAAAAGCCGATGACATGGTTGAAAATGCAAAGGCTGAGACTAAACGAATGGAAAAAGCAAGTGTTGAAGCTGTTTCTCAAGCAGGTCGAAATTTACTTATTTCTTTTCGTGATGGTATAAATTCAGAGCTTTCTTCAATTTTAGTTCACGAAATAACAACTGCATACAATGAGGATATGCTAAAAACACTTATTCCTGAAATTGTAAAAGAATGGATAAAAAAAGAGGGTGTAGAAGATGTAACTATTCTTTTGCCCCAAGATGATGTTAAAAAATTTGAAAGCGCCTTTATTGATAAATTAAATAGAGAAATTTCTAAAGGAATAGAAATAAAGGTAGATGATACAATGTCAGCTGGATTTAAAATAGGGACAAAAGATGGTTCTGCATATTATGATTTCTCTGCAGAATCTGTTGCTGAGCTTTTCTCTACTTACTTAAACCCAAAAGTAGCAGAAATTATGAAAGATGCTGCAAAAGGATTAAAATAGTGAGTAATTGGTATTATTTGATGGCGCAGTTACCTTCGTTCTCTATTGAACAAAGTGCTAAAATACCTGTTACCCAAGAATACGTTACCGAACTTTGCTCTCGATTTCTTGACAAAAAAACTTTTTTTACGTTAAAAAATATATCACTTGAACCACCAGTAGAGATTACTAAAACAGGGTCTGCTCTACTAGATGCATGGTATTCAAAAGAACGGTATCTTAGACTTGCGCTAGCACAAATTCGTGCATTAAAAATGAAAAAACAATTTAAAGTTCCAGTACTTTCTTTTCCACCTGATATTTTGCAGGTAGCTCGAACCGCTACAGGTTTTGAAAATCCACTTGAAGCAGAAATGTATTTAGTAAAAGCTCGTATAAAAGCTCTTGAATCTTTAAGACCACTCGAAGAGTTTTCAAGTGATGCATTGTTTGCGTATGTTCTAAAATTAAAACTTACTTTACGATTAAATAAGTTTAATGCAGAAAAAGGAAAAGACTCTTATCATAGGATATATAGTAAAATATTGGCACAATCAACTGGAGACAATACATGACAGATACAAAAGGAATGGTAGTTGCAGTTAATGGTAACATGATTTCTGTTAAATTTGACGGCAATGTAGCCTTAAATGAAGTAGCCTTCGTACATGTTGGCGATAAAAAACTAAAATGTGAAACGATTCGTATTAATCACGGAATAGCACAATTGCAGGTTTTTGAAGACACAAAAGGAATTCAAACTTCAGATGAAGTAGAATTTACAGGGGAACTGCTTTCTGTAGAATTAGGCCCTGGACTTTTAGGTCAAGTATATGATGGATTACAAAATCCATTACCTGATTTAGCCAAAAAAGCGGGTTTCTTTTTGCAACGTGGTATGTATATGGAACCTCTTTCAAAAACCGATAAATGGGAATTTACACCGTGTGTAAAAATAGATGATGTTGTGCGCCGTGGCGATGCTGTTGGTTCTGTACCAGAAAAGGCTTTTACGCATAAAATCATGGTTCCTTTTGGAATGTTGGGGTCATATAAAGTAAAATCTGTTGCTATTAAAGGTAAATACACCATAAAAGATACTGTAGCAGTTCTTACTGATGAAAAGGGAAAAGAATATCCTCTTACTATGAGTTTTGAATGGCCGGTAAAGCGTGCTATTGATTGCTATGCAGAACGATTGCAACCAACAGAAACAATGGTTACAAAAGTTCGAACTATTGACACCTTTTTCCCAGTTGCTAAAGGTGGTACGTACTGTATTCCAGGTCCTTTTGGTGCTGGTAAAACAGTTTTACAACATACAACTAGTCAAAATGCAGATGTTGATATAGTAATCGTTGCCGCTTGTGGTGAACGAGCTGGTGAGGTTGTAGAACTTCTTAAAGAATTTCCTGAAATTATCGATCCAAATACGGGTAAGTCATTAATGGAACGTACAATGATTATTTGTAATACATCTTCTATGCCGGTTGCTTCACGTGAAGCATCTGTTTATACGGGTGTTACTCTTGCAGAATATTATCGACAGATGGGATTAGATGTATTATTACTTGCAGATTCTACCAGTCGTTGGGCTCAGGCTCTTCGTGAAATGTCAGGGCGGCTTGAAGAGATTCCTGGAGAAGAAGCTTTTCCTGCATATCTTGAATCTTATATTGCTGCTTTTTATGAGCGTGCCGGTCGAGTTAGATTGTCTGACGGTTCTATTGGATCTGTAACAATTGGAGGAACAGTATCTCCTGCTGGTGGTAACTTTGAAGAGCCTGTTACTCAGGCTACATTGAAAGTTGTTGGTTCTTTTCATGGGCTTTCAAGAGATCGTTCTGATGCTCGTAAATATCCAGCAATTGATCCTGTTGACTCGTGGTCAAAGTATAAAAGTGTCATGGCTCCAGCGAAGGTTGCCTTTGCTCGTAAAGAATATTTACATGGGGTAGAAGTAAGCCAAATGATGAAAGTCGTTGGTGAAGAAGGTACAAGCACAGATGACTTTGTTGCATATCTAAAAGGAGACTTTATGGATTCCGTTTATTTACAGCAAAACTCTTTTGATGATGTAGATGCAGCCCCTTCTGTAGAGAGACAGACGTATGTTTTTGATAAATTAATTAAAATTATGGGTTCTAATTATAATCTTGATGGAAAAGACGAAGCTCGTTCTTTCTTTAATAAGCTACGCCAAGAGTTTTTAGATTGGAATTATAGTAAATGGCAAAGTGATGCATTTAAAAAGCATGAAGCAGAACTAGATACTCTTTACGATAATAAAAAAGGTAGACTTTTAAAGAATGTTGAAGAACTGCTGAAGGATGGTGAATAATGAAAAAGGTCTACAGCAAAATTGATTCAATAAACGGAAGTGTTATTACCGTTCGTGCAGAAGGTATAAAATATGGAGAACTTGCTGAAATTGAAACTCGTTTTGGGACTTCTCTTGCAAATGTAAACCGAATTGAAGGTGATGTTGTTTCACTTCAAGTTTTTTCCGGTGGTCGAGGTGTTTCAACGGGTGATCAGATTCGCTTTTTAGGTCACGAAATGCAAGTGTCTTTTAGTGATGATTTGTTAGGACGTATCTTTAATGGTTCTGGTGATCCACGTGATGGGGGACCAAAACTTCGTGATAACCTTGTAGAAATTGGTGGCCCATCGGTTAATCCTAGTAAACGTATTATTGCAAATCGTATGATTCGTACCGGAATCCCAATGATTGATGTTTTTAATACTCTTGTTGTTTCTCAAAAACTTCCTATTTTCTCTGTATCTGGTGAACCTTATAATGCATTGCTTTCACGTATTGCTATGCAGGCTGAAGTTGACGTTATTATTTTAGGTGGAATGGGGCTTAAACATGATGATTATTTGCAGTTTAAAAGTGATCTCGAAAATGGAGGAGCTTTAAGCCGAACTGTTATGTTTATTCATACTGCCGCTGATCCAACTGTAGAATGTATGCAAATTCCAGATATGTCACTAGCAGTTGCTGAACAGTTTGCTCTTCAAGGTAAAGATGTATTAGTTCTTCTAACAGATATGACAAACTTTGCAGATTCTATGAAAGAAATAGCAATTACCCAAGAACAAGTTCCTTCTAATCGAGGGTATCCAGGTGATTTATACAGTCAGCTTGCTGCACGTTATGAAAAAGCAGTTGATTTTGATGATGCAGGTTCCGTAACTATTCTTGCTGTTACAACGATGCCTGGTGACGATGTAACACATCCTGTGCCTGATAATACTGGATATATTACAGAAGGTCAGTATTATTTAAAGGGTGGAAGAATTGAGCCATTTGGTTCTCTTTCTCGCTTAAAGCAGAATGTAAATAAAAATACTCGTGATGATCATCGTTCTCTTATGGATGCTATGATTCGTTTATATGCTTCTTTTAAAGATACTCTCGAAAAGAAATCTATGGGATTTATTATGTCAGAATGGGATGAAAAACTTCTTAAATATGGCAACCTCTTCGAAAGTAGAATGATGAATCTTGAATTAAATGTTCCTCTAGAAAAAGCACTTGACAGTGGTTGGGAAATTTTAGCAGAATGTTTTGAAAAACAAGAAACCGGTCTTAAGACTGATTTAATTGAAAAATATTGGCCTACAAAATAGGCGGAATAGAGGTTTGTAAATGGCAAAGGTAAAGCTGACAAAAAACGAACTTAAGACTCAAAAAGATTCACTTGCAATGTATCAGAGATATCTTCCGACTCTTTCGCTCAAAAAACAACAGCTACAGACCGAAATCCGCGGAATTGATGCTCGGGCTAAAGAAGTGCGAGCTGCACGTAAGCAACTAGAAAATGAGTTCAATAAATGGATTTCTGTTTTTGGTGAAGCTGAAGCATTTACTCCTGATATGGTAAAAGTTTCCAACATTCGTAAAGGAAAAGGAAATATTGCTGGTGTTGAGATTCCTGTATTTGAGAGTGCGGATTTTTTACGAGGAGATTACGATTTATATTCGACTCCTTTGTGGATAGATGTCGCTGCTGATAAAATGGAAAAAGTACTTTCTCTTGATTTAGAAGCTGAAGTTTTAGATGAACAAGTCCGTTTGTTATCAAAGGAACTTCGAACGACAACTCAAAGAGTAAATCTTTTCGAAAAAATAAAGATACCTGAAACAAAAGCAAATGTAAAGAAAATATCAGTATATCTTGGCGATCAAGATGTTCAAGCTGTTATTCGAGGTAAAATTTCTAAGAGCAATGCTGTTAAAAAAGCAGCAAAAGCAAAGAGGGAGGAAGAAAGCAAATGATTGTACCTATGAAAAAAGTCTCCCTTGTAGTACTTGATTCTGAACGAAAGGAAGTCTTAAAGAAACTTCGTAAGCTTTCTGTTGTTCATCTTGATGAGGTCAAAGGAAGTGGACAAAATCTCGAATATTTAAAAGGAGAATATGATTCTATTCAAAAAGCATGTTCTTTGCTTTCTGAAGTAAAACTGCCAAAAGGAAGTCCTTATCAAAAGCAAAAGAAACTTTCAAAAGAAGATTCTTTGGTATTGGCTAAAAAAATAGAAGCTCTCTTTGATAAAAAGAAATCTTTGTATAATATTATTGCTTCTAATACCTCAGAAATTGAGCGACTAAATAAGTGGGGTGGTGTAAATCCAGATGATTTTGAGTATCTTAAAGAAAAGGGAGTTACGCTTTCTTTATATGAGATAGCTAATGCAAAATATCTTGAACTTCCTGATGATGTTCAATCAATCTTTGTTAATCGCGATAGAAATATAACTCGATTTATGTTTTTAAGTGAAGATGGAACAGAGCCTGAAGATATGCCAGCTGAAGCTTTTTCTGTTGTCATGCCTACAAAATCTACTCGTGAACTTTCTGCTGAGATAGAAGAATCTAAGGTTACACTTAAAAAAATTGATTTAGAATTAGAATCCTATTGTGTATATTTAAAAGCATTAAAAGATGCCCTTTCTATTCAAGAAAAGCAAATTGAGTTCGAAAATGTTTATTCTGGTATGTGGCGAGAGTCTCAAGATACAACATTAATTGACGAGAATGAGACGCACGATAAGGATGAAAAGGTACTTTTTAATAAGAACTTAGCTTGTTTAACCGGTTATGTTCCTGCAGAAAAGATTTCTAAATTACAAAAGACTTCTAAAGAAAATCACTGGGCGTTAATGACAGAAGACCCAGCAATTGATGATACAAAAGTTCCTACAAAACTTAAAAATAATAAATTAGTTAGCTTAATTTATCCAGTCACCGACTTTCTTGGAACTGTACCTGGCTATCATGAATATGATATATCAGGCTGGTTTTTGTTGTTTCTTACCTTGTTTTTTGCAATGATCTGGGGGGATGCTGGCTATGGTGCTATACTTACTCTAGGTGCCCTTTTAGGAATATTTGTAGCTTTATCAAAGAAAAAAAAGGTATCACCAGCAATTTTGTTATTGCTGCTACTCGGTGTGACTACTGTTGTATGGGGAGTGATTACTTGTAATTATTTTGGTATTCAACTTGATTATTTACCAGAGTGGTTAAAAAATCTATCGATACCAGCGTTGTCAAATGCAACAGCAGCTGAAAGTGCAGAAAAAAGTACTTGGGTTAATCAAAATATGCAAATTTTCTGTTTCTCAGTTGCACTTGTTCAATTGTCAATTGCCCATATAAAAGGTATTGTTCATTTTATTAAAAGTCCTCGCTGTCTTGGAGAGTTTGGCTCTTTATTTATGGTATGGGGGATGTACTATGTTGTTTTGTTCCTTGTAGTCGATAAAACTCGTTTCCCATTTGATTCAATGTTTGGAAACATACCTGTGTCAAGTATCGTTTTAGGTCTTATAGGTATTGGTTTTATTCTAAACTTTATGTTTTCTAGCTATGAAGGATCCCTAAAAGACTCTGTTTTAAATAGTTGTATAAATATAGTTTCTGTTTTACTCGGTGTAGTAAACGTTTTTTCAGACATCGTTTCTTATATCCGATTATGGGCAGTTGCTTTGGCAGGAGCGGCAATTTCTGCAACAGTAAATTCTATGGCAGGGCCACTTCTTGGTGGATTCATCATTTTTGCAGGAATTTTAATTTTATTTGTAGGTCATGGTTTGAACTTAATGTTGAATGTTCTTTCAGTTATAGTTCATGGTGTCCGATTAAATACACTTGAGTTTACTAGCCACCTCGGTATGGAGTGGTCTGGTTTTAATTATAAACCTTTCAGTGAAGATTAATATCTACTGAAAAAAATTAATATAAAAAAATGCCCATTGTGGCTACGGCAATTGCCGTTTTTATAGGAGATTATTATGATTGGTATGTTCGGTGCAGCATGTGTTCTTGGTATTGCAGCTATTGGTTCTGCAATTGGTATTGGTACTGCAGGTCAGGCAGCTATTGGTGCATGGAAACGTTGTTATATGGACAACAAACCTGCTCCTTTCATTTTGACTGTTTTTGCAGGAGCTCCTCTTACTCAGACTATTTATGGTTTTTTGCTCATGCAGTCTATGATTACATCTGATAAAGATGGTATGTTTCTTTTAGCACTTGGTATTTTTAGTGGTCTTGCAATGGCTGCTTCTGCCGTTTTTCAGGGAAAAGCTGGTGCTGCCGGTTCTGATGCTCTTGGTGAAACAGGAAAGGGTTTTGCTAACTACATTATGGTAGTTGGACTTTGTGAAACTGTTGCTTTATTTGCAATGGTATTTTCAATGATTGTTTGCTAAATGTCATATTTAAAACCGAAAGTTGTTACAATTGGTGGCCAACCACTTAAAGATGGTGGGACTGTAAATCGCGTGACATTCGGTGGTGATTCTCCAATTACAATCCAAACAATGTGGAAGGAGAGTATCCTTCCTGTTTTGGATTCTGAAGATTTTTTGTTTGATATCCTTCGTCGGATAAATGAATTACAATCGCTTGGCTGTGATGTTTTGCGTTTTGCAGTACCTGATATGGAAAGTGCAACGGCGTTAAATAAAATTGCTGAACGGACCACCATGCCCCTTGTAGCTGATATACATTTTGATTATAGATTGGCACTTGCTTGTCTAGATGGTTCTGTAGCCAAAATACGCATTAATCCAGGGAACATAGGTTCTAAAGAGAATGTAAAGAAAGTTGTAGATAAATGCCGAGAAAAAGGTGTTGCAATTCGTATTGGAGTAAATACGGGAAGCCTTCCTAAAGAATTATATTCTAAGATTAATAGTGGAGAGTTAACCAGGGCTCAAGCTCTTTTACAGACTGCAGAAAAGGAAATTGCATATTTTAAAGAACTTAACTTTGATCAAGTTCTAGTTTCGATGAAATCTTCTGATGTACAAGAAACAATAGATGCTAATGAAGCTTTTGCTAGAGAGTTTGACTATCCGTTACATATCGGGGTTACAGAAGCTGGCCCACTTATTGGCGGGTTGGTAAAAAGCACACTGGCGTTTAGTTACTTATTAAAAGAGCATATAGGTTCAACAGTCCGTGTAAGTCTTTCAAATACCCCTATAAACGAAATTATTGCAGGAAAAGAAATTCTTAGAGAATGTGGTTTTCGTTCTGGTGGTGTAAGAATAGTTTCTTGTCCTCGTTGTGGCCGTGTTGGTTTCGATGTGCATGGTTTTGTAGAACGGTGGCAAAATGAATTATTGTCTATAAATAAAAATATTACTGTTGCTGTAATGGGCTGCATAGTTAATGGTCCAGGTGAAGGCAAACATGCCGATTTGGGTATTTGTGGGGCAGCAAATTCTGTGTTAATATTTAAACATGGCGAAATAGTTCACCGAATTACAAATAATGATTTAAAGATTCTCTCTCAAACTGCCGATAGGTTGTTTAGAGAGGAATTAAATTCATTGTGAGTTATTATACAGAATCAATAAATTATTCTACAAGATATAAATCTCGTCAAAAAGAATCGATAATGGTGCCTGCTAAAAAAACAGTAGGTACTTTTTTTTCTATTATTAAACCGGCTTTTTCTGTAATGAGCATTGCATTGTTATTTATGATAGTAACACCGATGTTTGCCACAACAACTTATCCAATAAAAGAAGGCCACGAAGCATGGCGCTCTCTTGAAAAAGCAGAGCTCGCCTATGATAATGGGAATTTAGGGGAGGCTCTAAAATATGCAAAAGAAGCTCGCGAAATAAGAAGAGTTGGCAGTGAATGGTGCGAAACAAAACTTATAAATTCGTATAAACCTTTAGTTGTTCAACAAAAAGGTGTAGATATAAATGTTTTGTATAAAGTTTTTCTTGAGCGTGAAGATTTGGATGCAGTAGATATTTTAGATCGTTCGCTTGCATTACATTCAATAGATTTTTATAATTCAGATATTACACAAGTTATTTCGTTTTGGCAAAAATCTTCGCATTATCCAGAGACCGATATAGTGCTTGCTAAGGTTTATAGAGATGAAGGGGAATATGATTTGTCAAAGCAATACTTAGAAAAGGCATGGGAATATAGAGAATTGCTGTATATTCCAGATGAAAAATATGATATTCTTTATGACTTAGCTAAAACGGCACTTTTGTTAAAAGATGATGATTTGTATGAAAAATCGCAATTACTTATATTAGCAGACGATAGTGATTTCTCTGGTTTAAGTGGTGAGAGAACTAAAAATTGTCTTTCTTCTGGAATTATTAGTTCGATAAAAAATAAAATGAGTTCAGAAAAACTTTTTATGCTTTATCGACATATTAATAGAAATGGATTAAATGCAATGTTTAATCTTTCGAAATATTATCAAGATTTAGATGAAAACGAGAAGGCTCTAGAATGTGCGGCTTTTGGTTGTATCACTGCAATTACGTTAATAAATGATTCTGTTGAACAATATTATCTTGATTATAAATTTACCACATTTGAACAATTATTAGCGCATGCAAATAATATTGACGAGATTTGTGTCTGGATGAATGTAAACAATATTTGGGATTCCTTCTTCGATTTTGCCTTATTGGTAGAAAAAACTACTGATAATAAAGAATTAAGTGATGCGGTTTTAGTAGCCTTATCTAAAGAATCTTGTAATACTAAAGTTCAAATAAAAGCGCAATCAAAAGTTTCTTACGATTCAAATTAAAACATTAATAAAATAAACCTAACCCTGCATATATTTCATGGTTAATATTTTGAGGATCTGTTACATCAAATCCAAAGCTACCACGGACTTGTATGCTTCTCATTTTTAATGGAAATACGATTAATTCCAAGCCTGTAGTAAAAAAATACTTCGTATCTGAAGAGTTAATAGCTACATCTATATATGGAGAAGCTTGAAGTTCAAAATCTGCATATTTTGTAATCGATGGTAATCCTAACTTACGCCAATTAGTGGTGAAAAGTGATATAGGAATGTCGAGATTTAAAATTACTGCTTTAGTTACATAGTCTTCTGTATCTAGGATTCCTCTCATATAAGAACCAACGGGTAGAGTATCTGTTTCTAAAAAATGATAAAAGGCTGTAACTTGTGAATTTATAGCAAAATGTGTAAAAGGAATAAAAAAAGTTGCGGAAAAATCAATCTTTTGCTTTATTTCATCGCTTTCTATTAATTTTATAATACTAAAACTTGTAGTTTGTGAAAAACCTTTTCGAAAATTGTGTATCCAATTAATATTAGTATTATTTAATTGAATTCCTCCTCCAAATTCTGGATTTGCCAATTGCGGATTTTCCATTCCAAGAACACTATCTGTGTTTGTAAAAATATCAAAGTCAGTATTAAAATCGATTATAGTAAATGGAGTTAAAAAAATATCTCCGGTAACATCATAATTATATAAATAATAAGGAACTGAAAATATCATATTTGTATTGATATATGAAGAATCAGAATAATTTGAATAATAATCATTATAGGTATAAGTTTCTTGAATATCAAAATCTAAAGTAAATTTTGTGTAGGGTAATTGGAAATCAAATCCTGTTTGACTAACAAAATAGGGTGAGTCTTCTCCAAAAACATAAGCAAGGGTAATGGTGTTTTCCCAGACAACGTCAAAATAACTAATCTTAAAAGGGTAACTAAAGTTGATATTTGTTGAGATACCATTTCCATCAGAGAATGATAATGGTATTATTTGCGAATTACTGTCAGTGTATGTAGGTAATTCAGTAAAATATTCTAGTTCGAACTCAAGTTCACTCATCGATCCAAAAAAATTATAGTCTTTTGCTTTTAATTTGGCAGAAAATCCATCGTTAGAATCATACAGAGGGTAAGGAAAAGCAATAAAATTCCATGAATCTACAATTGTAATAAGTAAATGAACTTGTATAGGTTCTGTAATATCTTGCGGATTTTCAAATTGAGGTTCAATTTTTGTAGATTCTAAAACTCTTTGATTTAAAAATTCTTGTTTTAGTGATTCAAGATATGCATTTAATTCTTCTGTGGATAAAAAAATAGTATCTGTATCAATTGTGATTTTTGAATTTAGAGGGTACTCTTTTGTTCGGCCTGTAATATTATATTCAAAAGATGTTATTTTGTATTTTTCTGCAAATATAAAAGAGCTAAATAAACTAAAGACTAAAAAAAAAGTTAAATATTTAGATCTATTTTTTTTTATTTGTTTTTTCAAATTAAACTCTTTGATACACTTTAAATTTTAATAATCAAAATCAAATACCAATCCCATATCCATTGTAACAGAAAATTCATTGTCTATATATTCTATAGGAAATGATATATCAAATGTAGCACTGGTTAAATCATAAAATTCATAGACCGGAGTAATTGCAAAAGAATCCCAATTTGTTTCAAAAGAAAACCCAATACGGGAAGTGTTATTAAATAAATGAGATAAACCGAAGTCTACAGCGATAGCAGGTTCGTAGCCATCATCCTCATTCCAGCCTAATGCATATTCAACATTAAAAGCCACACGGGGTTCGTCCCATTTTCTCCAAACACCTAAAGCATATGAGGTCGATATAGGATTTAACGGTAGTGCAAAAATTGTGTCTTCATCAGTTTCGAATTCAAAATTATTGTGTGAATATAATTCAAACTCTTTGTAGGCTGTTGTAAAATCAATACCAAAAACAGGGTATCTGTCATTATCACTATCACCTGTAGCCCATTTCCTTGCAAATACTGTTGTAGCTAATGGCCCTGTAACTATATTTGCTTTTGTAGCAATAGAAATCTTATCAGAAGTAACACCTTCATCAGCATCCCAATCTGTGTTATAAAGTGCCAGAAGATTTACATCTGATGCACCAAAGTATTTTGTCATTGATATAGTTAGATTTTCAGAAGAATCAGAGATAATATTTAAATCCTGAGAAATACTGTCTGGTAAAATTATATAGTCATCATCATCGTCTGTTTGCCAAGAATGTTTTGTGTTTCCCCATGAAATAGATCTCTTTCCTACTTGTAAATATATATCAGCCAATAAATAATCAAAATAAAACCTATTTAATTTATAATCGATATCCTCTCCATCAAATGAAATATAAAAGTTTCCATGAACACCAAAAATATCACTTGCGCGTGAGTAAAATGAAAGATTATTTTCTAGCGTTAATCCTGCTTCAGCATATTCAAAATCTGGATAGATATTTTGTTCAAAACCAATAGTTGATGAAAGATTTCCTGTGAACTTTATTGTTTTTAATGATTCTGTTAATTCATTTGCATCTGAAAATACAGGCTCAGGTGTAGGAGACTCTTCTACTTGAATATCTTCGGCAGTATTAAAAATGTCATCAACATCCATGCTAGTATCACTTTCCTGTGCAAAAATTGAGAATATTAAGAATATAAAAAGTATAATTAAAGTTATTTTATTTTTCATTCGTTTATCATTTGTAAATAAGCTTTTGTGAAAATTACATCTTTAAGTTTGTCAAAAGAGACATTGTTAATTGTAATTTGAGTTTTCTCGTATTGCATTTTATTATTAATTTTTTTGCCTCGCAAATTGTCGATAATAAGTATTGTAACCGGTACAGAACGTTTGTTTATTTTTTGATAAGAAGGCATGGCTGTTGTTCTTAATAATTGCGAAGAAAGACTAAAATCTTTTTTCATTCTAATTAAACCATCATCTTTTGAAACCCAAAGCTGAACTTTAGAATATGTTACGTTCTTAGTTTTTGCTGTTAAATAAAATAATGTGCATTTAAAATTTCCAAGGTTTACATCTTCTGTTTTTTCAATTTTGTAATCACGAGTATAATACTGTGGTGTAAAATCAGCAGGGGTTGCATTTGTACCTTCTACTTTATCTTTTTTTGTAGTAAATGTGAATTTCCTATCAGAAGGGTCAAAAAACCAAATACTAGAATTATATTGGATATAACCTTTTCCCTTATCATCATCATCAGGGCCGGTAATAACAATAGTATAAGTTTCTTCTTTATCTCTTCTGTATAATACAGCATATGTTGCATTTTGACCTTGTCCCGGTTTAGATTGTACGATTGTATATTCAGCTGCAAAATCAGTGTCTTTAAAACTAGTTGATTCTTCTGCTTGCTTTAATAAAGCAGTATCTTCACTTGATACTGCAAATAATACTGTTAGTTCTAACAATAATAGGGTTAGAGTGATACCTAGTTTTCGCATAATAAAAAATCCTTATAAATGATTATTGAGTTGTAGTGAGGGCTTTTACTGGATTCACTATAACTCCTTTCCTAATTGTAAACAATACAGATAATAAAGTGGTTACAGAGATAGCTAACAATAAATATAAACATTGTAAAAAAGAAAGAGAGAGGGTAAGGTTCCCTTTTTGTAAAAAAACATCAAATGCAGGAATAAAAGAAAAATCAATTGATCTTAAAAATGTTGCTAGAATAAATTGTAACACCAATCCTAGAAAAAAACCTGAAAAAATTACAGAAATTACTTCTGTTAGAAATATGGAATTGATAGAGGCGATTGACATACCTAAGGCTCTATACATGCCAATTTCACGAGTTCGTTTTATCACAATAACTCTATATGAATTGCTAATCCCAATTGCAATAATCAAAGCCAAAAACGTAATCAAAGTATATAAAATAATTTTCATAGCTGAAATTATTATATTTAGGTCTTTTAAGCTTGCAGAAAGAGGAATAAGAGCAAACCCTTTCTCTGTGTCTGGAATGTTTTTTATGTGATTAACAAAATCCTGTTTATTATTAGTTAAGGGATACATGTTATTAAATGTTTTAGTTAGTTTTTTTTGATAGTCTTCTAGTCTTTTTTTGGTTACTTCATTTTCAAAATAAATACCAATACGGTTTCCTGTGTTTGGTTTTTCATTATCAAGGGTTAGTAAATGATCTATATCAACATATGAAGTATACATTCCAAATAAACTTGAATCTTTAAATATTCCTTGGACAATAAATTGTGCCGTATTTGTATAGCCATTTGAGGTTTGTTTCATAATTGTTAATTGGTCACCAACTTTAGTTCCTAATCTTTTTGCTATAGGTTCTGAAATCAAAATAGCATTTGATCCTGAAATATTATCAATTCCACCTTCTATAAATGTTATTTTACTTAAAATTGGTTTCTCAAGATCAAAATTGACACCTTTTATTACTCTCTGACTAACACCGACTCCTTCAAAAAAAAGCGTAATATTTTTAGCTAGTATTTCATATCTGGGGAAAATTTTTACATCATCTTCTGTAAACACAGTTTCTAATTTTTTAATAATTTCAGGTGAATTAAAATCTGTTAATCCACGGCCTTTTTTTCCACTGACAAATTGTACATCTCCACCAAAATAAATTTTTGCTTTTTTATAAATTGTAGAGAGCATTCCGTTCATTAAAGATAGGCATAGTAAAGAAATACAAAAACCTAAAACACAAACTACAAAAAGCGAACGGTATTGTTTTTTTCTTGAGAGTATTGATTTGATAGCAATTTGAAAATAGCGCATTATTCTATGCCTCTCATTGCTGATACAGGGGTTTCTTGAAGCGCAACTCTAATAGGGGAGATACAACCAAGGAATCCTAATAATAAAACTAATAGAATTATTGAGATAATATTTGAAATTGTTATTTGTGGAGCTAAAACCGTGCTACCAAATAACTGAATGATATATTCATTTGTAAATGATATGTGTGCTATATTAAGTATGAGGGTTCCTATTCTTCCTAAGATTATACCAACGAAACCTGAAATTATTGTTAATATGTATGTTTCTAAGAAAAATAGTTTGGAAATAAAAGGTTTCCCTGCTCCTATAGCTTGAAGCATTCCGATTTCTTTTGTGCGATCCATGACATTTATAACAAGAGTATTATTTATGACGAAGAAACCTGTAATAAGTATGATAACAACACCTATATTCAATATCATACGCATCCAGTATAGATAAATTGCTGTAGATCCAGCTGCTGTTCTCCATGAAACAGCTTCTAATGGCCAATCTTTTTTATGAAAGGTGTTATTTAGTTGTTTTATAAGCTTATTACTGTTTTCTCCTTGTTTTACCGAAATAATTATAAAATTCCATAAGGTATGTGCTTCAATTGAAGGAATAGAAGTATCTACAGTAGTTGTATCCTTTTTTTCATCATGATTAAATTGTAATGAATCTAAGCTTGTAGAATTGTTATCAGAAAGTACAATATCATTTTGATTAGAAAAAAGATCGTCAACAGAAACATCTAGTAATGCTGTGTTTTCTTCGGCAATGTTTACTTGTTCGGTTGTTGTTTCTAACCCCATAAGGTCAGTAACCGTTGAATAATCTACTAGAACTATTCTATTTAGAAGATCATTGTCTGCAGAATAGCTATAAATAGCAGTAACTGGCACTGCACGAATTCTAAGTGTTGAGGCGTCAGCCACTATAAATTGTATAGAGTCGCCTATATTGATTTTTTTACCAGAAGCTTTTTCTAAATTTTCTACCAGTTTAGAAGAAAGCATTGCTCCTTCTTCGTAGTCAGAAAAAGGTTGTCCTTTTAGGATAGTAATATTAGACATAAGCTTTATGTAGCTAGTACCATTAATACCAAATAAAGGTGCAACTTGTTTTTTACCAACTATTTCTAATTGAGCAACACCTGTTAATTGTGGGGTAAAATTTTCAATTTTATCTATAGATTTAAGTTCTTTATAACAATCAAGATATGGAATAATTTGAGGTATTTCTGAAAGCTCACCTGTTACAGGTGTTTCATCCCCAAAAAGGCTTAACGGCATATCACTTATAGGTCTAATTACAATATCACCTGTAAAACTACGTGTGAAAGCTTTTTGAATACCTGTTTCTGTTCCGTCAAAAATAGCATTAACAATGAGGAGCATAGCCATTGCAAGTGACATAAAAATGACTATTGCAATTGAACTTTTTCTATTAATTATATTTTTCCAAGCAAGATATAAAATCGACACTATTGTATAATATATTAGATTTAAATTTATATCAATATGTTGAATTTACCCATTGTATAGGGTAGTATAGAAAACATGCAAAATAAAAAAAATATTATTTCTGATAAAATTGAGACAATTTTTAATTCTGAAAAAGGTCTATATAATAAACATATTCATTTTGTTGGGATAAAAGGGACAGGAATAGCTGCACTCGTTGAAATTTGTGCGTATCATCATGCTATTATTTCAGGTAGTGATGTTGAAGACGTTTTCTATACAGATGAAATACTTAAAAATCTTGGAATTACGCCTACTGTTTTTTCTAAAAAAAATATTAGTTCAGAGATAGATATTGTTGTATATTCTTCTGCATATCTTATCGATAAAAATCCTGAACTTATTGCTGCTACTGAACTTGGAATCCCATGTATTAATTATGCTGAGGCTCTTGGTGCTGTCTCTTCTGGAGCAATTAGCTGTGGAATAGCAGGTGTTCATGGGAAAACTTCTACAACTGCAATTTGTGGAACAATTTTAGAAGAATTAAATTTACCGGTACAAGTTTTGGCTGGGAGCGTTGTTTCTTCTTTTAAAACCGATGGTAAAAAAAGCTGTTCTCATGGATCTTGTACATTAAATATTGGAAAGAAATATTTTATTGCGGAAACGTGTGAATATCAGCGCCATTTTATGAATTTTCATCCTGATCAGATAATTCTTACAAGTGTTGAAAGTGATCATCAAGACTTTTATCCGACTTATGAAGATATTAGAGACGCTTTTGTAGATTATTGTTGTTTATTACCTTCTGGTGGTAAACTTATTTATTGCTGTGATGATAAAGGGGCTTGTGATGTTGTGTCCATTGTGACTAAAACAAGGCCTGATATTGTTTTGTCTCCGTATGGTTTTACTGCAACAGGCAGTTTTAGAATCTTTAATTATTCTGTTGCAAAGGGGAAACAACAATTTTGTCTTGAAGCTTTTGAACCTGATAATGTATTTACACTTTTTGTTCCTGGAGAGCATAATGTATTAAATTCTGCAGCTTCTATTGCACTTGCTTGCAATATACTATATAGAGAAACTGAAAAGAAACTTAGTGAATCATCATTTATTGAATCTGAATTACATGAAAAAAAATATGATTTAATTTCGACAGGACTTAAAAAATTTCATGGTTCAAGACGGCGTTGTGAAGTTCTTGCTGACAAAAAGGTTCCTCTTCCTTTTACTGTAATTGACGATTATGGGCATCATCCAACTGCTATAAAAAAAACTATCGAAGGATTACGAACTTTTTATAGTGATCGTTATATAATTGTAGATTTTATGTCTCATACATATACAAGAACAGCGGCTTTACTTGATCGTTTTGCAAGTTGTTTTGGGGATGCCGACATGGTTATTATTAATAAAATATATTCTTCTGCACGAGAAAAATATACGGGAACAATAGATGGTAAAAAATTATACGAAGAAACAAAAAAATATCATTCAAATGTTGTATATGCTCATGAATTTGAAGATGCTAGTGTTATGATAGCAAAGGTTTTAGAGAAAAACCCTGCAAATTTAAAAAGTGGTAGTAATAGGGGTTCTGTCAATTCTAGTGTTAAAAAAGGATTTTTGCTTGTATCAATGGGTGCTGGTGATAATTGGAAGGTTAGCACGAAAATACTTGATATGATAAAAAATAAACAAATAGCTTTATATAAAGCAGAAATATAATTTTGGAGTGTAAAATATGAAAAGCATGACTGGGTATGCTTATAATGAAGTGGCTACAGAAGAGGCCTTTGTATCTGTCGAAATAAAATCATATAATTCTAGGTTTTTAGATTTAACTATAAATTATCCTCCATTTTTAGGGCGATTAGAAAAACAAATTAGAGAAATTTGTTCTGCTGAGATTCTGCGTGGTAAAGTGGATGTTAATATTCGTATTAGAGATTTATCACCAAAGATGGTTGTTGAAACAGATGAAAAAGTTGCAAAAGTTTATATTGATGCGATTTCAAAAGTTGCAAAAAAAATGGGAAAAAATACGGAAGATATCCCTATCTCTTTAATAACTCAACAAGATGGAGTTTTAATAACACAAAGAGAATATGATATGGATTGGTATTGGAATATAATAAAACCTGTACTAGATGCTTCGATGGATCAATTTGTTCATGATAGAATTCGTGAAGGTGAAAATATGAAATCTGATTTAATGGCAAAACTTGCTATTCTTGAAGAGTGTGAAAAAACTTTTGTTGAATGGATGCCTAAAATGGAATCATCTTTTCGTGATAACTTAAAACAAAGATTTAATGATATTTGTGGTAGTGAATTTGATGAGCAACGTATTTTAACTGAAACTGCTGCAATGCTCGTAAAATACACAATAAATGAAGAAGTTGTAAGGTTACAAAGTCATATAGAGGCCATGAAAGAAGAATTTGAAAAAAACGATGCTCCTGGACGTAAAATAGATTTTATTTGCCAAGAAATGAATAGAGAAATTAATACTATAGGCTCTAAAAATCAATTTGTAGAAGTTGGGAAAACGGTTATCATAGCTAAGAATGCTCTTGAAAATATTAGAGAACAAGCTAAAAATGTTGAATAATTCGATATGCTGTTATATTAAATAAGGAAAAAAATTATGAGGTTATATAAAATATCACAAAATAAAGAATTACGAGTTGCGATAAGTGGAAAAAGTGGTTGTGGAAATACAACTGTTAGCACATTACTTTCCGAAATGCTTGGTGTAAAAATTATTAATTTTACATTCCGACAATTAGCAATTGAACAACATATGACACTTGCTCAAGTAATTGAATCAGCAAAAACTAGTGATTGGTGGGATGAGCAGGTTGATACACGGCAGGTGGAACTTGCTCGAAAACAAAGTTGTATTTTAGCATCACGGCTTGCAATTTGGATGCTGAAGGAAGCAGACTTTAAAGTTTATTTACTAGCAAGTGATGATGAGAGAGCTCGTCGAATATTACAAAGAGAAGGTGGAAATTTAGAAGAAATAAAGGCATTTACCAGAATGCGTGATAGTGAAGATTCTAGAAGATATAAAAAAATATATAACATTGACAATACAGATACCTCTTGTGCAGATTATGTTATAGATACTGCAAAATATACACCAGAACAAATTGTAAATCTTATTATAACAGAGCTTGAGAAACGTTGCTTAATAGAAAAAATATAATGGAATTAACATCCATGCAAGTTGAAGAGTTTCAACAAACAATTTTATCCTATTACCATGAAAATGGACGGGTTTTTCCTTGGCGAAACACACATGATCCATATAAAATACTCTGTTCTGAACTTATGCTACAGCAAACGCAGACAGAGAGAGTAGTTCCCAAATATCAAAAATGGATAGAACATTTTCCTACTGCAGAAACTCTCGCAAAAGCTCAATTCCAAGATGTTCTGACTTTATGGAATGGTCTTGGATATAATAGAAGGGCTCGCTTTTTGCAAAACGCCTGTAAGACAGTTGTCGAGGACTTACATGGTAAGTTTCCTCATTCTGCTAAAGAGTTACAAAAACTTAGTGGAGTTGGTCCATACACCAGTCGTGCCGTTTCAGCTTTTGCATTTGGTAACCCTGAGGTTTTTATCGAGACTAATATAAGGGCCTTATATTTATTTTTCTTTTTTCCTAATGTAGAAAATGTACTAGATGTTCAATTGTTACCATTAATAGAACAAACTTTATATAGAGAAAATCCTCGCACATGGTATTATGCACTTATGGATTATGGAGCCGAGCTTAAGCGTAAAGTTAAGAATCCTAATAGAAAGAGTGCTCATTATGCTAAGCAAAGTAAGTTCGAAGGGTCAATTCGTCAAGCACGAGGTGCAATTTTACACTATTTAACTAATTTATCAAATCCAGATGAGTCTAAAGTTTCTTTACAAACAATTGCTAAATCAAAAGCAATTGATTATGAACGCATTAAAAAAGCTGCATTAAAACTTGAAAAAGAGGGGTTCATAGTGGCTGAAGATGAAATGATTTATCTTGACAATTCAATAAAATAGTTTTATAAATACTAAAGTAAATTAATTATAAGTAAAATATATAGGACATATTTGGAGGTATTATTATGGGCAAAACAATGGCTCAGAAAATTTTTGATTCTCATTTAGTAGATAAACCTTTCGCTGGTACTTGGGTATTAAAATTAGATCGTGTTTTTTGTCACGAAATAACAACACCCATTGCTATTGCAGATTTAATGGATAAAAATAAAGATAGAGTTTTTGATGCAAGTAAAATCAAAGCTGTAATTGATCATGTAACACCTGCTAAAGACTCTAAAACAGCCGAGCAGGGGAAGATTCTTCGTGATTGGGCTCATCGCAATGCTGTAAAAGATTTTTTTGATGTTGGTGCGAATGGGGTCTGCCATGCTATTTTCCCAGAAAAAGGATTTGTTCGTCCAGGTTTTACTGTAATTATGGGTGATAGCCATACATGTACTCATGGTGCTTTTGGTGCTTTTGCAGCAGGGGTTGGAACTACTGATCTTGAAGTTGGTATCTATAAAGGTGTTTGTTCCTTTAGAGAACCAAAAACAATGAAAATAAATTTGACCGGAGCACTTAAACCTGGGGTTTATGCAAAAGATGTAATATTATATATAATTTCAAAAATTGGCGTTAATGGTGCTACAAATTGTGTGATGGAATTTTGTGGACCTATTGTTGACGCTATGAATATGGAAGAACGTATGACAATTTGTAATATGGCTGTTGAAGCCGGTGGTACAAGTGGAATGTGTGCTCCTGATATGACAACTGTCGAATATTTGTGGCCTTTTATACAAGAGGAATTTGATAGCAAAGAAATGGCTTTTAACGAGTATTCTAAATGGGCTAGTGATGCAGATGCAAAATATGATAAAGAAATAACTTTTGATCTTTCAAATCTAGAACCTCTTTGTACGTATGATTATAAACCTGAATGTGTTAAGACTATAACAGAAATGGAGGGAACTCCAGTTGATCAGGTGTATATTGGATCTTGTACAAACGGACGCATATCTGATCTTAGAGAGGCTGCAAAAGTGCTTAAACTTGCATTAAAAGATGGGAAACATATCGCAGAGGGTGTTCGTGGTGTATTATCACCTGCAACTCCTGCTGTATATAAGCAGGCTCTAAAAGAAGGTATCATTGAAACTTTTATGGATTTTGGTTTTTGTGTGACAAATCCAACTTGTGGAGCTTGTCTTGGTATGAGCAATGGAGTTCTTGCTTCTGGTGAAGTTTGTGCTTCTACAACAAATCGAAATTTTAATGGTCGAATGGGAAAGGGTGGAATGGTTCACCTTATGAGCCCTGCAAGTGCGGCGGCAACTGCTATTACAGGGAAAATTACAAACTCTCTACTTTACAGTAAATAGGCAATATATTATGATAAACTATAAAAGTGACATGGCACTATAGTTCGTGTGGAGGCATATTAATGAAAGAATTTGGTGGTAAGGTTTTGTTCCTTGACAGATCAGATATTAATACAGATGAGATTATCCCAGCTAAATATTTGACAGAGATAAAAAAATCAGCGTTAAAACCCTTTCTATTAGAAGATTTAAAATTAGAAGGTTTTAATCCTAAAATTGATATACCTGGGAAAAAAGTAATAATTTCGAGAGAAAATTTTGGTTGTGGGTCTTCTAGAGAGCATGCGCCTTGGGCTTTAGAGGTAAATGGCATATATACTGTTATTGCTGAAAGTTTTGCGCGTATTTTTAGACAGAACATGTATAATTGCGGTATGCTTGCAATTGAATTAAAACGAAATGAAATAGATGAGATTTTTCGGCTATTTGCAGATAAAGATTGTGAATGTAGTGTCATACTGACTAATGAAGGTTCTGCTAAAGTAAAAATAATTGCCGGTAGTCTGTCTAAAAGTTATTCTTTTACATTAGATGGCTTTGATAAGGCGCTTGTTGAAGATGACGGTTGGCTAGGATATGCTGATAAAAAATTCTAAGCTTGTACATATTTATTAAAAAATATAAAAGAAATCTGTTATAAAATAAAATTGTGACAGATTTCTTTTTTTTATAAAATTATTTATTTAGAACAGTCAATCCAACACTTTCAATTGCAGAGTTAATTTTTGGTTCAATATCAGAAATTGATTCATCAAAACTAACTAAAATCTGGGCTTTGTCGGTGTTTGCAACGACTGAATTTATTCCTTCGACCGTTTTTACAACTTCTTCAGCTTTAGCTTTTATATCATCAGAGTCAAGACCTATTACATATATTTTCTTATCCATATACTTACTCCTTAATAGTTTATATTACTCGGTTATTGTTTTTCCTAATTGGCCACACGAACCACCAATTTTTCTGCCACGTTTGGCACGTTGAGTTACATTTATTCCAGCTGACTCTAATGCTAGAATAAAATTAGTACACTCTTTGCGGGTTGGCTCATGATACGGTAGTTCTGGAACAGGATTCCAAGGAATGAGATTTACATGAATAGGTAAATTTTTTGTAAAATCTATCATTCTATCAATACTTTTAGTGTCTGTATTGACATCTCCAAGTAAAGCTGCTTCTAAAGTACATCTTTTTCCAGTCTTCTTTGTAAAATAATATATAGCTTTTTTTAGTTCAGGTAAAGGGTTTTTTTTATTTACAGGCATCAAAGTAGAACGTAATTCTGAATCTGCTGTAGTTAATGAAACAGCAAGTCTAACTGCTGGTCCGTTATCTGCTAAGTCATAAATACCTTTAACGATTCCGCAAGTAGAAATTGTTACTCGACGCATAGATAAATTTCTACCCTCAGAATGGGATAAAATTTTAAGGGATTTTCTAATTGCGTCAAGATTCATAAGAGGTTCTCCCATTCCCATAAAAACGATGTTATCTAGTTTTCCTGCTTTTTCTTCTAAATATCTAAATTCTTCTACTATTTCACCAGCAGTTAAGTTTCTCGAAAGGCCAAGGGTTCCGGTTTTACAAAATTTACAACCCATAGCACAACCTGCTTGGCAACTAACACATGCAGTTTTCCGGTTTTCTGCATCTATTAACAAAACTGTTTCAATTTTATTTCCATCTTGTAATTCAATTTGTAATTTTATAGTCCCATCAGGATCTACAAGTGTTTCTGCAATAGTGCTTGTTCTAATTAAAGCTTTTTTTTTTAATATATTACGTAAATCAAGAGGAAGGTTTGTCATTTCATCAAAACTTTGAACATTAGATGAAAGCCATTTAAAGATTTGCATTCCTCTAAAGTTTTGTTTTAAAGATAATGCATTTGTAATTTCTTCTGGTAACATACATGACAATTCTAATTTATTCATATCTATGCTAGCCCAGTAATTTATCTAACATATCGTTAACTGATTGACTTCTAATACCTAGTTTTTGAAAATTTTGTAATATTTCAATTGCTTTATTTTTGTTATTTTTCTTTAGATAACAGTCTGCAAGATCAATATACAGTCGATAGTTTTTAGGATCTGCTTGAATAAGGCGCTCTAAGCTTTCAATTGCGGCATCGTAATTGCCTTCACCTTTGCTAATAAGAGCAAGACCTAACACAGCATAAAGGTCATATTCAATATCAAGAGCTTTATTATAATATTCTGTTGCTTTTTTATAATCTCCAGTATTACGGTACGCATCACCAGCTCGAGTTAAAATGACTTTATTGTTTGGATCTAAATCCAAAATTCTATTCCAATACTCTATGGAACGAAATTGTTGATTCATACCTCGATAACAGTCGGCAAGACCAAATAATGCATAAAAATTTTTATTATCAATTTCTAGTGCACGTTCAAAAAAATAAATACCTTTATCAAATGTTTTTAGTTTTCTATGACAATTTCCTATAGAAGTAAGAACCCGAATATCTACAGCAGCTTCATTTATTTCTAACATTCTAGTCCAATAATAAAGCGCGTCACGATATTCTTTAAAATCGTAATGTAAATGTCCTAAGCCTATTAAAGCGTAGGCATTTTCTTCTTCCATATCCAGTACTTGTAGGTATAATTCTTTTGATTTTTTAAAATTTCTAATTTTACGATATGCATCGGCAACTCGAGTAAGTACAGTAATATTTCGATCATCATGGATGAGGTATTGTTCCCAAATCTCAATCGCTTTATGATATTGATTTAGAGCTTTGTAACAATCTGCAAGCCCAAACAGTGCATAATTATTACCATGATGATATGTTAAACAACGGGTATAGTATTCTGTGGCTTCTCTAAAATGATTTTGTTTTCTTTCAGAATCTCCTAATCCTACAAGTGCATAATTATTATTTTCTTCTAATTTTAATATTTCTTGAAATGTATCTTTTGCTTCTGTAATACGATTTTCTTTTAGATAGGTGTATCCATGTTTTGAAAGGGTCGAAATTTGTTCAGCAAGTTCATTTATTTCTGAATTTTCATTATCTTGATTCAATGCATCGTCCAATACATTGGAGTTGTTGCTTTTTGAATTCGTATCTTCCATTTTTTATTCCTCTTCTGTCCATATCGATAAAATATGGGCTATTTTTTGTATAACAGATTCTATTTTATGTTTATTGTGTGCAAGCCAATAAAGCTTTAATGCATCTAAATCATTACCATTTTTTAAATATCTGTCACCACATCTTATAAGCCCATCAGAATAACCTGTAGTAATAAAAA